>Ga0073934_10000311_pt1 | contig 142863 bp, 126 predicted proteins | sample LarsenN4metaG_FD_76834 | JGI IMG/M metagenome (GOLD analysis project Ga0073934, IMG submission 76834) | Hot spring sediment bacterial and archeal communities from British Columbia, Canada, to study Microbial Dark Matter (Phase II) - Larsen... ... | reverse complement strand
GTCAGCTCGAGGCGATCCGCGCCGAGCTCGACGAGGAGCATGCGAAGCGGACGGCTCCCGCCGTCCGCTCGTCAGAGGCCAGATCCCCTTCCTCAATTTCCAGCAAGCTCAGGACTTGACCGCGAAGTGCGCGCGTGGTAGAGTGCTCGGCGTGCAACACAGCGACTTCGTCGCACGCTACCGAGCCGGGCGCCTCTCAGCCCACGTCGACGGTAGTGGCGCCCTCTCCATCGCAAACGGCGGGCTCCTGCCCCGCCGGTTCCAAGCCGCTCATCTCTTCTGGACCTGGGCTTGGATGCTGAGCTTCCCACTCGCACTCGCCGCGGTCGTATGGTGGGAGTGGTGGATCGGCGCGCTGGTCTTGGGCGTCGGGCTGCTTCTCCCGCGCGCCATCAAGCGGTCCGCCTCGCAGTTTGTCCTTGAGCACGCGCTCGACGACCAGCCGTTCTACGAGTACGTCACGGAAGCTGGCGTCCTCCGCGTGACTGAGGACGCCCGCTCTTAGATCGCGCGGTTGCGCGCGCGCGTCGCGGGCTCGACCTCCCACTCCCGCCATACCCGGCACTCCTCCTCAGGGCACCCGAAGATCGTACCGGGTTCCTCCTCGTCGTCGTCCGCGCTTTCTTCAGTCTGCTCCTGCGCACCCGCCGAAGCGGACACGTTCTCGCGCCCGATCGTGAGCATCAAGTAATACGAGTCGCCGGCCGCGCAGCCGGACCCTCCCGCAAAGGCGAACGCGATAGCGAGAACGATCCTGCGGGTCATCGCACATCCTCCGTCCAGCCTCGGGCCTGCAAGCACATGCGTTCGATCCTCCGCGCCTCCAACCCCGCGCCGAGCGCCTCCCCTGTGTTGTGCCCCTGCGCGTATCCGCGGGCGAAGCTGTCGCCAAGGTTCGGGGTGACCGTCGTGTACCCACCCAACGGCGGAACCACGTAAGCCCGCGGCGCGACGCGCTGCACCCGGTACGAGTGTGGCGCCGAGCGACCGACCGTGTACGACTGTTCCGGCACCGGCATGAACGTCGGCGGCGGGACGTTGTACCGCGCCATCCGGCACTCGAAGCGGTCGACGTCAGCGTCGGCGCCGGGCGGCGGTACAAGCGGCGCTGCGCATCCCGCGCAGGCGAGAGCGAGAGCAGCCGTCCAGCGAAGCGAGCGAGGCGAGCAACGGAGCTTCATGCGTGGGCCACCTCGTAGGTGCTTCGCTCCCCTCCACGCGCGAAGGCTGCTCAGGGTCATCGGCGCCGAGTGCGTTGATCTTCACTCCCACTCGCGACGCTGCACGCCTCGCCCTTCGTCCTCAACGTGCTCTACCTGTGCTTGAACGGGGTGGGGGCGGGTGGGGGCTTGGGGGAAGCGCCCATCTTCTCCTGATATACGTGCCCCCTGGAAAAATTTCGCGTTTCGGCGCTCACCCCTGGGATGCGCACGCGCTCGTGTCATACACTGCATGACACTTAAGTGTGTTGACGGTCTCCCTGGGCTACGCGATGCTCTCTCGCGACGAATCGAGGAAGGAGCATCCATGAAGACCACTGCCGTCCTGCTCACCGCCGTTCCCGCCTCCGGCTGGACCGGCTCCGTGCCGTGGACCGCCCGCCACACAGCCGCCGATGACGAGTCCTCCTTCGCACAGGGAGGAGAGGTCTCGATCGTCCACCGCGAGGACTACCCGGCGGCTCAAGTCCTGCGGGAAGCGGCTGACCTGCTGGAGCGCACTGGCCGCGTCGAGCGCCTCAACGTCGCCCGCCGACCCGACGCGCCGGACGACGGCCCGCCGACGCTGCGGGTCATCGACGGCGGAAAAGTCGCCTTCCCCGAGTAGTCCGGGCGTCCTGTGCTCTGTCGCGCACCCGACTCGCAACCTCGGACGCGATGCGAGCGACGTCGGCCGCGTCCTTAGTCTCGTGTCCCCAGTAGCGCAAGACAATCCACCCACGCTCTCGAAGCTCGCGGGTCCGTCGGGCGTCTCGCGCTCGATTGTCCTCGACCTTCTCGACCCACCATGCGCGGTTGGTCTTCGGGGGAACGAAGTGCGCGGGACAACCGTGCCAGTAGCAGCCATCGACGAAGACGCACACCCGTCGCGATCGGAACACGATGTCGGCCTCACAGCGGAGGTCGGACTCCGGCCGAGCGTGCTTTCGAAACCGAAGGCCAGCGGCGAAAAGTGCGCTGCGAAGCCGACGCTCGCCGGGGGTGTCGCGGGAGCGAACAGCCTGCATGAGTCGACGTACCGCGTCGGACGATGCTGCGGGGGCGCGGGCGCGGATCGACTTACGGGCCCGGGGTCTCCTCATCGACGTCGGACGGTAGCTCGTCCTCGGGCTCCGCTTCCTCGGCGGTTTCGCGCCGAGCGACGGTGAACGTCTCTCCCGCCACCGTCACCCGCAGCGTCTCCGCGTCCATCTCCATCGCGATACCGGGAAGCTGCACCGGCGCCTCCTCCAGCAACGCGCGAATCGGGACGTGAACGTACTTTTCAAGGAACCGACTCATGGTGGGGCCGGCGAGTCCGGCAAGGTGATTCCACGCGGCTTCGCCGATGTAGAACTCACCCCCCGCAACGATGAACGCTTGTCGCAGCTCCTCCAGCTTGGGGTTCGCCGTCGAGTCCAGCACGACCATGACGGGCGTGAATCCGCTCTCTCGACAGTCGCGCGGAAACTCCATCTCCTCGCGCCAACGTCCCTGTTCCGAAGCCGCGATCGTCACTCGCAGCTTGATCTCGTATGCGCGTCGCTCAAGCAAGCAGTCAACCTGACGACCCTGGGACTTCGCGGCGGCGCGCTTCACGGGGCTCTTCGCCGCGCTCGCCGGCACACCGCCTATCGCCGCTGCAATGATCGGCTCGAAGAGGTAGCCCGTCTCCTGCCCCGCACGGTTGTCGATGTCGTAAACCCACTTCCTCCAGAAGAGGAAGCCCGCGAGCGCGCCGGGGCTCAGCTTCCCAAACTGGAGTAGCGCGCGCGGTCCGACCTGCTCGACCGTTGGAACAGGCTGGGTCTGCAGGATCAGCTCATACTTCAGCCGCCGCTTGTGAAGGCTTGCGAGGCACGCAAAGTAGGTGTCGGCATCGGGCACAAGCCCGATTGCTCGTTCGAGCAGCGCGAGGCACTCGAGACCGGGGAGCGCCATATCTGCGAGTGCCCCAGCCCCGTAGAACGGAGGAAGCTGAGCGGGAATCTCAGGAAAGTGGGCATCAAGACCTAGGTCGCGGATCATCGTCCCGACGAGAAACGCGCAGGCAGAGTCCGACAGGACGAGCCCCTGCGCGCCTCCCACGACCCTCGCACGCTCGATCATCGCGCGCTGTGCGAGTGAGAGCGGCATCTAAAACGTGAACGTGATTTGCGGCGCCGTCACATCGAACCGCCGTTCGATGGTGCGCCGGACGTGGTCGAGAGCAGGACTCGCACCGCTCGCAAGCGTCGGCACGAAGCTCAGAAGACGGCCGGTACTGCCGACTCGGGAGACTGACCGCAGCCCCTTCTCGACGTGCTCTGCAACCACTGCAGCCAACACGGGGGGAACCGCATTGCCGATCATGACCGCTCTGTCGCTGCCGGTTCCACTGAAGGTGAACGAGTCAGGGAAGGTCTGGATGCGCGCGCACTCCCGCAGGGTGAGGGGGCGAGGCTCGGACGGATGGACAAACTCGCGCGGTGCTCCGCTGGTGATTGCCTTCGAGGGTTCATCCGACCGCAGACGACGAAGCCCCGCAGGCGCTCCTCCGCGCCTCTCTGTAGGAGTACCGTCCATCACTCGGCGGTACGCTCGCCGTCGGTAGCTTTCGTGCCAGTAGTCCTCGGGTAGGTCGCGCATGGTCTGACCGGGGCGAAGCGCGCGAATCCTCGCAAGGGAGTCGGCCCCAAGCGGCCGGCTGTAGTGGTCCTCCAACCTGCCGGGCGGGGCCGTGGTAGCCCGGGGAAGGTCGCCGATCGCATCCCCGAGAGTCGGGGCTGCAGGAAGGTGAACCCCCGCGAGGTGTGCGCCCGGCGCACCGGTCGCAGTGTGCGTCGGAAGCGGGAACGGCGGTTCCCAACCCAGCCCTCCAATCGCGAGGACGCGCTTGCGAAGCTGGGGGACCCCGAAGTTTGCCGCGTTGATCTTTCGAAGGTGGATGCAGTACCCCGCCTCGACCAAGGGGTCGAGCAGGTCGAGCACACGGGCGCCGTTGTCGGCGGTCAGAAACCCCTCGACGTTCTCGAACACGAAGGCGCGGGGTCGAGCAGCAGCCACGATCTTCGCGAAGACCGATACGAGCGAATTGCGGGCGTCGCCGGAGCGCCGCATACCAGCCGAGGAGAACCCCTGACACGGCGGACCGCCGACGATCACATCGGCTTCCGGTAGGGCTGTAGCTGTGCTGATCTCTTCCGCGCGGACCGGGTGGCCCAGGTTCGCGGCGTGAGTCTCCGCTGCGGCCTCCATCGAGTCGATGCCGAGAGCGACTTCGAAGCCCGCTCGCGCGAAGCCGAGCGAGAGCCCGCCAGCACCGCAGAAGAGATCGACTACCGTGAAGCGACGCGCGGCAGCGCGCTCTCCGCTCCGACGCGGCTTGGTTGCCCGAGGGCGGCTCATTGTCTGCTTGACCGCTCGTGCGCCGACGGAGGGATCGGCCGCTCAAGGGTGCGTCGGGGGATTCAACGGGACGGTAGACAACCCGCCCCACACAGGGCAAGAGGAACGCGCGTACTCAGCCGGGGTACCATCCGCTGCGGCCCGGCACTCAGCGCGCCGACTGCCGTCGGCCGCCTCGGGCTCCCTCGAACAGTGCCGCGAGCGGCCCCCTGAAGTCGAGCCGCTCCACGACCGGCACCAAATCCCTCGCCTCAAGCTTCCCGCCGTATCGGCCCGTGGTCATGCTCTCATTGGCATGGCCGACGACCGCCGCAATCAGGTACTCCTCGACGCCCTGCCGCTTGAGCCGGTTCGACACGGTGTGGCGGAAGGAGTGGAACACCTTGCTCGGGTCGCTGATCTCGACCCGGTCGAGCCACCGCGCGAACCGCCTTCCTTCCCTATCGCCCCAGCCGTTCTTGGTCTGCCGTACCTCGCGAAACAGCAGCGCGGTCCCCTTCGCGCCGCTCGCCTTCCTGCGCTTTTCCACGAATGCAGGTAGTCCAAGCTCGACAAGTTGGGAGTGGACCGGCACGACGCGGCGACTGCTCTCGGTCTTAACGCTCTGCTCCTCGCCCTCTGCTGTGAAGTAGAAGCTCCACACGCCGCCCTCGGCCTCTCGGACATCGCGCACCTGAAGCTGGGCGACCTCGCCGCGCCTCGCTCCCGTGTACAGGGCGATCAGCGGAAGCCAGTACGTGGCAGCGTTCGCGTCCGCTCCCGCCTCGATCCGGTAGTCGGCCGTGAAGATGCGCGTGAGCTCTTCGTCGGTGAACGGCTCGTAGCTGTTCGGCCCGCCGCGAGTACCGATCTCCCGCCGCTTCACACCCCGCATGGGGCTTGTGACGATCCAGCTCTCGCCGATCGCGAAGTGGAAGAACGCGACCACGCGCCCCCGGTACTTCGCCTGTCCACTCGGACTCAGCCTCTCCCTGTCCTTGCCGGCGCGCTCGATCTCAAGCCGTAGCTTCGCGTCCTTCGGGAGCCCCGCGGGCAGCTTCGACAGCGCATCCTCGAACGTGCGGCAGTCGTCGCGCGCGACGGCGTCGATCGGCTTATCGGCGCCGACCCACTGCACGAACCACCCGAGCACCCGCGCGGTTTCGTCGTACGTCTTCGCGGCCCACCTCCTGCGTTCCTTCCCGTCGCTCAGGAACGCCTCGACCGCCTCGGCGAGCGACTTCCCCCCGCCCACGGTCGACACGGTCGAGAACAGGCCGGAGCCTGTCGGGGACAGGACGCCCGCGCTCTCCGTCATCCTCGGCGACCCCGTGAGGTCCGCCTCCCACTCTCGCGCGCAGTCGCGGTACGCTCGAATCAGCGTGCGCTGCAGCTCGAACTGCAGCGCGTCGAACTCGTCGCCCTCAGCCGCAAGCCCCGCCTCCTGCGCGAGCCGCCGCGCGTCATCCACAACGCTCCGGCGGTCCCCGGCCGCCATGCGCTCCGCTTCGTCGTCGGCAAGCTCGTGACCCACGCCTGCCGCCTCGAAGGCTTCCTCAGCGGGAGTGACGTCGTCGTCCCACCCGCGAGCGCGCCACTTCCGGCGCTCCTCTCGACTGGCGCTGAGGGTCTCGGCGTAGAACTGCTCACACAGTCGCCGGATCTTCTCTTCGCTCGCCACGCCTCGCACCCTCCGGAGTGCCTGCAGCAACCGCTCGATGCGCGCATCGAGCAGTGCCGCCGCTGCACACGCACGCCGGTACGTCGTCGTCCGCAGCGAACACTTGAACTCGCAGCGCCCAAGGGGCCCCGCCATCTCCATCGGCAGTCGGCGCCGGTAGATCCACACCGCGCCGCGCCTCTGAACGTGAGTGCGCCGCCGCCTCTTCGCGCGCTCGTGTGTACCAGTCACGTCGCCTCCCGTGTACCAACGGGACTCGACGCACAGATCTCGAACGCATCTCGAAGCGGGAAGCCCGCGCCGCGCAAGAAGAAGCGCGGAAAGGAGGGCGTCCCCAACGGGATTCGAACCCGTGTTGCGGCCTTGAAAGGGCCGAGTCCTAGGCCTCTAGACGATGGGGACGCGCGGGCCGCGGGGCGCGGCGCGGGGCCAGCCGCGGCGGTCGGCGCATCATCCCTCGCCGGCTCCGAGGCCGCAAGGCGACGCGGAACCGCGCGCGCCGCGCGGGTTTGCGCGGGCGCGGCGGCCGTGGGCGGGCCGCGCCGCACCGCTCCGGCGGTGCCGACGGAGCGCGCGTGCGAGCGGCGCCCCCGGCCCGCTGGCCTACCATCGGCCCGTGGCCGACGGGCGGCGGATCGAGGTCGAGCGGGCCCAGAACCTCTGGGAGCGGAACGCGGGGAAGATGCCCGCGCTCCAGCGGGCGGTGGCGCTGAACGCGGCGCCGGCGGTCTACAGCGACCAGATCGGGGGGCTCGAGCAGGCGCAGGACGAGGTGCTGACGTACGCCTGCGCGATGACGGCGCCCGAGGTGTACGCGCACTGGGGGACGTACCCGCCGTCGGGGCTCCTCCTCATCGGGCCGCCCGGGTGCGGGAAGAAGCTCCTCGCCGAGGCGCTCGCCACGCGCGCGGGCACCGGGTTCCTGCAGGTGCGCGTTCCGCGGCTCGCCATCGAGGTGGTGCACTTCGGCGGAAAGGTGGGCGAGCTCCTCGAGGTCTGGAGCGGGACGCTGTCCGAGATGCCGCCCCTCACCGTCTTTTTCGAGGAGCTCGAGTTCTCGCAGGCCGCGGAGCTCGGCGCGCCGCGCGCGGACCTCCCGGTCGGCCCGATCATGGACTTCCTGCAGGAGCTCGTGGACCGCGCGATCCACGCGGACCACTGCCTCGCGGTGGCGTCGACCGCGCACCCGGCGACGCTCCGGCCCGCGTTCGTCGCGCCGGGGCGCTTCGAGCGCGTCGTCGAGGTGAACCCGAGCTTCCCCGCCGACGTCGTGAAGGCGCTCGAGATCCACGCCGCCGCCGCCGAGAAGCGCGCGCAGCGGCGGCTGTTCGAGGCCGTCGACTGGGAGCACGTCGTGCGCCAGCACCGCGAGGCCTCGATCGGCGACTGGATCCGCCTCATGCACGGGGCGCTGCGCAGGAAGGCGCGCTGCGAGGCGGCGGCCGAGCCCGTGGGCCTGGTCGCGACGCCCGACCTCCTCGCCGAGGTCGACCGCTTCAAGCGCGCGAGCGTCCGGCTGCCGCGGCCCGCGGGCGGGATCTACGTCTAGGGGCGAGGGGGACGCGTGGCGACCTGGATCGTGACCGGCGGCGCCGGCTTCATCGGCTCGAACTTCGTGCGGCTCGCGCTGGCCGAGACCGACGCGCGCGTCGTCGTCGCCGACAAGCTCACCTACGCGGGCAACCTCGAGAGCCTGCGCGACGTCGCCTCGAGCCCGCGCTTCGCCTTCGCGCAGCTCGACATCGCGGACCGCGCGGCGGTGGAGGCGCTCTTCCGCGAGCACGCGCCGGAGGCGGTCCTCAACTTCGCCGCCGAGAGCCACGTGGACCGCTCGATCGACGGCCCGCGCGTCTTCGTGCAGACGAACGTGGTCGGGACGCTCGAGCTGCTGGAGGCGTCGCGCGCGCACTGCGCGCGGCTCGCGCCCGCGGAGCGCGCGCGCTTCCGCTTCCTCCACGTCTCGACGGACGAGGTGTTCGGGAGCCTCGGACCGACGGGCGCCTTCTCGGAGACGACGCCCTACGCGCCGCGCTCGCCCTACTCCGCCTCGAAGGCGGGCGCCGACCACCTCGTGCGCGCGTGGCACGAGACGTACGGCCTCCCGACGCTCCTCACGAACTGCTCGAACAACTACGGCCCCTACCAGTTCCCCGAGAAGCTGATCCCGCTCATGATCCTGACCGCGCTCGAGGCGAAGCCGCTCCCCATCTACGGAGACGGCGGGAACGTGCGCGACTGGCTCTACGTCGAGGACCACTGCCGCGCCCTGCTGCGCGTCCTCGAGGCGGGACGCCCCGGCGAGTCGTACAACGTGGGGGGGCGAAGCGAGCGGACGAACCTCCAGGTGGTCGACGCGGTGTGCGCGCTCCTCGACGAGCTGCACCCGGCGGCGCGGAACCCGGCGATGCGGGCGGCCGGGCACGAGCGCTACGCGGAGCTGCGCGCGTTCGTCGCGGACCGCCCCGGCCACGACCGGCGCTACGCGATCGACGACTCGAAGCTGCGCGCCGAGCTCGGCTTCGCCCCGCGCCACGATTTCGAGAGCGGGCTGCGGCGCACGGTCGCCTGGTATCTCGCGAACGCCGCGTGGTGCGAGCACGTGCAGTCCGGCTCGTACCGGCGCGAGCGGCTCGGGCTCGGCGGCGGCGGCTGAGGGCGGCCGCGGGCTAGCGGCGGGCGGCCGCCGCGGCCGCGCCTCGCGGCGGGAGAGCCGCGAGGCGCGACGCGAGACAGGTCGGACACAGCCCGTGGCTCGTGGCCGGCGGGGGTGCCGAGCCGCGGAGGGGGCTCGCGCCCCGCCCGAGGCTTCCGACCGGCCTTTCGCACCACGCGCAGACGACCATCTCACCGGGGAAGTGGACGGCGCCTCCGGGAGGTGGCAGGCCACGCGCAGGAACTTCGTCCCGCATCCGGGACGTCCCACCCGCGGGACGCGCTGAACGCCGTCCAGCGCCGCTCCACCGCCCCGGACTGGGGCGGCGCGCCCCCGCCCACGACCCGCCGCGGCCTTGCGGGCGGAGCTGCGCACCCGGCGCGCCCGCAGCCCGGCGGAAGCGCGCCGGCAAGTTGCGCGGGCCCTTCCGCGGAGGCGCACGCATGCGTCCCGCGCCCGGGACGCCGGCGCCTTCCGGCGCCCCGGGTTTGCGCGCGCAACTACTCGAGAAAGCAGGGAAAATTCGACGCGTCCTTGGCACGACGCTTGAAGAGCGACCCCGTCGGCGCAGTGCGCCGAGGGGGTGCGGCGATCATGCGGACGCACGCGGTCCTGTTCGTCGACGACGAGCTGAACATCCTGAAGGCGGTCAAGCGTCTCCTGCGCAACGAGCCGTGGGACGTGCTGACGGCCTCCCGGCCGCAGGAGGCGCTCGAGCTCCTCGCCACGACGGAGGCGCAGGTCGTGGTCAGCGACCAGCGCATGCCGGAGATGAGCGGGGTCGACCTCCTCGCGGTCGTGCGCGAGCGGCATCCCGACCTCGTGCGGATGATGCTGACCGGCTACACGGAAATGAACGTCGCGGTCGAGGCGATCAACCGCGGCGAGATCTTCCGCCTGATCACGAAGCCCTGGAACGACGAGGAGCTGAAGGCGACCCTGCGCCAGGCCTTCGACCACTTCGACCTCAAGCAGGAGATCAAGCGCCTCAACCAGGTCACGCGCGAGCAGAACTTCAAGCTCCAGGACATGAACCGGAACCTGGAGCACAAGGTTCGCGAGCGCACGAAGCAGCTCGCGGAGAAGCACGCCGAGCTCCGCATCGCGTACATCCAGACGATCGGCGCGCTCGCCGAGGCGGTCGACGCGAAGGACGCCTACACGCGCGGCCACTCGGAGCGCGTCGGCGTCTACGCCTCGAAGCTCGCGCGCGAGATCGGGCTCCCGCGCGAGCTGATCGAGCGGGTCTACATCGCAGGTCTCCTCCACGACGTGGGCAAGATCGGCATCCGCGACAGCGTGATCACGAAGCCCGACCGCCTCACGCCCGAGGAGTACGAGGAGATGAAGCGCCATCCCGAGATCGGCGCGAAGATCCTGGAGCCCGTCTCGTTCCTCTCGGACGTCGTCGACTGCGTGCGCCACCACCACGAGTGGTACGACGGCTCGGCGCGCGGCTACCCGGACCGGCTGCGCGGCGACCGCACCCCGCTCCCGTCGCGGATCATCCTCGTCGCCGACACGGTCGAGGCGATGACGAGCGACCGCCCCTACCGGAAGGGCCTCCCGCTCGACGCCGTGGTGCGCGAGCTGCACAAGTACTCGGGCAGCCAGTTCGACCCGACCTGCGTCGAGGCGTGCCTGCGCCTCCTGGAGCGCGAGGGAGAGGACTTCATCCAGAAGGACCAGAAGTTCGACATCTGGGCCTTCCTCGAGGTCTGACGTGGCGGCCGCGCTCGACGCGCTCGGGATCGATCTCGAAGCCAGCCTCCTCGACGAGCCGCGCTTCCTGCTCGACGCCGGCTTCCTCGGCGCGCTCCACGCGGAGCTACGCGGCGCGCTCGGCGAGGAAGCGGCAGCCGGCGTGCTGCGTCAGCTCGGCTTCGCGCGCGGGCTCTTCGACGCCGCGCGCCTCGCGCGCGAGCTCGGGCCCGGGCCCGCGGCACTCGCCGTGGCGACGCCGACGCCGTCGCGCCTCGCCATGCGGCTCGCGCCCGCGCCCGGACGGCACGGCGGGGCGGCCTTCGCCGGCGGCTGGCCGGAGCGGCACGAGGCGCAGGCCGTCGCCGAGACGCTGGGCGCCGCCGCAGGTCCGAGCTGCTCCGCGAGCGCGGGCTACACGTCGGGCTGGCTGTCGGGGCTGATCGCCGCCGACGTCTACGCGCTCGAGACGGAGTGCGCCGCGGCCGGGGCTTCCGCCTGCCGCTTCGAGGCGCGCGAGGCAGCGGCCTGGCGCGGGCGGCGCGGCGGCGTCGCGCGCGCGGCGGCGAGCTTCCCGTTCGGGCCGCTGCGCGAGCTCGTCATGCGGCGGCTGGCTTCCGTTCCGCTGCCCGCGCGCGCCGACGGCTTCGAGCGCGGCTCGCCCGCGATCCACGTCTGGGGTCCCGTGATGGTGGTCCCCTTCGCGGGCGCCGACGAGTCGCTGCGCGCGCTCGAGCTCATTGCGCGCGACCGCGAGGCGCGCGGCGTGCGCGTCGTGATCGTCGACCTCGCCGGCGCCATCATCGACGAGGGCTTCGGCGCCCTCGCGCTCGAGCGCATACTCGACGCCGTCGCCGGGCTCGGCGCGGAGCCGATCCTCGCGGGCGTCTCGCCGCTCTCGATGCCGGTCGTCGCCGAGCTCGAGCGCGCGCACGCCCTGGTCCGGAAGGACCTCCCGGAAGCCATCGCCGCCGGCTTCCAGATCGCGCAGGCGCAGCGCGGCGCGCTCTGAGGCGCGCGCCCCCCGTTCAAGCGCGTGGCCGGAACGCCCGAAACCCGTGCCGTGGGCGGAGCGGCCGCGGCGGCGGGACCGGCGGAGGGGCGCCTCGAGGCGCGGCCCTTCGCGCGCCTCCTCGTCGATCTCTGTGCGGCCGGGGCGAGCGGGACGCTCGCGCTCGAGGGGCCGGGGCGCACGCGCGCGCGCGTCGCGTGGCTGCGCGGGATGCCGGTCGCGTGCGAGGTGGAGCCGCCCGGCCCCGGGCTCGTCGCGCTGCTCCGCGAGCGCGGCCGGATCGCCGAGATCGACGCCGCGCGCGCGCGCGCGGCCTGCGAGGCGCGCGGCGTCCCCGAGGAGGCGGCGCTCCTCGCGCTGCGCGTGGTGCCCGCGCGCGAGCTCGTGCTCGCGCGGCGCGAGCTGCTCGTCCAGCGGCTGTGCGGGCTCGGGCGGCTCGAGACCGGCGCCTACCGCTTCGATCCGCAGGCGGAGGCGCCGGCGGGCAGCGAGGCGCTGCGCGTCGACCCGCTGCCCGTCGCGCAGCGCATCGTCACACAAGAGTGGCGGCCCGACCGGCTCCTCGCCGAGCTCGACGGCCGGCTGCGCGCGTACCCGCGGCCCGGGCCGACCTACCAGGCGCTGCTCGCGCGGCTCGAGCCAGGCCCCCCCCTCGACGCGCTGCGCGCGGGGCTCGACGGGACGCGCACCGCGTGGGAGCTCCTCTCCACGACCGCCGAGCGCTCGCGCATCGCGCTCCTCTGGGTGCTCGAGGCGTCGGGGGCGCTTGCGTGGAGCGAGACGCCCGTCGCTGCGGCGGGTGACGCGGCAGAGGGCGTAGCCGGCGACGGCGCGGCGTCGCAGGAGGTGGACGGCGCGCAGGGCGCGGAGCCGATCATCGAGATCGAGGTCGCGGGCGACGCGCGCGCGGTCGCCGGCGCCGCCGCCGCGGCGTCCGAGGGCGCCGCGGCGGCCGAGGACCCGCGCGCGCAGGCGCTGCGCGAGGAGATCGACGCGCGCCGGCGCCAGATCGGCGAGCTCGACCACTACGCGCTCCTCGGCGTCGCGCGCAACACGAGCGCGGCCGACCTGAAGCGCGCCTTCCTGAAGACCGCGAAGCGCTTCCACCCGGATGCGGTCGCGCGGCTCGGACTCGACGCGCTGAAGCGCGAGGCGAACGAGCTCTTCGCCGCGATCACGCGCGCGCACGAGGTGCTGTCCGACCCCGAGCGCCGCCGCGAGTACGACGCCGCGCTCGACGGCCACGTGCAGGTCGACGCGGACCGCGTGGCGCAGGCGGAGACCCTCTACCGGAAGGCGGAGCTGCTCATGCGGGCCGGGCAGTTCCGCCAGGCGCTGGACCTCGCGCAGGGCGCCGTCGCGCTCTGGCCCGAGGACGCAGCCTACCAGGGCGCGCTCGGCTGGTGCCTCTTCAAGAAGACGCCGCCCGACACGCCACGCGCGCGCGAGCACCTGCAGCGAGCGGTCGAGCTCGACCCGCAGGACGCCGTCGCCCACCTGCGCCTCGCCGTGGTCCTCCGCCACGCCGGCGACGACGCCGGCGCGGCCCGCCACACCGCCCACGCTCGCGCCCTCGACCCCCACGCCCGCGCCTAGACGGAGGGGACGTTCCACGAAGAACACGAAGGGGACACCCCTCGCGAGTTCGCCGCGCTGTATCGGGCCGAGGACTGTCCCCTTCGTCAGCGTTGTGGAACGTCCCCTTTGTGGGGGCGGTCCAGGGTGTAGAAGAGGATGGCGCCGGCGAGGACGACGGCGCCTGCGGTCGCGAACATGGTGGGGTAGCCGGCGCGCTCGATGACGAGGCCGAAGGCGGGGCCGCCGAGGAGGACGCCCAGGTCGAAGAGGCCCGTGAAGACCGCGAGCGCGGCGCCGCGGTTCGCGTCGTGGACGCGGGCCACGACGAGGCCCGAGAGGATCGGGAACGTGTAGCCGTGGCCGAAGCCGCACAGGAGCCCGGCCACCGCGACGTCGGCCGCGCTCCCCGCGCGCGCGAGGAGCGCCGCGCCCACCGCGAGCGCGGCGAGCGCGGGCGCGAGCGTGCGCTTCGGACCGACCCGGTCCGGCAGCCAGCCGAAGAACGCGCGCAGGACGAGCGCCGCGGCGGTGTACGCGCTGAAGAAGCCGCCCACCGTCCCGACGTGGTGCGCCTCGACGAACGTCTTGATGAAGACGAAGAACGCCGTGAGGGCGAGCGAGAACACCGTCCCCAGCAGCCAGATCGGCTGGAGATCGCGCTGCCGCAGGGCCGCGACGATCCCGACGGGGCCGGTCGCCGGCGCGGAGGAGCGCTTCGCGTCGCGCAGCGGGAGCGAGAGGAGGAGCGAGGCCGCGGCGAGCGCGAGCGCGGCGAGGAACAGCTTCCGGTAGTCGTCGTCGCGCAGCAGCCAGTCCCCGATCGCGCCCCCGAGCGCGATCGGCAGCATCCCCGAGACGCCGAACAGCGCGATCCCCTGCGTGCGCCGCGCGGACGGCACGTGATCCGCCGCGTAGGTGAAGAGCGCCGAGAACAGCATCGCCTCCGCGAAGCCGTGTGCGACGCGCACGAGGTAGAGCCACGGCCCGATCCGGTCCACGGTCAGGTAGAGCGCGACCGCGACGACGTTCACGGCGCCGCCGGCGAGGATCACGCCGCGCCGCCCGCGGCGGTCCATGCGCCGGCCGATCGGCGGCCGCAGCGCGATCGCCGAGACCGCGATCAGCGCGGAGACGAACCCGATCTGCACCTCGTCCGCGCCGAGCTGCTGCAGGAACCCCGGGAAGTGGAGGAACAGGTTGAACGCGAGCGCCTGGAGCAGGTTCGCCGCGAAGCAGAGCGCGAACGGCGCGCTGAAGAGGCGGCCCTCGCGCACCTCACGGCCGCCGCGACGCGGCCAGCTCGAAGAGGCCCGCGGCGGCGTTCTCGAGACCGGCGAAGCGCGCGTCGTGCGTCTGCCCGCGCGCGTAGCGGGCATAGATCTGCTGCAGCACGACCGCCATCTTGAACGTGCCGAAGACGTCGTACCAGGGCACCGCCGACACGTCGCGCCCGCTGAGCTCGCCGTAGCGCGCAACCGCCTCCTCGCGCGTCATGAACCCGGGCGTCTGGGTGGGCATCGGGCTCGCCCCGCCGCCTTCGGCGCGGTTGGCCCAGAGCGCGAGCAGCGTCCCGAGGTCGGCGAGCGGGTCGCCGATCGTGCACATGTCCCAGTCGAAGACGGCGACGCAGCGGCCCGGGTCGTCCTCCGCGACCGCCATGTTGTCGAGGCGCCAGTCGTTGTGGAGGAGCGTGGCCGCGGGCGAGGGCGGCCGCTCGTCGGCGAGCCAGCGCGCGAGCTCGTCCGCGCGCGGGACGACGCGCGTCTGCGCGCGCCGGTAGCGGTCCAGCCAGCCCTCCACCTGGCGCTCGAGGAAGCGCGCCGGCTCGCGCCCCAGCGACGCGAGGCCGAGCGCCTCGTAGTCGACGGCGTGGAAGTCGACGAGCACGTCGACGACGACCTCGGAGAGCTTCCGGTTCGCCGCCTCGTCGCGGCCGCCGCCGAAGACCTCGGGCACGCGGCTCCGCACGACGACGCCGCGCCGGCGCTCCATCACGACGAACGGCGCGCCGAGGAGCCCCGGGTCCTCGCAGAAGAGATACGCGCGCGGGGCCGGCGGGAACGCCTTCCAGAGCACGGAGAGCGCGCGGTGCTCGCGCGCCATGTCGTGCGAGCCGGGCGCGACCGGGCCGAGCGGCGGGCGGCGCAGCACGTACTCGCGCGCGCCCGGGCCCTCGCCGAAGCGCAGCAGGTACGTGAGGTTGGCATGGCCGCCGCCGAACTGCGCGACGGAGAGCTTCTCGTCGGCGCCCGGCAGCCGACCGCGCAGCCACGCGGCGAGGGCGCCCTCGTCGAAGCGCTCCTCCGCGCGCACGGCGATCACGTCGCCCGCGTCGCCGGCGCCCGCCCCCCTCTCCTCGTCGCGCCCCTTCCGCTCCTCGCTCATCGCTCCGCCCCTCCTTCGCTCGCGGCGAGCCGCACCCCGGCGGGCGCCGGGCCCGCGTCGAAGCCGAGCACGCGGCCGTAGAACCAGTGCTCGCCGGCCAGCGCCGTCGCGAGCGTCTCCGCGCGCCGGAAGCCGTGGGCCTCGCCCTCGAACGCGACGACCGCGTGCGGCACGCCGCGCCGCGCGAGCGCGCCGGCCATCTCGAAGGTCTGGGCGGGCGGGACGACGCGGTCGTCGAGGCCCTGGAAGAAGATCACCGGGCGCGCGAGCCGCTCCGGGTGGCGCGCCGGCGAGCGCGCGCGGTAGAGGTCGGCGCGCGCCGGCCAGGGCCCGACGAGGCGCTCCAGGTAGTGCGCCTCGAACTTGTGCGTGTCGCGCGCGAGCTGCTCGAGGTCCCCGATCCCGTAGTGGCTCGCGCCGGCGGCGAACTCGTCCCGGAAGACCAGCAGGCACAGCGTCGTGTAGCCGCCCGCGCTGCCGCCGCTCGCGAGGAGGCGCGCCGGGTCGGCCACGCCCTGCTCCACCGCGAAGCGCGCCGCCGCGGCGCAGTCCGCGACGTCGCGCACGCCCCAGTGCCCGTCGAGGAGCGCGCGGTAGGGGCGCCCGTAGCCCGCGCTGCCGGCGTAGTCGACGTCGATGACGGCGTACCCGCGCGACGTCCAGTACTGCAGGCCGAGGCGCAGCGCGGGTGAGGCCGCCGCGGTCGGGCCGCCGTGGCTGCGCACGAGGAGGGGCGGGCGCTCGCCGCGCCGGGGCCGCGCGCGCCGGCTCGCGGGCCGGTAGAGGAACGCGTACGCGCGGCGCCCCTCCTCGCTCGCGAAGTCGACGGCCTCGGGCGGCGAGAGGTCCGCGGGATCCAGCGCCAGCGCGAACGCCTCGCGCAGCTCGCGCAGCGCCCCGGTCGCGAGGTCGAGCGCGCACACGGCCGGCGGGCGCAGCGCCGCGCTGCCGACGAAGGCCGCGCGCCGGCCCTCGATCGCGAGCCCCTCGATCCCGTCGTACGGGAGGGCGAGCGGCTCGAAGCGCTGCTTCTCGACGTCGATCCGGCCGAGGCGGTCGCGGCCGCCCGCGCGCGCCACCGCCCAGAGCGCGCCGTCCGCGTCGTGCGCCACCGTGGAGAGGCCGAGCACCCAGGCCGGCCCGGCGAGCTCGGCGGCCAGCGGGCAGAGCGGGGACGCCCCGCCCGCGCGCAGCGCCCAAGGGTTCCACCAGCCGCTCCGGTCGGAGACGAAGCGCAGCTCGCCGTCGGGGGCGAAGAGCGGCTGCGCGATCGACTCCCCCGGCCCCCCGGCGACGCCCCGCGCGGGCCCGGCCGGGCCGTCCTCGCGCCACGGGAGGAGGCGGAGCGCGGTCGCGTCCCACGGCATGTCGGGGTGCTCCCAGGAGAGGAACGCGAGCCGCGACCCGTCGGGCGCGAAGCGCGGAGACGACACGAAATCGTGTCGATCCGCGACGACGATCCGCTCCGCGCCCCGGAGCGAGAGCGCGACGAGCCGGTTCTTCGGCTCGCCTTCGCCGTGCTCCTCCTCCACGCAGACGAGCCAGCGTCCATCCGGCGAGGGCGCGAAGTCGCCGTAGCGGGCGTCCCCGCGCGCCGAGGCGAGCGGACGCGCCGGCCCGCCCTCCCCGCACGCGAAGACGCCGCCCTCGGCGTCGGCGCCGTAGAGGCGGCCGCGGAACGCGCGGTAGTCGCCGCCGCCGTACTCGTGGACGCGCGAGCGGACGTTCCGGCCGGGCGTCCGTTCCAGGAGGCCGCCGCCGCCGTCGGCACGCGCGCGCACGACGGTCTGGCGCCCGCCCTCCTCCGGCCGCGCCTCCAGCCAGTAGACGTGCTCGCCGTCGAGCTGCGTCTGCGACAGCCGGCGCGCGGCGCCCGCCGCGAGCGGCGCGTCGATCGGCGAGGGCCACGCGCCGCAGGGCGTCTCGGGGCGGCTCATGTCCCCTATCCTAGCCGCGGTGTCGCCGCTCGAAGCCGCCATGCTCGCCGCGGGAGGCCTCGTCGCGGGCGTCGTGAACACCCTCGCGGGCGGCGGGTCGCTCCTGAGCGTGCCCCTCCTGGTCCTGATCGGGCTGCCGGGCACGGTCGCGAACGGGACGAACCGGATCGGGATCCTGCTGCAGAACGGAGTCGCCGCCTGGCGCTTCCGCGCGGAGGGCATCTGGGACGTGCGGCGCGCGCTGCCGGAGCTCGGGGCCGTGGCGGCGGGCGCGACGGCGGGCGCCTTCGTGGCGACCGCCTTCCTGAGCGACCGGCTCTTCGAGCGCGTCTTCGCGGTGGCGATGCTCGCGCTCCTCGTCCCCACGCTGCGCCGTCCGGCCGCGCCGGCCACGCGCAAGGAGCCGCCCGCGGCGCGGCTGCGGCTCCCCGCGTTCTTCGCCATCGGGCTCTACGGCGGCGCGCTCCAGGCGGGGGTCGGCATCCTGCTCGTCTTCGCGCTCGCGTGGGCCGGCTACGACCTCGTGCGCGCGAACGGGCTCAAGGTCGTGATCAACTTCTGCTTCACGCTTTTCGCGGTGCCCGTGTTCGTGCTCGGCGGCAAGGTGGACTGGCCTCCCGCGCTCGCCCTCGCCGCCGGCTTCGCGGCGGGCGGCGAGCTCGGCGCCCGGCTCGCCGTGCGCGGCGGCGAGCGTTTGATCCGGCCGGTCCTCGCCGTCGCGGTCGTGGCGCTGGCCGGCCGGATGCTGCGCCTCTACTGAAGCCGGGCGCGCGCGCACGGGCGCGGCGCGGCGCCGCGGGGCCGGAGCGGCTGGGCTTCCCCCGCGTCAGCGCTCGCCGGCGTAGCGCAGCTTGATCTCGCGCACGCGGCGCTCGTACTCGTCGCGCGACATCTCGTGGGCGACGTACGACGCCTTCGCGCGCAGGAGCTCGGCCTCGCGGCTGCGCTCGAGCTGGTCCACAATGCGGTCGTACTCGCGCTCCTCGATGCGGCCCGCGCGCAGCGCCTCCTTCGCCTGACGGAAGCTGACCCAGCGCCCGCTCGCGCCGCGGGGCACGCTCGCCGCGCCCGGACCGTCGTCGGCGCGCAGCGGCCCCGCGCGACGCGCCTCGCGCGGCGCCGCCGCCGCGAGCCGCGCCCGCGCCGCGATGACGTCCGGGTCGTTCGGCGAGACGGACGACGCGCGCTCCAGGTACGTCGCCGCCTGCACCGCGTTGCCCGACGCCGCGGCCGAGTCCGCGAGCGCCACGTAGCGCAGCACGATGCGCTTCACGCCCCCGCGCGCCGCGGCGCTCTCGGGATCGAGCGAGAGGATCTGCTGGTAGTAGAACATCGCCGAGTCGTCCTCGGGCGTCGTGAGGCGGAGCTCCGCCTCGGCCTCCTGGGCGCGCGCGAGGAGCTCTTCGATCTGGTCCTCGCGCGCGCGCGACGCCTCGAGCGCGGGATCCGCGGGCGCGGCCGCGGTCGGCGAGGCCGGCGCGCGGGCGGCCGGGGTCTCGGCGTCCGGGCCCGCGCGGCGCGTCGCGAGCATCCCGAGCCCGGCGACGGCCAGTGCCACCGCGAGCCCGGTCGCGAGCCCGAGCATCCAGTGCCGGCGGGAGGCGCGCTCGCGCTCGAGCGCCGCCGCCGCCGCGCGCGCGCGCGCGCCGCTCGACGTCGGGGGGCCGGTCGGGTCGCGCAGCGTCGGCGACGACTCCGTCGTCGCGATGCGCTCCAGCACCTCCTCGACGCGCTGCGGCCGGTCCTGCGGCAGCGGCCGCAGCATCCAGTCGATCGCCTCGAGGAGCCGCTGGCTGTAGCGGCCGCGCGCCGCCTCGACGGCCGCGGGGTTCGGGTCGGCCTCCCCCGCGTGGGCCGCGGCCACGCGGTCGGGCGCCTCGGCCGGCCGGCGTCCGACGGCGAGCCGGTACATCGTGGCCCCCGCGCCGTAGACGTCGGTCCACGGGCCCTGCTTCCCCGTCCGCTGGTACTGCTCGAAGGGCCCGTAGCCGGGCGTCACGATGCTGGTCAGGTTCTGCGTCTCCTCGCCGAGCGCCTGGCGCGCGGCGCCGAAGTCGAGGAGGAGCGGCGAGCCCTGGGCGCGCAGGTAGATGTTGGCCGGCTTCACGTCGCGGTGTAGGACGCCTGCGCGGTGCACGATGCAGAGGCCCTCGAGGATCGGAATCATGACGCGCAGCAGCTCGCCTTCCTCGAGCCGGCGCTGCTCGCGGCGCAGGAGCGCGTCGAGCGACTCGCCTTCCTCGTAGTCCATCACGAGGTAGGCCGTTCCGTTGGACTCCATGTAGTTCGTGATGCGGACGATGCGCGCGTCGCGAAACTGCGCGAGCGTGCGGGCCTCCTCGAGGAAGCCCTTCAGGCCGAACTGGTACTGGGAGGTGACCTTGCCGCTGCGGGGCGTCACCATCGTCGAGTCGGGCTCGCGCACCGCGAACTCGATCGGCATGTACTCCTTGATGGCGACGTACGTCTGGAGCCGGTGGTCCCAGGCCTTGTACGTGATGCCGAAGCTGCCGGAGCCGAGCTCCGCGACGATCTCGTAGTCGCCGATCCGCGTGCCCGGCCGCAGCGAGTACTGGCCGCCCTGCTGCCCCATCGTGTCCCCGGCCCGGTGCGCCTCAGGGTTCGGCCGGGCTGGGCGCGGAGTGTAGCCGGCGCCGAACCCGCGCGGCCCAGGCGGCCGCGCGCGCCCGCAGGCCCCGGAGCCGGCGCCGGCGGCTCGCAGCGTCCCGCGGGCCGAGCTGCACCGCGATGGCGGTGTAGTTGTCGTACGCGCCGCGCGCGGCGGCGCGCAGGTCCCTCTCCATGCGCCGCAGCCAGTCCGCCGGGTCCACCGACGCAGCGAGCGCGCGCGCCATCTCGGCCTCCGCGACGAGCTCCCAGAAGCCGTCGCTGCAGAGGAGGAACGCGTCGCCCGGGACGAGCGCGAGCGGGGCGGAGGCCAGCGTCGGCTGGGCGGGCTCGTCCGCGCCGAGCGAGCGCAGCAGGCGGCTGCGGTCCGGGTGCCCGCGCACGGCGCCGGGCGCGAGCTGGCCGGCGTCCACCAGCGCTTGCGGCACGCTGTGGTCGCGTGTGCGCTGCGTCACACTTCCGTCCCGGAAGTGGTACAGGCGGCTGTCGCCCACGTGGCCCCAGTGCGCGGCCCCGTCCTCGACGACGAGAGCCACCGCGGTGGTGCGGCAGCCGCGCGCAGCGGGCCGCTCGCGCACGGCCGCGGTGATGGCGTCGCGCGCCGCCTCGAACGCGCGCGCGAGGCGCGCCGGGGGGGCGCCGCGGGCCTCGGCGAGCGCGGCGAGCATCGCCGCGACGGCGCGCTCCGCCGCGAGCGCGCCGGCCGCGTGGCCGCCGAGGCCGTCCGCCACGACCCAGGCGTGCCCCGCGCCGCTCGGGCCGTCGCCCGCGCGGTCCTCGTTGGCCGCGCGCCCGCCGGCGGCGGAGAGCGCCGCCCAGGCGGGCGCGAGCGCCTCGCGGCCCGCCGCCTCTCGCCCCGGCGCCTCTCGTCCCGCGTCCTGCACGCGCGTCCGGCCTCCCGGTCTCGATACCCTCCGCGCGTACGCCGCGCGGCCAGGCGGGCGGGATCCTAACGCCCGCGGCCGCTTGGAGGTCTCGATGCCGGTCCGCCTCGAGCGCCCTGCCGACCATCCGCACGTGGCCCTCGTCACGCCCGAGCGTCCGGAGAAGGCGAACGCGCTCGACCCGCCGCTCCTGTGCGAGCTCGCGGCGGCGTGGCGCGCGATCGCGGCGGACCGCGCGCTCCGCTGTGCGGTCGTCACGGGGGCGGGCGAGCGCGCGTTCTGCGCCGGGATGGACGTCGCCGCGACGCTCGCGGCGTCGCAGGCCCTCGCGCGCGGCGAGCGCGTCGACGACGCCGACTTCGAGGGGCTGCGCAGCGTCGCGACGGCGACGCTCGTGGGCTTCGACCTCGGCGTGCCGCTCGTGGCCGCGGTCAACGGCCACGCCCGCGGCGCGGGCTTCGACCTCCTGCTCGCCGCCGAGCTGCGGTTCGCCGTGCCCGAGGCGACCTTCGCGCTCGAGGAGGTCGCGCTCGGCCTCTATCCCACCGGACACGCCACCGTGTGGCTCCCGCGCCAGGTCGCGTGGGTGCACGCGCAAGAGCTGCTCCTCACGGCGCGCCCGATCTCCGCCGCGCGCGCCGCGGAGATCGGGCTCGTGAACCGCGTGGTGCCGCGCGGCGAGCTGATGGCGGCGGCCTTCGCCGCGGCCGACGCGATCGCGGCGAACGCGCCGCTCGCCGTGCGCGCCACGCGGGCCGGCGTGCGCGAGCTCCTCGCGCAGCCGCTCGACGTCGCCTGGCGTCGCCAGGAGGAGCTCGGCCGCGCGCTCCGCGCCACCGAGGACGCGCGCGAGGCGCAGCGCGCCTTCGTCGAGAAGCGCCCGCCGCGCTGGCGCGGCCGCTGAAGCGCCCGCGCCGCGTGGGAGACGGCCCCCGCCGGCAGCGACCGTCCCCCGCTTCCGGATCGCCGGCTTCGTCCCGTCGGCGGCGGCGCGCCGCCGACGGCTCATCGCCCCGCGCAGCGGGCGCGCTCGCGCAGGGAGGCGCGGCCGAGGGGGTGCACGACGAGCGGAGGCGCGAGCCCGACGACGACCGCGCCGTCGCGGCCGGTCCACCACAGCGTCGCGCCCGCGCGCGCGACGCGCGCGACGACGTCGGGATGCGGCATCGCGAACCGGCCCGCGCACGGCGCCGACGCGATCGCGAGCGCGGCGCCGGTCGCGCGCAGGAAGGGCTCGCTCGAGGAGGTGCGGCTCCCGTGGTGCGGCAGCTTCACGACCTCCGCGGCGAGCGCCTCCGGTGCGGCGGCGAGCGCCGCCTCGGCCACGGCCTCCACGTCGCCGGGGAGGAGGACGCGCGCGCCGCCCGTCGCCGCGACGCGCAGGACGAGCGAGCGGTCGTTGTCCGAGAGGCCCGGACCCGGCGCACGGCCCGCCGCCGCGCCCGCCCCGGCGGCGACCGCACCCACGCGGCCCGCACCGCCCGCGTCGGGGCCGGCGGCGCCCCCGGCCGCGCCCAAGGCGGCGGCACCGCCGCCGGGCCCGGCCGCTCCGACACTTCGTCGTGTCGCGTGGTCCGAGACGCGCGGCGGCCACAGCACCTCGACGCGGAGGTCGCCGAAGGCCACGGGCGGGTCGCCGCGCGCCTTCTCCTCGACGCGGACGCCGCGCCGGCGCGCGCGCGCGACGAGGTCCGCGAACGCCGGGTCCGCCGCCGCGCCCGCCGGCAGCCACAGCGCGCCGATCGGCAGGCTCTCGACGATCGCCGGCGCGCCGCCCCGGTGGTCGAGGTCGGCGTGGCTCACGGCGAAGACGTCGAGGCGGCGCACGCCGAGCGCGGCGAGCGCCGGCCGCACGACCCGGCGTCCGAGGTCGGCGCCGCCGGCGAGCGCGCTCGCCGCGTCGACGAGGACGGCCGCCTCGCGACCCTGGACGAGCGTCGCGTCGGCCTGGCCGACGTCGAGCGCGACGACGCGCGGAGGCGCCGGGAGGAGCGCCGGCGGCGGCGCGACGAGGAGGATCGCGTGGCCGAGGGCGGCCGCGCCGATCCGCGCGCCGGTGGCGCGGGCGCGCAGCGCGAGGAGCGCGCACGCCGCGCACGCCGCGAGCGCCGCCGGCCCGGGCGCCACGACGCGCTCCGCACCCGGCCCGCGCGTCGCGAGCGCGGCGAGCGCGACGAGCGCCTTCTCGCCGAGGCGCACCACCGCGGCGGGCGCCGCCGCGAGCCAGGTCGCATCGGGCGCGAGCGCCGCCGCCGCCGCCGCCGCGAGCGAGGCCGGCAGCAGCACCGCCCCCGTGAGCGGCACCGCGGCGAGGTTCGCGGCGAGAGCCGCCGGGGCGAGGCGCCCGAAGTGGAGCGCGACGAGCGGCGCGCCCGCGGCGATCGCGCTCGCCGATGCGCGCAGCGAGGCGTCGAGCGCGCGCCGCAGGCGCGCGCCCCGCGTCGTGGGCGCGGGCCCCGCGTCGGCCTCGCGGGCGGGCGGGCGCGCGAGGGCGAGCGCCGCGGCGCACGCGAACGAGAGGCGCGCGCCCGGGTCGAACAGCGCCTCGGGCTCGCGCGCGAGGACCGCGAGCGCGGCCGCCGCGACGAGCGCACCGCCGCGCACGCGGCGCCGCGCGAGGGCGCCGGCGCAGACGACGGTCAAGAAGAGGAGCGAGCGCCGCACGGGCACCTCGAACCCGGTCACCGCCGCGTACGCGGCCGCCGCGGCCCAGGCCGCGAGGAGCGCGGCGCGCCGTGGGTCGGGAAGCGCGCAGGGGGCGGCCAGGAGGAGCGCGCGCCGCGCGATCGCGAAGGCGAGCCCCGCCGCCATCGCGAGGTGGAGCCCGGAGACCGAGAGAAGGTGCGCGAGCCCGGAGGCGCGCAGCGCCTCCTCCGCCTCCGGGTCGAGCGCGCCGCGCTCCCCGAGCGCGAGCGCCGCCGCGAGCCCGGCGCCGCGCGCGGCGAGCCGATCCGCCGCCTCGCGCCGCCGCGCGGCGCCCGCCGCGCGCAGGGCCTGGAGCGGGCCGCGCGCCGCGCGCGCCGCGAGCGCGGGGTGAGAGAGCGCGCCATCCGCGCCGATCCCCGCGCGCCGCGCGCGCTCGGCCGGGTCCTCGCCGCCCGGGTTCGCGCGGCTCCGGAGCGGCGCGAGCCGGACGCGCGCCCGCACGCGGTCGCCGGCCGACGCGGCGGCGAGGAGGCCGTCGCGCGCGGGTTCGCTGCGCACGCGCGCGCGGGGAGGAAGCGGCTCCCGGCCGCCGTCGACCCGGCGCACGCCGTCGAGGAGCGCGGAGACGCCGTCGCTCCGGCGTGTCAGCGCGACGACGCGCGCCTCGACGGTCGCCTCGATCCGAGCCGCGGACGCCGGCCAGTGGGCCGCCTCGCGGCGCGCGGCGAGCCCGTGCGCGCCCGCGCCCGCGAGCGCGAGCGCCGCGCAGGCGAGCCGAAGGCGCGGCCGCCTCCCGACCGCGACGCCCACGAGGAGCGCCTGGAGCGCGAGCGCCTGCGCGCCCGCGACGCCGAGCAGCCCGACGTCGCCCGCGGCGACGCCCGCCGCGAGCGCGGCGGCGAGGAGAGGCAGCGCGTACGGCGAGCTCAGCGCGCGTCCCGCCGGGACCGGGGCGCCGCAGCGTAGCGCGTCGGCGGGCGCTAGTGGAGCAGCCGGCCGGGCGGGGCCTTCGTCGTCGTGCGCAGGCGCGCGGCGTAGGCGGCGAGCGTCTCGAGGGCCTCGTCGAGCTTGTGCAGCTCGCCCGCGAACGAGGCGAGCAGGCGCTGCACCTCCTCGAGGTCGGTTGCGGTCCGGCGGAACGCCTCGACGCTGCGGCGGTGGACGCCCCAGGCGAGCGCGACGCCGGCGAGCACGGCGTCGACGTGGTCGGGCGGAAGCTCGGCGGCGAAGGGCTCGAGCTGCTCGCTCACCGCGCGCGCGAAGCCTTCGCCGACGCCGCGGCGCGTCAGCTCGGCGCGCAGGCTCGGAGCCGGCGTTCGTCTCGCACGGCGCGCGCGCGTCGAGCCGGCCTTGCTCCGCATCCGCGACCTCCGTGCGCGGAGCGCCGGGAGAGCAAGATCGATGCCACCGCCCGCGGACGCGCAGCTCCGAGCCGAGCGAGGCGCGCCGGCTCGGGAAGAGAGCACGCCGCGCGGCCCGCGCGGCGCGCGCGTCGCCGGGCCGCGATCGGCCGCCGCCGCCGTCTTTGGGAAGCGGAGTTCCCTCGGCGCCGCGCGGGCACGGGGCGGCGCCCGGGCCGCGCCTACGCGTCCGGGCGGCCCCCCGGCGCTCGGGCCTCGCCGCCGGCGTCCTCGCGCGTGGCTTCCTGGGCGCGTCCGCCGCGCGCCGCGTCGGCGTCGCTCGCGGGCTCGGCCGCACGCTCGCGGCCGGCCTCGCCGGCGACCCCCCTCGCGGACGCCCCCGCCTCGCCCGCCGCGATCGCCGCCGCCGCGCCCGCCTCGGCCGCCGCGGTCTCGGCCGCGGCGGCCTCGACGGAGAGGCCCGCGTCCAGCTCGGGCGGCGCCGGCTCGAGCGGCGGCCCCGCGCCGCGCGCGTCGAGGCCGTCGAAGAAGGCGCGGATCATCGCGGCGTCGCGCGCGGAGAGACCCGGGACCGCGGCGAGCTGCTCGACCGACGCCTCCCGGACGGCGCGGAGCGACCCCAGCGTGCGCAGCAGGGCGCGGCGCTTCCCCGGCCCGACGCCCGGGATCTCCTCGAGCACCGACGTGAGCCCCGCGCGATGGCGCAGCGAGCGCTGGAACTCGATCGCGAAGCGGTGCGCCTCGTCGCGCACGCGCTGGAGGAGGAGGAGGCCGCGCGAGTCGGCCGGGAGCGCGACCGGGTCCTTGCGCCCGGGGAGGAACACCCGCTCGGCCTTGAGGCCGCCCGAGCGCTTCACGCGCGGCGACGGGCTCGCCTCGTCGCGCTCCTTCGCGATGCCGAGCGCGTCGACCTGGAGGCCGCGGTCCCGCAGCGCCGCCACGACGACCGCGAGCTGCCCGCGCCCGCCGTCGACCACGAGGAGGTCGGGCAGCGGCTCGCTCTCGACGCGGTCGAGCCGGCGCCGCATCACCTCGCGCAGGCAGTCGTAGTCGTCGCCCGCCGCCGCCTGGCGGATCCGGTAGCGGCGGTAGTCGGCCTTCCTCGGCCTCCCGTCCTCGAAGACCACGCGGCTCGCCACGGCGAGCGAGCCCTGCAGCGTCGAGACGTCGTAGCACTCGACGCGGCGCGGGAGCCGCGCGAGGCCGAGCCGGTCCTTCAGCTCGGAGAGCGCGGCGTCGACGCTCTCGCGCGCCTCGAGCCGGCGCTCGAGCGCGAGCCGCGCGTTCGTCGCCGCCAGCTCGACGAGCTCGCGCCCCGGCCCCCGCTGCGGCGCGTGGATCCGCACGCCGCGCCCTGCCCGCTCGCGCAGGAGCGCCTCGAGCGCGCCCTCGTCCTCGACGGGCGCCGGGGTCAGCACCTCCGCGGGGAGGTCCGGTCCGGCGCCCGCGTAGTACTGGCCGAGAAACGACGCGAGCAGGGCGCCGTCGTCGAGCGCCACCTCGGAGAAGGCGTGCGACGCGGTCCCGACGAGCCGCCCGTCGCGCACCGCGAGCACCTGGAGCTCGACCTCCCCGCCCTCGCGCGCGACCCCGAAGACGTCGCGGCTCACTGCGCGCCCCGAGACCACCTGCTGGCGCTCCACCGTGCGCTCCACCGCCTCGATGCGGTCGCGCAGGCGGGCGGCGTCCTCGAAGCGCTCCTCGGCGGCGGCGCGCCGCATCGCGTCGCGCAGCTCGTCGCGCAGCTCCTGCGAGCGCCCGCGCAGGAAGAGCGTCGTCCCGTGCACGAGCGACGCGTACTCCTGCTCCGTCACGAGGCCGCAGCAGGGGCCGGCGCAGCGCTTCATCTCGTACTCGATGCACGGCCGCCCGCGCCGCACGTGGTCGCGGAACGTCCCCTCCGTGCAGGAGCGCAGGGGGAAGAGCTTGCGCAGGTTCGCGAGCGACTCGTACATCGCGGCGCTCGACGTGTAGGGGCCGAAGTACGAGGCGCCGTCGTCGGCGAAGCGGCGCACGAGCTGGAGCCGCGGCCAGGCCTCGCCCGGGTCGAGCCGCAGGACGAGGTACTGCTTGTCGTCGCGCAGGCGCACGTTGAAGACGGGGCGGTGGCGCTTGATGAGCTCGTTCTCGAGGAGGAGCGCGTCCTTCACGGTCGGGAGCACGAGGACCTCGACGTCGCGGGCGCGCTCCACGAGGTGCGGCACCTGCGGGCGGCCGTCGCCGCCGGCCGCGAAGTAGCTGCGCACGCGCGAGCGCAGGTTCTGCGCCTTCCCCACGTACAGGACCTTCCCGCGCTCGTTCTTGAAGAGGTAGACGCCGGGCTCCGCGGGAAGCGACTCGATCTTCTCCGCGAGGTCCACGTCAGGTCGCGGCGAGCCGCTCGGCCTCGAGCGCCCGCACCTCGTCCCGCAGCGCCGCGGCGCGCTCGAACTCCAGGGCGGCCGCGGCCTCCGCCATCTCGCGCCGCAGCGCCTCGATGCGGTCGCCGAGCTCCTCGAGCGGCACCTTCGCCCGGCGCTCCTCGCGCTTCGCGACGGTCACGTAGTCCGCCTCCCAGATCGAGTCGCGCAGGCTCGCGATCCGCTTCACCACGGAGCGCGGCGTGATCCCGTGCGCCGCGTTGAAGCGCTCCTGCAGCTCGCGCCGGCGCGCCGTCTCGGCGAGCGTCGCGCGGATCGAGTCCGTCTCCTGGTCCGCGTAGAGGATCACGGTGCCGTTCACGTTGCGCGCCGCGCGCCCGATGGTCTGGATCAGGGAGCGAGTGGAGCGGAGGAAGCCCTCCTTGTCCGCGTCGAGGATCGCGACGAGCGCGACCTCGGGGATGTCGAGGCCCTCGCGCAGCAGGTTGATCCCGACGAGGACGTCGAACGCGCCCTCGCGCAGCTCGCGGATGATCTCCGTGCGCTCGATCGTGGCGATGTCGCTGTGGAGGTAGCGGACCCGGATGCCGTGGTCGGCGTAGTAGTCGGTGAGCTCCTCGGCCATTCGCTTCGTGAGCGTCGTGACGAGGACGCGCTCCCCGGCCGCGACGCGCGCGCGGATCTCGGCGAGGAGGTCGTCGACCTGTCCCGAGGCGCGGCGCACCTCGACCTTCGGGTCCATGAGCCCGGTGGGGCGGATGATCTGCTCGATCACGACGCCCTCGGAGCGCTCGATCTCGTAGTCGGCCGGCGTCGCCGAGACGTACACGACCTGCGGGACCCGCTCGCGCCACTCCTCGAAGCGGAGCGGGCGGTTGTCGAGCGCCGAGGGCAGCCGGAAGCCGTACTCGACGAGCGTCTCCTTGCGGGCGCGATCGCCGCGGTACATCGCGCCGATCTGGGGCACGGTGACGTGGCTCTCGTCGAGGAAGACGAGCCGGTCCTCCGGGAAGTAGTCGTAGAGCGTGTACGGCGCCTCCCCGGGCGCGCGCCCGTCGAGCCAACGCGAGTAGTTCTCGACCCCGTGGCAGAACCCCATCTCCTCGAGCATCTCGAGATCGTAGAGCGTGCGCTGCTCGAGCCGCTGCGCCTCGAGGAGCTTGCCCTGCGCGCGCAGCGCCTGGAGGCGCTCGCGCAGCTCGCCGCGGATGCCCTCGGCCGCGCCCTTCAGCGTGTCGTCGCTCGCCACGTAGTGGCTCGCCGGGTAGATCATCGCCCGCTTCGGGCGCGCGACGACCTTGCCCCGCAGCGGGTCGATCTCGCAGATCGCGTCGATCTCGTCGCCGAAGAACTCGATTCGCAGGGCGCGCTCGCTCTCGTACTGCGGGAAGATCTCGACGACGTCGCCCCGCACGCGGAACGTCCCGCGGTGGAAGTCGTGATCGTTGCGGGCGTAGAGCATGTCGACCAGCCGGCGCAGCAGCTCGTCGCGGCGGATCCGCATTCCGGCCTCGACGTACATCCGCAGCGACTCGTAGGACTCCGGCTTCCCGAGGCCGTAGATGCAGGAGACGCTGGCCACGACCAGCACGTCGCGCCTCGTGAGCAGCGACTGCGTCGCCTGGTGGCGCAGCTTGTCGATCTCGTCGTTGATCGAGGCGTCCTTCTCGATGTACGTGTCGGTCGAGGGGATGTACGCCTCGGGCTGGTAGTAGTCGTAGTACGAGACGAAGTAGCAGACGGCGTTGCGCGGGAAGAGCTGCTTGAACTCCGCGTAGAGCTGCGCCGCGAGCGTCTTGTTCGGCGCCATGACGAGGGTCGGGCGGTTGAGGCGCGCGACCACGCACGCCATCGTGAACGACTTCCCGGACCCGGTCACGCCGAGCAGCGTCTGGTGCGGGCGGCCCGACGCGATGCTCTCCGCGAGCTGCTCGATGGCCCGCGGCTGGTCGCCCTGCGGCTCGAACTCGGAGACCAGCTCGAAGCGTCCGTCGTCGGCGCTCACGTCCGCCTCCAGCGCGGGCCCGCCGGCGTGTCCTCGACGGCGACGCCCTCCGCCGCGAGCGCGGCCCGGATGCGGTCGGCCTCGGCGAAGTCGCGCCGGCTGCGCGCGTCCTCGCGCGCGGCCACGAGGGCGTCGATGCGCGGATCCTCCTCGCGCGGCGGCTCGGGCGGCGCGGCGCGGAGGAGGTCGAGCCCGAGCCAGCGGTCGAACTCCTCGAGGAGCGCGCGGCGCGCGGCCGGAGGGAGCGCCTCGTCGCGGGCCGCCTCGACCGCCACGGCCAGCGCGCGCGGCGCGTTGAGGTCGTCCCGCACGGCCTCGGCGAAGCGCGCGCGGTACGCGGCGACGCGCCCGCCGGGGTCGTCCGCGCCGTCCGCGGGAACCTCGCGCAGCGGGAGCGTCTGGAGCAGCAGCCGGCGGTAGCCGCGGTCCGCGGCCGCCATCGCGTCGTCCGTGAAGGCCTGCTGCTTGCGGTAGTGCGCCTGCAGGAAGAAGAAGCGGAACGAGAGCGGCAGGTACCCGTGCCCGACGAGGTCGTCGAGCAGGTACACCCGCCCCTTCGACTTGGCCATCTTCTCGCCGTCGAAGAGCAGGAACTCCTCGTGCATCCAGAACTGCACCCAGGGATGCACGTCGAGGGCGCACTCGCTCTGCGCGACCTCGTTCGTGTGGTGCACGGTGAGGTGGTCGATGCCCCCCGTGTGCACGTCGAACTGGCGCCCGAGGTAGTGCGTGCTCATCGCCGAGCACTCGATGTGCCAGCCCGGGAAGCCGCGCCCCCAGGGCGAGTCCCACTCCTGCTGCCGGCGCACGCCGGGGGGCGCGAACTTCCAGAGCGCGAAGTCCGCGGGGTGGCGCTTCCCCGGCACGTCGCCCACGCGCTGCGAGCGCTGCTGCCCGGCCAGGTCGAGCTGCGCGAGCTCGGCGTAGCGCGGGAACTTCGAGACGTCGAAGTAGATGCCGTCCTCGATGCGGTAGGTGTAGCCCTTCTCCTCGAGCGCCTGGACCATGGCGATCTGCTGGGGGACGTGCTCGCTCGCCCGGCACAGGATCTCGGGCTCGAGGCAGTTGAGGCGGCGGCGATCGCGCAGCCACTGGGCGGTGTACTCCTCGGCGATCTCGGACGCGCGCCGGCCGCTGCGCCGCGCCGCGAGCTCCATCTTGTCCTCGCCTGCGTCGGCGTCGTCGGTGAGATGGCCGACGTCCGTCACGTTGATCACGTGCGTCACGCGCCATCCCTCGGCGAGCAGCGCGCGCTTCAGGAGGTCCGCGAAGAGGTACGGGCGCAGGTTGCCGACGTGCTGCGCCGAGTAGACCGTCGGTCCGCAGGTGTAGACCCGCGCGTGGCCGCGCTCCAGCGGCTCGAACGGGCGCTTCGCGCGGGTGCGCGTGTCGTAGAGGACGAGCCCGCTCACGCGCTCTCCCCCGCCGCCGGCGCGAGGAGGACGACCGCCTGCGCGGCAATCCCCTCGCCGCGCCCGAGCGCGCCGAGGCCGTCCGTGCTCTTGAGCTTCACGTTGACCGCGCTCTCCGGCGCGCCGAGGAGAGCGGCGATCTCCTTGCGCATCGCGGCCTGGAACGGCGCGAGCCGGGGCGCCTCGGCGAGGACGGTGGCGTCGAGGTGCGCGACGCGCAGGCCCGCCGCGCGCACGCGCGCCGCGACCTCCCGCACGAGACCGCCGCTCGCCGCGCCCGCGAGCGCGGGGTCGGCGCTCCCGAAGACGGCGCCGAGGTCGCCCGCGCCGAGCGCGCCGAGGATCGCGTCGGCGACGGCGTGCAGCAGCACGTCGCCGTCCGAGTGGCCCTCGAGCCCGCGCTCGTACGGCACCGCGACGCCGCCGAGGACGAGCGGGCGCCCCGGGACGAGCCGGTGCGCGTCGAAGCCCTGACCGATCCTCACCGCGCCCCCCGTCCGCCCGCGGCGCGCGCGAGCCACGCCTCCGCCCACGCGAGGTCGGCGGCGGTCGTGATCTTCGGGTTCGGCGCGGACGCCGCGACGACCCGCACCTCGACGCCGAGGCGCTCGACGAGCGCGGCGTCGTCGGTCGCGACGACGCCGTCCGCCTCGGCCTTCGCGAGCGCCTCGCGCAGCCAGTCGGCGCGGAACACCTGCGGCGTCTGCGCGGCGAAGCACTCGTCGCGCGGCGGCGTCGCGACGACGCGCCCTTCGCGCACGCGCTTCACCGTGTCCGGGATGGGCGCGGCGAGGAGCGCGGCGCCCGTGCGCGCGGCTTCGGCGACCACGCGGCCCACGTCCGCCGGGTCGACGAGCGGACGCGCGGCGTCGTGGACGGCGACGAGCGCGACGTCGCGCGGGAGCGCGGCGAGCCCGGCCCGCACGGAGTCCTGGCGCGTCGCGCCGCCGGCCACGGCGGGCGCGAGCTTCGCGACGTCGGCGAGGCCGGGGGCGAGCTCCCCGAGCGCGCCGAGCGCCTCGGCCGGCACGACGGGGACGACGAGGTCGATCTCCGGCGCCGCGGCGAGCGCCGCGGCGGCGCGCACGAGCAGCGTGCGGCCCCCGAGCGGCAGGAACGCCTTCGGGAGCGCGCGCTCCGGAGCGCCTCGCAGGCTCGCACGGAAGCGCTCGCCGCGGCCGGCGCCCACCACGAGGGCGGCCACGCTCATGGCGGCGGAGGATAGCGCGCAGCCACGCGGCCCCTTCGCGCGATCCTGCGCTACCGTGCGCGTGCACCGGCGCCCGGGGGGAGGCAAGAGCTCCATGCGAACACGCGCGCAGGCGCGCTCGGGCCTCGCGTGGGCCCTCGTGCTCGGCGTCTGTGTGGCCGCGGGCCCGGTGCGCGCCGTGGACCCTCCGGGCGGGACGGGCGCGAAGCCGGGGGCTCGCGCGGCCGGGACGCGGCCGCTGCCGCGCGGCGCGCAGGCCCGCGTCCTCGCCCAGGCGCCCGCGCAGCCCGCCGCCCCCGCTCCGGGCGCGCAGCCGCCCGCGCAGACGCCCGCGCCGCAGGCCCAGCAGCCGGCGCCGACCGGGCGCGCCTCCGCGGCCCCGCCCGCCGGCGCGCGCCAGGAGCTCCCGCTCTCGCTCCAGGAGGCGCTCGCGCTCGCAATCGAGAACAACCTCGACGTCCAGCTCTCGCGCTACGACCCGCTCATCGCGCACGAGGAGCACGTCGCGGCCTGGGGGGCGTTCGAGCCCCGCTTCGCCGGCGAGTTCGGCTACCGCTACGAGGAGATCCCCGTCGCGAGCGCGCTCCAGCAGAGCTCGGTCCTGCTCGAGAAGGAGTACTCGGGCAGCGCCGGGATCGAGGGGCTGGTCCCGCTCCTCGGCTGGACCTACCGCGTCGACTACACGGGCGTCGGGCTGCGCAGCAACTCCGCGATCCAGAGCCTCTCGCCGGAGTACCGCACCGGGCTCGGGTTCACGCTCGTGGCCCCGATCCTCGAAGGCTTCCTCTACGGGGAGCCTTGGGTCTTCGTCCGCTCGACCGGGATCGCGGAGCGCGCCTCGCTCGACGAGTTCCGGCGCGCGCTCATGGAGACCGTCGAGAGCACCGAGCGCGCCTACTGGGCGCTCGTCGCGAACGAGGAGCGGCTGCGCGTCGCGAACGCGAGCCTCGAGACCGCGCTCACGCTGCGGGAGCAGACGGGGGCGCAGTACGACGTCGGCGTCGTCTCGCGCGTCGAGGTGGTCGAGGCCGACGCGGGCGTCGCGGCCCGCGAGTTCGACCGCATCACGGCCGTGAACGCCTACCGCAGCGCCCAGGACCAGCTCATCGACTTCGTCCTCGGGCCGAACCTCACGCCCGAGTCGCAGCTCGAGATCCGGCCCACGAGCCACCCCGAGGTCGTGAACTACGACCTCGACCCCGAGGTCGCGACCGCGCGCGCGCTCGAGAACCGCCCCGAGATCGCGATCGCGCAGGCGGCCGTCGAGCAGGGGGAGCTCCAGCTCAAGTTCGCGCGCAACCAGCGGCTGCCGCAGCTCGACGTGGTCGGGACCTACGGCTACGCGGGGCTCGCGGGCGCCACGAATCCGACGCCCAGCCTCTTCGGGCCGCGCATGCCGGCCAACGTGCCGCGCACGTATCCGGGCGCCGACGACGAGTTCTTCTCCGCGGACGGGGCGCGCAACTGGACGCTCGGAGGCGTCCTCGCCTTCCCGCTCGGGAAGGTCACGGACCGCGCGAACGTGCGCCGCGCCGACCTCGAGCTGCGCCGCTCGCATACCGAGCTGCGCCGGATCGAGCAGGCCATCGTGATCCAGATCCGCGACGCCGTCCGCAACCTCCGCTCGGCCCAGGAGGGGATCGAGGCCGCGGAGCGGCGCCGGCTCGCCGCGGAGGAGCAGCTGCGCGCCGAGCGCATCCGGCTCGAGCACGGCGAGTCCACGCCCTTCGACGTGCTCCAGCGCGAGGAGGACCTCGTGGACGCCGAGAGCCAGAAGATCGCGGCGCTTCAGGTGTATCGAAACTCCATCGCCGCGCTCGACCGGGCGCAGGGCACGATCCTGCGCGACCGCCAGATCGTCGTCGAAGACGCGCGGGCCTTGCGGTAAGATGCGTCGACTCGGACGGACGGAGGGGGCAGCGTGAGTCTCTTCGGAAAGGGCCGGGACGACCGCGAAGCCCGGGACGGCGTCTGGAAGAAGACCTCTTCGGCGCCGGCTCCGGGCCCGTGGGACGAACCGGCGGCGCCGGCGGCGCCCGCGGCCGAGCCGGCGCCGGAGCTGCGGCCGAAGCACACGCCGGCGCCGATGCGCACGAGCGCAGGGGGGGACATGGCCAACATCGGGAAGTCGATCACGATCAAGGGCGACCTCTCGGGCAACGAGGATCTCGTCGTCGAGGGCAACGTCGAGGGGCGCATCGAGCTCCCCAACAACCAGCTCACGATCGGCTCGAACGGGAACGTGAAGGCGGACATCTCCGCCAAGTCCGTGGTCGTGATCGGCAAGGTGGCCGGCAACGTGACGGGCGTCGAGCGCGTGCAGATCGAGGCCACGGGCTCGGTCCAGGGCGACGTGCGCACCCCGCGCCTCGTGGTCCAGGAAGGCGCGATCCTGAACGGCTCGGTCGAGATGGGTCCGACCCGGAGCGAGGCCCGCTCGGTGAGCCAGGGCCCGACGCTCGCGCGGGCGGTGGGCGGCGAGAAGGGATAGCGCGCGCGCCGGAGGCGGACCCGCGGGCTTGCGGCGCTCCGACGCGCCGCGATCCCGCCAGGCGTCGCCCGCCGGTGGGACGAGCACCGCGCCGCGCAGCGCCGGCGCGTCGTCGCGCTCTCCGTCGAGGAGCGCGTACGGCTGGGGTGCAGCTCGCGAGCGAGGGCCTGGAGCACGTCGCAGCGGCGCGACCCGGATGCGGCGCGCCGCCGCGCGCGTGCGCCGCGCGGCTGGGGCCGCCGCCCTGCAGCCGGTGCCGCTCACTCGCGCGGCGCGTCGCCCGCGCCGGCGCCCGGCGCGCCGGCGCCGCGGGGGTCGTCCGCGGGGTTCACGTAGGTGATGCCCCACGGGCCGATCGCGTGGACTTGGAGGATCGTCTCGCCGCGGGCCCGCGCGAAGTGCGGCTCGCCCTTCGGCATCACCATGAAGCTGCCGGCCTCCATGGCCCGCAGGCGCGCCTCGTCGAACGTCCGGCCGAGCCCCATGCGGAACGCCCCGGAGATCACGGTCAGGTGCTCGTCGGCCGGGTGGAAGTGCGGCGCGATCTGGTAGCCGTCCGGCATCTTGATCCGGTACGTGAACAGCACGTTCGGCGCGTCCCGATCCTCTTCGATCGTCGCGCACTGGGCTCCGGGCGGGATCGCCGCCGAGCACGCGCCCCAGTCGAGCTCGTCGGGGCTCACCATGATGTGCTCCTTCAGGACGGCCGCGGCCGGGTTCGTCGGCTCGTCGGCCCGGGCCGGAGCGCCGAGCTGGAGGGCGACCCCCACGGCGAGAACGCGAGGCAGGATTCGCATCACGGCTTCCTCCTTGGGCGTGCGACGCCTCCTACGCGGGGCGCGGTGTCGAGACAGGCCGGCCCCGCCGACGCGCGCGCCCATGCGCGCGCAAACGCGACCTCGCACCCCGAGGGCGGCGGGAGGTCATCGAGCGCCTCTTCGCGCTCCAAGACGGAAGCGACGGCGGCTCGAAGCGGTCGAGCGAGCGGCGACGACGTCGTGTCACGGCGTTCGGCTCTCTCGGAGCGGGGCTGTGTCACAAGCTAGCAGACCGCCGTGCGGCGAACGGCTCGACGACGTGACGGTCCAGGGCCCGCGCGGGCTCCAGGCGGGAGCACCGGCCGCCGGCGCGAGCCGCCGCGACGCACCGCGGTCGTCGAACGCGCTCACCGAGAGCTCGCGCGCGGACCAGCGCCCGATGGCGCGCGTCGATCGCGATCGCGCGCGCGTTACGCCGTCGGATCTGCTCCGGCGGACCGCCGCGCCGCGCCCGCTACGCGCGCGCTGCGGCCCCCGCGCCCGCGCCCGCCCGGCGGCGGCCGTAGCGCTCCTCCAGCCAGATCATGACCGGCGCCGCGATGTAGATCGTCGAGTACGTGCCGGCCAGGACGCCGATCAGCATCGCGAGCGAGAACGGGCGGATCACCGGGCCGCCGAGGAGGACCAGGGCGAGGCACGAGAGGAAGACGGTGCCTGCGGTGAGGAGGGTGCGCGAGAGCGTCTCGTTGAGGCTCCGGTTCACCACGTCCTCGAGCTCGCGCCTCGTGCGGAGCGAGAGGTTCTCGCGCACGCGGTCGAAGATGACGATGGTGTCGTTCACGCTGTAGCCGATGATCGTGAGCAGGGCCGCGAGCACCTGGAGGTCGAACTCGAAGCCGAGGACGACCCACACCGCGCACGTCACGAGGACGTCGTGCACGAGGGCGACGACGGCGCCCGGGCCGTAGCGGACCGAGAAGCGGAACCCGACGTAGCCGAGGATCGCGACCCAGGAGAGGACCAGCGCGAAGAGGCCGTCGCGGCGCAGCTCCGCGCCGACGCGCGGGCCCACGAACTCGACGCGCTCGACCTCGAGCGGGCCGATCCGCGACTCGAGCACCGCCTCGAGGGCCGCCAGCCGCACGCGCCGCTCGTCGGGCGAGAGCTCGCCGCCCGCCGCGGCCGCAGCCTCCGCCTCGGCGCCGGCGGCGCCCGGCCCGGCCGCCTCGCCGGACGTGCCGGGCTGCGCGGCGTCGGCCGCCGGCGGTGCGCCGGCCGCGCCCTCCACGAGCGGGAGCTCCCCGGCCATCCGCACCAGGTACTCGCGCGTCTGGCCGACGCCGAAGCGGATCACGTCGGCGTCCCCGACGCCCGCGTCGTCGAGCGCGCCGCGGATCGCGCCCTCGTTCACCTCGCTGCCGGGCTCGAAGCGCAGCTGGAGCTCGGTGCCCCCCGAGAAGTCGATGCCCGTGCGGATGCCGCGGATCGGGATCGCCGCGACGCCGATCAGGATCACGGCGAGCGAGATCGCCGAGGCCAGGCGGCGCTTCCCGAGGAAGTCGAAGTGGGTGTCCGGCGGGACGATCTGGAACAACGCGGCCTCCGCCTAGATCGAGAGCTCGCGGACCATGCGCGGGCCCGGCCAGATTGCGTAGAGCTGGCGCGTCACGACGAGCGACGTGAAAACGTTCGTCACGAGGCCGGCGGCGAGCGTCACGGCGAAGCCCTTGATCGGGCCGGTTCCGTACTCGTAGAGGACGAGCGCGGTGAGGAGCGTCGTCACGTTCGCGTCGAGGATGGTCCAGAAGACCTTGTCGAACCCCGTCGCGATCGCGGCCTTCACGGCCTTCCCGGCGCGCAGCTCCTCGCGGATGCGCTCGAAGATGAGGACGTTCGCGTCCACGGCCATCCCGATCGTGAGCGCGAGCCCCGCGATGCCCGGCAGGGTGAGGGTCCCCTCGAACAGGGCCATCAGCGCGAGGATGAGGGTGATGTTCACCGTCAAGGCGAGCGCCGCGTAGACGCCCGACAGCCGGTAGTAGAGCACCATGAACGCCACCACGAGGACGGCGGCGAGGAGCGAGGCCCGCAGCCCGCGCGAGATGGAGTCGGCGCCGAGCGCGGGGCCGATCGTGCGCTCCTCCTCGAGCACGACGGGGATCGGGAGCGCGCCCGCGCGCAGGATCACGGCGAGGTCCGCGGCCTCCTGCGACGTGAAGCGGCCCGTGATGACGCCCTGGCGCGAGATGCGGTCGCGCACGACGGGCGCCGAGTAGACCTGCTCGTCGAGGATGACGGCCAGGGGCTTCCCGACGTTCTTCCCCGTGACGTCGCCGAAGATGCGGGCCCCCTCGCCGTTCCAGGTGAACGCCACTTGCCACTCCGAGCGGCGCGAGTCGAACTGGACGCGGGCGTCCTCGAGGTAGTCGCCCGTGATGTCGGGCTGCGCGGGCACGAGGTAGGCCGCGACGACCTTGTCGGTCTTGCGGTCCTTCTCGAAGAGGATCTCGGTTCCGGCGGGGAGCCCGTCGGGGTAGCGCGCGCGCAGGAGCTGCTCCGCGTTCTCGGTGCCCTCCTGGTCGCGCACGATCTTGAACTCGAGGTACCCGGTCTGCTTGAAGATGTCCGGGACGACGGAGACGCCGGGGATCTGCACGAGGATGCGCGAGGTGCCCTGGCGGGTGACGACGGACTCCTGGATGCCCGTGGCCGGGTCGTCCACGCGGCGCCGGATCACCTCGAGCGCCTGCAGCATCGCGCGCTCGCGTACCTGCGCCTGCCACTCCGAGGTGAGGGTCAGCGAGAGCCGGCCGCCCTCCGCCTGCGCGACGCGCAGGACGTCGAAGTCGTCGGCCAGGATCCGCCGCAGCGCGTCGACCCGACTCGGATCCGCGAGCTCGACGACGAGCGAGGCGCCCTCGACCACGAGCGACTTCGCCGCGAGCTCCTCGTCGGCGAGACGCGTCTCGAGCGTCTGGCGCAGGTGGGCGAGCTCGTGCTGGATGGCGACGCCGAGGTCCGGCGCGATCACCATGTGGATCCCGCCGCGCAGGTCGAGCCCGAGCCGGACGCCCGCGTCGGGGATCCATGCGTGCGCCTTGCGCGTCTCCTCCGGAACCCAGTTCGCCGCGGCGATCCAGCCGAAGAGCAGCACGAGGAGCGCCGTGGCGACCATCCCGGCGCGGCTCGTCACGACTCGCCCTCCTTGGCCTTCTCGAGGCGGCGGTCCACGCGGCTGCGGTCGATCTTCACGCGGATCTTGTCGTGCACGCCGATGTCGACGGTGAGGACGTCGTCCGAGACGCCCACGACGACGCCGTGGATCCCGCCCGAGGAGACCACCCGGTCGCCCTTCTGGATGCTCTTCAGCATCTCGTCGTGCTCTTTCTGCTTGCGCTGCTGGGGGCGGATCAGCAGGAAGTAGAAGATGGCCATGATCGCGAGCATCGGCACCAGGAAGCCGAACGGGTCCTGCGTCCCGCCCGCCTGGAGCGGGATCGCGAGCGCCGCCGTCGCCATGTCGGCGTCCCCCGCCGGCGCTACCGCGACGCGTCGCGGCGGAGCGCCTCGGCCTTGTCGGTTCGCTCCCACGGGAAGCCGGCGTCCTCGCGGCCGAAGTGCCCGTGGTACGAGCTCGCGCGGTAGATCGGCCGCCGCAGGCCGAGCGAGTCGATGATGCCGCGCGGCGTGAGGTCGAAGTGCTTGCGCACGAGGCGCACGATCTTCTCCTCGTCGAGGCTGCCGGTGCCGAAGCAGTCGACGCGGATGGAGACGGGCTCGGCGACGCCGATCGCGTACGCGAGCTGGAGCTCGCAGCGCCGCGCGAGGCCGGCGGCGACGAGGTTCTTCGCCACCCAGCGCGCGGCGTAGGCGGCGCTGCGGTCGACCTTCGTCGGATCCTTGCCGGAGAAGGCGCCCCCGCCGTGGCGCCCCATCCCGCCGTAGGTATCGACGATGATCTTGCGCCCGGTGAGCCCGGCGTCGCCCATCGGGCCGCCGACGACGAAGCGGCCGGTCGGGTTCACGTGGAAGACCGTGTCGCCGTCGAGCCACTCGCCGGGCAGCGTCGGCCGGATGATGTGGTCGACCACGCTCTTCGCGAGCTGGCCGTGCGGGACGTCGGGCGTGTGCTGGGTCGAGAGGACCACGGCGGCGATCCGCACGGGCTTGTCGCCGGCGTACTCGACCGTGACCTGCGACTTCGCGTCCGGCCGCAGGAAGCCGAGCTCGCCGCTCTCGAAGCACCCGCGGTGCGCCTGGATGAGCCGGTGCGCGAGGCGGATCGGCGCGGGCATGAGCTCCGGCGTCTCGTCGCACGCGAAGCCGAACATCATGCCCTGGTCGCCGGCGCCCTGCTCCTTGTGGAGCCCCTCGCCCTCGTCGACGCCCTGGGCGATGTCCGGCGACTGGCGCCCGAGCGAGACCATCACCGCGCAGGTCGCGGCGTCGAAGCCCATCCCGGAATCGGTGTAGCCGATGTCGTGCACGACCTGGCGCACGAGCGGGGCGATCTCCACGCGGGCCCGCGTCGTGACCTCCCCGGCGACGAGCACGAGGCCGGTGGTCGTCAGGGTCTCGCAGGCCACCCGGGACATGGGGTCCTGCTCGAGCATCGCGTCCAGGACCGCGTCCGAGATCTGGTCGCACATCTTGTCCGGATGGCCCATGGAGACCGATTCGGACGTGAAGAGCGTGCGGCTGGCCATCGGGCTGTCTCCCCCCCGGGCGTGTGGCGGCCGGGCTCGCGGGTCGGGGGGCCGAGGTTAGGACACCCCCGGCGGGGAGCAATGCCGGTCAGGGCTCGCCGGGCGTCTCGAGCAGGCGTCCGAGCGCCTCCACGGCGGCCTCGGCGTCGGGGCCCTCGGCGCGGATCCGAAGGCGCGTCCCCTGCCCCGCCGCGAGCGAGAGCAGCGAGAGCACGGAGAGGCCGCTCACCCACTCGCCGTCGCGCGCGACCTGCACCTCGGACGCGAAGCGCCCGGCGAGGGCGACGAAGCGGCCGGCGGGCCGCGCGTGAAGCCCGAGCTCGTTCGCGACGACGAAGTCGCGCTCGCAGGTGCCTCCGCTCACGCCTTTCCGTCCGGGAGGAGCTCGCTCGCGAGCGAGATGTTGCGCTGGCCGTAGCCCTTGATGAAGGCCGCCAGCTCCTCGAGCGGCTGCTCCTTCCGCAGCGTCGCGAGCTTGATGAGCATCGGCAGGTTCACGCCGGTCACGACCTCCACCCTGCGTTCGCCGAGGAAGGAGAGCGCGATGTTCGACGGCGTCCCGCCGAACATGTCGGTCAGGATGAGGACCCCCTCGCCGCGGTCCACCCGGTCGATCGCCTCGGCGATCGCCGCGCGCATCTCGTCGACCGACTGCTTCGGCTCCACCGACACGGCCTCGAAGCCGCTCGCGTCCGGGACGATGAGCCGGAGCGCCTGCAGGAACTCCTCGCCCAGCCGGTAGTGGGCGACCACGACGACGCCGATCGTCACTCGACCTTCTCCACGTCCCGGTGATTCACGTTCACCTCGCGTCCGGTGGCCCGCAGCACGCGCGCCAGCTCGTTCACGACCGCCACCGAGCGATGGCGCCCGCCGGTGCAGCCGACGGCTACGGAAATATACGCCTTGCCCTCGGCGTCGTAGAGCGGCAGCAGGAAGCCGAGCAGGTCGCGCAGCCGGCCCATCAGGCCTTCCGCCGCCGCGTTCTCGAGGACGTACGCCGCCACCTCCGGGTCCGCGCCGGTGCGCGCGCGCAGCGGCATCTCGAAGTGCGGATTGGGCAGGAAGCGGACGTCGAAGAGGAGCTCGGCGTGCTGCGGCGTGCCGCGCCGGAAGCCGAACGACGTGAGGTTGACGACCGTCGGCCGCCCGCCGCCCACGGCCCAGCGCGTGATCGTCTCGCGCAGCTGGTGGACGTTCATCTCGGAGGTGTCGACCACGAGGTCGGCGAGCCGCAGCAGCTCCATGAGCAGCGTGCGCTCGCGCTCGATGCCCTCCTCCACCGAGCCCTGCGGGGAAAGCGGATGGACGCGGCGCGTCTCGCGGTAGCGGTTCACGAGGACGTCGCTCGCGCACTCGAGGAAGATCACCTCGGCGCGCGCGCCGTCCGCGCGCAGCTGCTCGATCTGGCGCGCGATGCCCGACACGAACGCCGCGTCGCGGGTGTCGATCGCGAGCGCGATCTTGCGGTGCGGCGGGTCGGCCTTCGAGCAGAGGTCGAGGAACTGCTCGACGAGCTGCGGCGGCAGGTTGTCGACCGAGTAGAACGAGAGGTCCTCGAGGGCGTCCATCGCGGTGCTGCGCCCGCTGCCCGAGAGGCCGGCGACGAAGACGAGGCGCGCGTCGCGGTAGGTCACGGCCGCCGGGTCTCCTCGCGCACCCGCTCGTCGAGACGCGCGGCGGCGACGACGCCGGCCTCGCGCAGGCGGTGGTCGCGCACCGCGACCTCGACCAGCGTCGCCATGTTGCCGGCGGGCCGGACGGGGAGCAGCAGCGCGGGCAGCCGCACGCCGAGCAGCTCCTGCGCCGGCCGCTCGAACCCGACGCGCTCGTACTCGGCGTCTGCGCGCCAGGGCTCCAGCCGGCACAGCACGGAGACGGGGCAGGCGTCGCGCACGGCGTCCGGGCGGAAGAGGTCCGGCACGTACAGGATCCCGAGGCCGCGGATCTCCACGTGGTGCCGGATCAGCGGCGGGGCCGCGCCGACGAGGACGCCTTGCTCCGCGCGCAGCTCGACGACGTCGTCCGCGACGAGCCGGTGACCGCGCCGGATCAGCTCGAGCGCGGTCTCGCTCTTCCCGATCCCGCTGGGCCCGCGCAGGAGCGCCCCCACGCCGAGCACCTCCACGAGGGTGCCGTGCAGGCGCAGGCTCCCGGACGCCTCCCCTCCCGGCGTCAGAACTTGGCGTCCTCCTCCTCGATCGCATGCAGCACGTCGTCGCGCGTCTCCGCCTCGAGGAGGGCCTTGCGGAACGCGGCGTCCCGGAAGAACCGCGAGATGCGGGCCAGGGCTTTCAGGTGCAGCCCGCCGGAGTGCTCGGGCACGACGAGCAGGAAGAAGAGGTGGGTCGGCTGGCCGTCGATGGACTCGAAGTCGACTCCCTCGCGGCTGCGCGCGAAGGCGGCCAGGAGGCGCTGCAGCCCGGGGAGCTTCCCGTGCGGGATCGCGACGCCGTCGCCGATCCCGGTGCTCTGGAGGTTCTCGCGCTCCACGAGCACGTGCAGCAGGCGCTCGCGGTCGACGCTCGGCTCGGCGTCGGACACCGCGCGCGCGAGGCGCTCCAGGATGGCGGGCTTGGCGTGCTCCCCGACCTCGAGCAGCACCGCGTCCCTCACGAGGATGTCCATGATCTTCATCGGGTGCCCCGCCCTCGTGAGCGTCGAGAAACTATCCGACGCGGCGCCGCTTCGTCGAAGAGAGGATGTTCATCGCCTCCCGGTACTTCGTCACCGTCCGCCGCGCGATGTCGATGTTCGAGCTCCGCAGCATCGCGGCGATGCGCTGGTCCGAGAGCGGGCGCCGCGCGTCCTCGGAGGAGATGATCTTGCGGATCTTCTCCTTCACGCTCTCGCTGGCGATCGCCTCGCCGTCGACGCGGTTGATGCTCGAGTTGAAGAAGTACTTGAGCTCGAAGATGCCCTGCGGCGTGTGCGCGTACTTGTTGGTGGTCACGCGGCTCACCGTCGACTCGTGCATGCCGATGTCGTCCGCCACGTCGCGCAGGTTCAGCGGCCGCAGGCACGCGATCCCCTTCTCGAAGAACTCGCGCTGGTGCTTGATGATGCTCTGCATCACCTTGTAGATCGTGCGCTGGCGCTGGTGGATCGACTTGATGAGCCAGAGCGCCGAGCGGACCTTCTCCTGCACGTAGTCCCGCGTGCCCTTCTCGACGCCGGCGCCGCGCGAGAGCACGTCGCGGTAGAGCGAGCTGATGCGCAGCTTCGGCAGCCCGTCCTCGTTGAGCACGATGTGGAACTCGTCCCCGATCTTGTGGACGTAGATGTCGGGGACGATGTAGATCGGATCCTCGCCGCCGAACGCCCGCCCGGGGCGCGGGTCGAGCCGCCCGATCACGTCGGCCGCCGCGGCGACCTCCTCGAGGCTCACGCCGAGGAGCCGCGCGAGCCGGCGGAAATCGCGCCGCTGGAGCAGGTCGAGGTGGTCGGAGACGAGCGCGCGTACGAGCGGGTGGTCGATGCGGAGCTGGTCGAGCTGGATGAGCAGGCACTCGCGCAGGTCGCGGGCGGCCACCCCCGGTGGGTCGAGGCTCTGCACCTTGCGCAGCGTCGCCTCGATCACGGCCTCGGGGAGGGAGGACGACTTGGAGAGCTCCTCGACGGTCGCGCGCAGGTAGCCGTGCTCGTCGAGGTTGCCCAGGACGTACGGCACCGCGCGGCGCTCGTCCTCCTCGAGCGGGCTCAGCTGGAGCTGCCACTCGAGGTGGTCCGCGAGCGAAGGCCTGCGCGTGAGCGTGGCTTCGAAGGAGGGACGGTCGTCGTCCGTGCGGACGCCCCCGCCCGAGCTCGGGAGCGGGTCGGTGTAGTTGCGCCAGTCGAGCTCGCCGAACTTGTCGTCCGGGGCGTCGGCCGGCGCCCCGTCGTCGGCGGGCGCGGTCTCGGCGGGAGGCGCCTCGACGTCGTCGCGGATCTCCGCGGGGAGCTCCGCTTCGGCTTCCGGGGTCTCGCCGAGGTCGCCCGTGTCCTCGAGGACCGGGTTCTCCTGGAGCTCCTGCTGGACGACGTCCACGAGCTCCAGCCGCGACAGCTGGAGCAGCTTGATGGCCTGCTGCAGCTGGGGCGTCATGACCAGCTGCTGGGTCAGCTTGAGCTGCTGCTTGAGCTCGATCGCCATGCGGTCTACCCGAGCCTGAAGTTTTCTCCGAGGTAGATCTCGCGGACGGTCGGATCCGCCGCGATGTCCTGCGGAGTCCCGTGTCGGATGATCTCCCCGTCCTTGATGATGTACGCGCGGTCGCAGATCGCCAGCGTCTCGCGGACGTTGTGCTCCGTGATGACGATGCCGATGCCGCGCTCCTTCAGCTGCTCGACGATCTTCTGGATGTCGATCACGGAGATCGGGTCGATCCCCGTGAAGGGCTCGTCGAGCAGCATGAACTTGGGGTCGAGGACGAGCGCGCGCGTGATCTCCACGCGCCGGCGCTCGCCGCCGGAGAGCGAGTCGGCGCGCTGGTCGGCCTTCTCCGTGATCGAGAGCTCGCCGAGCAGCTCGCCCAGGCGCTCGCGCCGGCGGGTGCGGTCCGGCTCGACCGTCTCCAGGATCGCGAGGATGTTCTGCGCGACCGTGAGCTTGCGGAACACCGACGGCTCCTGCGGCAGGTAGACCACCCCGAAGCGGGCCCGCCGATACATCGGCAGATGGGTCACGTCGGTGGAGCCGAAGAAGACCTGGCCGGCGTCCGGCTTGACCCCCCCCACGATCATGTTGAACGTGGTCGTCTTGCCGGCTCCGTTCGGCCCGAGGAGGCCCACGACCTCCCCCGGGTTCACCTCGATGTCGAGCCCCCGCACCACGGTCTTCTCGCCGTAGCGCTTGACGAGCCCGCGGGTCGAGAGCCCTCCGGATCTCACTGGCCGCCGCCTCCCGTCCCCTTGCCGCACGCGGCGTCCGGCGTGATGCGAACGTCCGCGGCGCCGTGGACCTTGAGCTTCTGCGAGGCCGTGAAGAACTCGATCTCCTTGCCGCGCACGACGTCGCAGCCCTGCTCCACCTCGGCCACGTCGCCGACGCACACGATCCGGTCGGTGGTGCGGTAGAAGGTAGCCCGGCTGCAGCGTGCGGTGCGGCCCGCCTGGTTCATCGTGACGGCGCCCGAGGCCACGATGCGCTCCGGCTCGCTGGCGTTGGCGGCGTAGAACGCCTCGAGCCGCTCGGAGCGGATCGCGAGGTCCGCCTGCTTCGCGCGCACGTTGCCGGCGAAGACGAAGCGGCGCTTTCCGCCCTCCTCGAAGACGTCGAGGACGTCGGACTTGATCGAGATCGGCGCGTCCTCGGGCGGCGCGCCGGCGCGCGGCGCGGGCGGCGCGGGCTCGGGCGGCGCGGCGGCCGTCGCGCGGGCGGCCGCGGGCGGCGGCGCCGCGACCGCGGTCGTCGCGGCCGCCGGGCGCGGCGCCTCGCGCGCCTGCGCGATCACCTGCACGGCGAGCTGCTCGACGGCGGCCGGAAGGTCGCGCGGCTTCGCCACCTCCGCGAAGAAGCGGCGGCCGACGGGCTCTCCCGACGCGCCGTCGCGCACCCGCGCGTCGATCGAGAGCTTCCCGCCGAGCGCGGTGGTGCGGCCCACGACCACGCTCGACACGGCGCCACGCCGGGCCCACTCGGCCGCGGTGCGCGCGTCGGGATCCGCGGCGGGCGCGCCGCCGAGATCGCGCGGGCTCGCGACGCGGCCCACGCCCATCGTGCCGAGGCGGCGCGCCAGCATCAGCGAGACGTCCGGCACGTCGGCGTCGAGGTCGCCCACGCGCTCGAACGGCGCGACGCCGATCGAGAGGTCGGCCGCGCCTTCCGCGCGGCTCGGTCCGAGCGCCGCGAAGGCGAGCGCGAGCGCGGCGATCGACGCCGGCACGGCAAAGGCGTTGCGGGCTCTCGTCACGGTCCCCCCACCACGGTCGCGCCCCCCGTGAGCTTGAGCCGGCCCTCGCGCACCTGGTAGAGGAAACCCCCACCGCGCAACGTGCCGCTCTTGTCCCGGATCACGACGGGGGCGTCCGTCGTGACGAGACCGGCCTCGTGGTCGTAGCGCAGCCGCTCCGTCTCGAAGCGGCGGCCGTCGGGCGTCTGGCCGCGCACGTGGCCGACGCCGACGAAGTCGCCGTGCTTCAAGTCGAGCTGTCCGTGCTCGCACTCGAGGCGCAGCCGCCCGCGGTCGTCGGAGGTCGCGAGCTGGAGCTGCACGGCGCGCAGCACCACCTGCTCGGTGCGCGGCATCACGCGCGCCTCTTGCGCCTCCAGCACGACGCCGCGCCGCTTGCCGTCGCTGTCCACGTAGACGAGCTGGGTGAGGTCGAGCTGCTGGGGCAGGTCCCGGACGTCGGCCGCGGCCGCCGATCCGGCCGCCAGGGCGGCGGCGAGCAGCGTGGCGCACGCGGCGTACCCGATGATCATATGCAAATACCATACCTTGCCGGCGCCCCGGGGCAAGGAAAAAGAGCCTCGCGCGCCGCTCTTTGGCGGCGCGGACGCGCCTAGCGCTCGCCCTCGTGCCCGAAGAGCGTGCGGATCGGCTCGTGGTGACCGAGCCAGTGCGCCGGCCGGAAGATCAGGTAGTCGAGCGCCACGCCGACGGGGTGCAGCACGTATGCGACGACCCGGAGCGGGTGACCGGCCTCCTGCGAATCGTACTCGTCCGCGCGCGCCGCCGGCGCCGCGGCGAGCGCGGCGGCGAGGACGAGCATCGCGAGCGCGGCACGCCTAGGCACGTGGAACCTCCGGCGCGAGCAAGGTAGCGCGCGCAGGGGAGCCGCGCCTCTCGCGCGAGTTGCGCGTGATACGCTGCCGCGCGCATGCGCAGGACGGCCCTCGCCGCGGCGGCGGCGCTCGCGATCCTCGTCGCGGTCCTTCTCGCGAACGCGCTGCGGCCGGGGCCCCGGCCGCCCGCGGTCGTGCCCGCCGAGCCCCGCGCCTTCGACCGCGCCGCGCTCGCCGAGCGGCTCGCGCGCGCCATCCGCATCGAGACCGTCTCGGCGCGCGACGACGCGCCGCCCGACCCCGCCGCGCTGCGCGCGCTGCACGCGCTCCTCGCCCGCGACTTCCCGCGGCTCCACGCCGCGCTCGCGCGCGAGGTGGTCGGCGAAGGCTCGCTCCTCTTCCGCTGGGCGGGCGCGGACGAAGCGCTCGCGCCGATCCTCCTCATGGGCCACCTCGACGTCGTCCCGGTCGAGCCGGGCACCGAGGCGCGCTGGACCCACCCGCCCTTCTCGGGCGCGGTCGACGGCGCGTTCGTGTGGGGCCGCGGCGCGCTCGACGACAAGCTCTCGGTCGTCGGCCTGGCCGAAGCCGTGGAGCGCCTGCTCGCCGAGGGCTTCACCCCACGCCGCACGGTGTACCTCGCGTTCGGCCACGACGAGGAGATCGGCGGCGACCGCGGCGCGGGCGCCATCGCCGGCCTCCTCGCGGAGCGAGGCGTGCGGCTCGCGTTCACGCTCGACGAGGGGATGGGGATCGTGATGCGCGGGCTCGTGCCGGGCGTCGCGCGCGACGTCGCGCTCGTCGGCCTCGCCGAGAAGGGCTACGTCACGATCGAGCTCGCGGCGGGCGCGGCCGGCGGCCACTCCTCGACGCCGCCGCGCGAGACCGCCGTCGGACGCCTGGCGCGCGCCCTCGCGCGGGTCGAGGCGAACCCGCAGCCCGAGGCGATTCGCCCGCCCGTCTCGGACATGCTCGACGCGCTCGCGCCGCACGCCTCGTGGCCGATGCGCCTCGTGCTGCGCAACCGCTGGCTGTTCGACCCGTTGATCCGCGCGGGGCTCCGGCGCCAGCCCGCGCAGGCCGCGCTCCTCCACACGACGACCGCGCCGACCCTCCTGCGCGCCGGCGTGAAGGACAACGTCCTTCCGAGCCGCGCGACCGCGCTCCTCAACCACCGGGTCCTCCCGGGCGACCGCGTCGAGGACGTCGTGGCCAGGGTGCGCGCGGCGGTCGACGACCCGGCGGTCGAGGTGCGCGTCCTCGAGGGACGCGAGCCCACCGCGAGCTCCGACCCGGGCTCGGAGAGCTACGCCCTCCTCGCGACCACGATCCGCGAGGTCTTCCCGGAGGCGATCGTGGCCCCCGCCCTCGTCCTCGGCGGCACCGACAGCAAGCACTACGCGCGCGTGGCCGAGCAGAGCTTCCGGTTCGTGCCGCTCCGCCTCGCGCCCGAGGACCTGAAGCGCATCCACGGCAGCGACGAGCGCATCGCGATCGACGATTACGTCGGCGTCGTGCGCTTCTTCGCGCGCCTCGTCGAGAACGCCGCCTCGTAGCCGCCTCGCGGCCGCCGTGCCCATGTGCGCCGCCTCCTGCCCTCCTGAACGGCGGGCGCGCCCGGCGGCTTGACCCGGGGCGGCGCGCCGCGTGGCCGGGCCGGGGCGCCGGCCGCGGCGGGCGTCCGCGCCTTCGTCGAGACCCACGCCCGCGTTTGGTACCCTGGGCCGGCGTCGCGGGGAGCCGCCATGCCGCGCTACGCCTACGAGCGCCTCTCGGCCCTCGATCACTCCTTCCTCCTGCTCGAAAAGCGGAACGCCTACATGCACGTGGCGTCGACCCTCGTGCTCGAGGCCGCGCCGCTGCGCCGGCCCGAGGGCGGGATCGACTTCGAGGCGGTGAAGGCCGCCACCGCGGCGGCGCTGCACCGCATCCCGCGCTACCGGCAGAAGCTCGCGTACGTCCCGCTCGAGCGGAGCCCGGTCTGGGTCGACGACGAGCGCTTCGACCTCGACGACCATTTGCGCCACACGGCGCTTCCGCGCCCGGGCAGCGAGGCGCAGCTGAAGGCGCTCTCCGCGCGCATCATGCAGCAGCACCTCGACCGCAGGCGGCCGCTCTGGGAGATGTGGATCGTGGAAGGCGTCGAGGGCGATCGCTTCGCCATCGTCTCGAAGGTCCACCACTGCATGGTCGACGGGATCTCGGGCGTGGACCTCCTCACCACGCAGCTGCGGCCGACGCGCGACCGCGATCTCCCGGAGCCGGTGCCCTACTTCCCGCGCCCCGCGCCCTCCCCGCTCGAGCTCCTGCGCCACGAGATCCTGCGCCGCGCCGCGCTCCCCTTCGCCGCGCTGCGCGACGCGGGCCACCTGCTGGCCGAAGCGCGGAACTCGCGGCTCGAGCTGCTCGTGCGGGCGCGCGCCGTCGCCGAGACGCTGGGCGCGACGCTCCACCGCCCGTCCGAGACGCCGCTCAACGCGCCGATCGGCCCGCACCGGCGCTTCGACTGGCTCGCGACGCCGCTCGATCAGCTCAAGGCCGTGCGCCACGCGCTCGGCGGCTCCCTGAACGACGTCGTCCTCACGATCGTGACCGGGGCCGTGCGGCGCTTCCTCACGCGCCGCGGCGTCGACGTCGCGACGCTCGACTTCCGCATCCTGGCGCCCGTGAGCGTGCGCGGCGAGGACGAGCGCGGCCGGCTCGGGAACCGCGTGTCGGCCTGGCTGCTCGACCTCCCGATCGGGCTTCCGGATCCGCGCCAGCAGCTCTCGCGCATCGCGGGGCGCACGCAGGAGCTGAAGCGGTCGCGCCGGGCCGTGGGCGCGAGCGTCCTCACGCAGGCGGCCGACTGGACTCCGCCGACGCTGCTCGCGCTCGGCGCCCGCAACGCCACCCGGCTGCTGCCCTTCAACATGGTGGTGACGAACGTCCCGGGCCCGCAGGCGCCGCTCTACCTCCTGGGCGCGCGCCTGCTGGAGACCTACCCGCACGTACCGCTCGCGGACCGGCTCGGTCTCGGGATCGCGCTCCTCTCCTACGACGGGCGCATGCACTGGGGGTTCAACGCGGACTACGACCTCGTGCCCGACGTCGCGGACTTCGTGGACGACGTGCGCGAGGCCCTCCGCGCGCTGCGCGAGGCGGCGCGGCCGATCGAGCTCCGCGCGCACGAGGCGCCGCACGAGCCCTCGGCGCCGCGCGAGCCCTCGGCGCCGCGGCGCCGCAAGGCGCCCGCGCGGCGCACGGCGAGCGCGGGCTGACGCGCGGCCGGCCGACGCGCGCGCGCGGCGGCCCGGGCGCGGCGCACGCGCCCGGGCGAACCGCACGCCGGCCGCGGCGGGGAGCGGCCGCGCTGCGTGCCCCTCTGTGCGCGGCCGCCGCGGGGCGCGCGCGCGCGGCGGTCGCCGCCGCCATCCTCGCCGCCGCCCTCGCGGCGGGCTGCGGCGCACCCGCGGCGGACGACCCGCGCCCGCGCGTCGCCGTCTCGGTCGCGCCCCTCGGCTGGTTCGTCGCGCAGCTCGCGGGCGACGCCGTGCGCGTCGACGTCGTCCTCCCGCGCGGCGCGAACGCGCACACCTTCGAGCCGACCTGGGAGACCGCCGAGGCGCTCGCCGGCGCGGCGCTCTACGTGCGCGTCGGCCACCCGGGGCTCCCGTTCGAGCGCACCGCGCTCGAGGCGCTCCCCGCCGGCGCGGCGGGGCCCGAGATCGTCGACGCCGCGGAGGGCGAGGACGTGCGCGGCGAGGACCCGCACCTCTGGCTCTCGCCGCGCCGGATGCGCGGCTTCGCGGAGCGGCTCGCGCCCGCGCTCGCGCGCGCGGCCCCCGCGCAGGCGGCGGCGGTCGACGGCCGGCGCGCCGCGCTGCGCGAGGCGATCGACGCGCTCGACCGCGAGCTCGCCGCGCGCACGCTCCCCCACCGCGGGCGCACGCTGTTCGTCGCGCACCCCGCCTTCGGCGCCTTCGCGCGCGACTACGGGCTGCGCCAGGAGGCGCTCGAGCGCCACCACAAGGAGCCCGACCCCGCGGCCCTCGCCGAGGTGCTCGCGTCCGCGCGGCGCGCGGGCACGCGCGCGCTCGTCGTCCAGCCCGGCTTCCCCCGCGAGGTCGCCGAGCTCGTCGCCGGAGAGCTCGGCGCCCGCGTCGTCGCGGTGGACCCGCTCGACGCCGACTGGCCCGCTACGCTCCGCGCCGTGGCGGCTGCGGTCGAGGCGTCGTACCCCCGGTGAGCGAGCCGGCGATCGAGCTGCGCGACGTCTGGTTCTCGTACGGCGACGTCCCGGTCCTCGAGGGCGTCGACCTGCGCGTCGAGCGCGGCGACTATCTCGCGCTCCTCGGTCCGAACGGGGGCGGAAAGACCACGCTGCTGCGGATCGTGCTGGGGCTGCTGCGGCCCGCGCGCGGGAGCGTGCGCGTCTTCGGCGCCCCGCCCGCGCGCGCGCGCGGCCGCGTCGGCTACGTGCCGCAGCGCGCGCGCTTCGACCCCGACTTCCCCATCCGCGTGCGCGACGTCGTCCTGATGGGCCGCCTGCGCCGCGGCCGCATGCTGCGGCCGCTCTCGACGCGCGACGGCGAGATCGCCGCACGGGCGCTCGCCACGGTGGAGGTCGCCGACCTCGCGGACCGCCCCGTCGGCGCGCTCTCGGGCGGCCAGCTGCAGCGCGTGCTGATCGCGCGCGCGCTCGCGCTCGAGCCCGAGCTCCTCCTGCTCGACGAGCCCACCGCCAGCCTGGACGAGCGGATCGGCACGGGCATCTGGGAGCTGCTCGCGGAGATCTCGCGCTCCCTCACGGTGGTCCTCATCTCCCACGACATCGGCGCCATCTCGCGCCACGTGCGCGGCGTGGCGTGCCTGAACCGGCGCCTGCACGCCCATCCCTCCCGCGAGCTCACGCCCGAGATCCTGGAGGCGACGTACGGCTGCCCGGTCGACCTCATCGCCCACGGCCACCCGCACCGCGTCCTCGGCGACCACGGGGCGGGGCGGTGAGCGAGGCCTTCGCGCATCCGTTCTTCACGCGCGTCCTCGTCGCGGGGCTCCTCGCGAGCGTCGCCTGCGGCGTGATCGGCAGCTTCGTCGTGGCGCGCCGGATCGCCGGCCTCTCGGGCGGCATCTCGCACGCCGCGTTCGGCGGCGTCGGGCTCGGCTACCTGCTCGGCTTCGACCCGACGCTCGGCGCCGCGGGCTTCGGGCTCGCGGCCGGCCTCGCGATCGGGCTCGCCTCGCGGCGCATCGGCGCCGAGCTCGACACGCTGATCGCGATGGTGTGGGCGGTCGGGATGGCGCTCGGGATCCTGTTCGTCGCCTTCGCGCCGGGCTACGCGCCCGACCTCACCGGGTATCTGTTCGGGAGCCTCCTCCTCGTCCCGTGGAAGTACGTCGCCTGGATCGCGGCCGTGGACGCGCTCGTCCTCGCCGGCGTCGCGCTGCTCTTCAAGGAGCTCCAGGCGATCGCGTTCGACGAGGAGTTCGCGGAGGTGACCGGTCTCCCCGTGGAAGCGCTCTTCCTGGGCCTCCTCGCGCTCACCTCGCTCGCGGTCGTCGTCCTGATCCGCGTGACGGGCGTGATCCTCGCCATCGCGCTCCTCACGATCCCCGCCGCCACGAGCCGGCAGTGGACGGTGAGCCTGCGCCCGATGATGGCGTGGGCGACGGTCCTGTGCGCCGCGTGCACCGCGGCGGGCCTGCTCGGCTCCTGGGAGCTCTCGCGCCGCGCCGGCGTGTCGGTGCCGCCCGGCCCGCTCGTGATCCTCGGGACGGCGGCGCTCTACGGGCTCTCGAGCGGGGGGCGCGCGCTCGTGCGCGCCCGCGCGAGCTTGTCCTCGAGGCGGCTCTCGCGTAGCGTGAGCGCGGCTCGCGAGGAGGGCGCGTGACGAAGGCCCGACCGAGGCGTCTCTGGCGCGCCGTGGCGCTCGCCGCGCTCCTCTGCGTCGGCTTCGTCGGCCCGCACGCGGCGGGCCACGACGACGCGCGCGCCGCCGGCGCGGCGGCGGCGCTCGCCGCGGCCGCGGCGGATGCGGCGGACGCCGCGCCGGCGGGCTGCCTGCTCTGCCTCGCGAGCGCGAAGCTGCGCGTCCTGCGCGCGCGCACCGCCGCGCTCGCGCTCACGATCCGATCCGCGGCACACCCGATCCCGCAGCGCGCCGCGGAGCGCGCGCCGCGCGAGGTCGGGAGCGACCCGGCCGCCCCGCGCGCGCCGCCCCGCGCCTGATCCCTCCACCCCCACGAGTCCGTACGTGCCACGCGCCGGAGCCACGCGCTCCGGCCGACACTGCTCCGCGTCGGCGCGGAGCCGGGAGGGACCATGTCCGAGGGAGTGCGCGCCCTGGGGCGCGCGTTCGTGCTGTGCCTGCTCGCCGCGTCGCCGGGCGCGGCGGGGGAGCGCGAGGACGCGCTCGCCCGCGAGATCGAGCTCCTGCGCGAGCAGAACGAGGCGCTCGCGCGCGCCGTGCGCGAGCTGCGCGACGAGGTGGGCCGCGCGCGCGACGAGGCGCGCGCCGCCCGCGACGCCGCCGCGGCGTCCTCTGCGCCGGGGCCCGCGGAGGGGCGGCGCCCGGACGCCGGCCCGGGCGCCGCGCCGGTGGGCGCCGGCGACCCGCTGGCGCAGACCCGGCTCGGCGGCGCGCGCCTCCAGCTCTTCGACTTCTCCGTCGACGCGCTGCTCGCCTCCGGCTTCTCGAGCGCCGACGACGAGGAGCTCCCGCTCCTCCAGGCCGGCGGCCACGACCCCCGCCGGCGCGGCTTCACGCTCCAGCAGACCGAGCTGTCGCTCTCCGGCGCGGTCGATCCGTACTTCACCGGCGAGGCGCACCTCGTCTACTTCATCGATCCGGAGGGCGAGTCGCGCTTCGAGATCGAGGAGGTGTTCGTCCAGACGCTCCAGCTCCCGTTCGGCCTCCACGAACGCGGGCTCCAGCTGGAGCTGGGCCAGTTCTTCACCGAGTTCGGACGCCTGAACCCGCGCCATCCCCACCAGTGGACCTGGCAGGACCTTCCGGTCGTGAACGCGCGCTTCTTCGGCGAGGACGGAATGCGCGGAACGGGCGCGCGCGTCGGCTGGCTGCTGCCGTTCCCGTGGTACTCGGAGATCCACGTCGGGGTCCAGAACGCCCAGGGCGAGACGATGACGAGCTTCCTCGCGAGCGAGGAGGTGTTCGAGGAGCGCCCCATCGGAGGGCGCCCGTTCGCCGCCGACGGCGTCCACGGCGGCGGGGACTTCGTCTACCTCGCGCGCTGGGTGAACGGCGGCGACCTGAGCGAGACGTGGAGCGCGCAGCTCGGGCTCTCGGCGCTTCACGGACCGAACGCGACGGGGCCCGATGGGCACACCTGGATCTACGGCGCCGACGCCGTCCTCAAATGGCGCCCGCTGGTGTCGGACCGGGGCTGGCCCTTCGTCGTGATCGAAGGCGAGCTCATGGGGCGCAGCTACCGCGCCGACTCGTTCGCGGGCTGCGCCGAGGAGGTCGTGGAGGGCGGCGAGTGCGAGGACCCGCTCGCGCTCGGCGGCGCGACGCTGCGCGACTGGGGGACGTACGCGCAGGTGCTCTGGGGCTTCCGGCGCCCGTGGGCCGCGGGCCTCCGCTACGAGTACGCCTCCGGTCGGGGCGAGAGCGTCGGGCTCTTCGCGGGCCGAAGGGAGGACCCGTTCCGGGACGACCGCCACCGCGTGTCGCCGCTCCTCGTGTTCTACCCGTCCGAGTTCTCGCGCCTCCGGCTCCAGTACAACTACGACCGCGCGCGGTTCTCGTCCCAGCGCGCGAGCCACACGGTGTGGCTCGGGCTCGAGTTCGGCCTGGGCCCGCACGCGGCCCACGCGTTCTAGGGAGGGGTCATGCGACGCGATGCCATCGCGCTCGTCCGGGCCGCCGCGCGCGGGATCGCCGCGGCGCTCGCGCTCGCGCTCGCTTTCGCCGCGGCCGCGCCCGCCGCGCTCGCCGCGCCGCTGCGCGTCGTGGCGACGGTGCCCGACCTCGGAAACCTCACCGAGATCGTGGGCGGCGACGAGGTCGAGGTGACGACCCTCGTGAAGGGACCGCAGGACCCGCACTTCCTCGAGCCGCGGCCGAGCTTCGTGCAGGCGCTCCACCGCGCGGACGTCTTCGTCGTGGTCGGGATGGATCTCGAGGTCGGCTGGGTGCCTCCGCTCCTGCGCACGGCGCGCAACCCCGCGATCCAGCCCGGCGCGCCCGGCTACGTCGACGCCTCGACGGCGGTCGCGCCCCTCGACGCGCCCGCCGCGCCGGTCACGCGCGCGATGGGCGACGTGCACCCGTACGGCAACCCGCACTACCTCACGGATCCCGTGAACGGGCTGCGCGTCGCGGCGCTCCTGCGCGAGCGGCTCTCGGCGCTACGCCCGGCGGCCGCGCCGGGCTTCGCCGCGCGCTACGCGCGCTTCGCGGCGGCGCTCGCCGCGCGGCTCGTCGGGCCCGAGGCCGCCGGCGGCCGCGACCCCGACGCGCTCGTGCGCGCGGTCGAAGAGGGACGCCTCGACGAGGCCCTCGGCGGCGCCGCGCCCGGCGGATGGATCGGCGCGCTGCGGCTCGCCGCGGGGCGGCCGGTCGTCGAGGACCACAAGGTGTGGGCGTACTTCGCGCGGCGCTTCGGGCTCCAGATCGTGCAGACGCTGGAGCCGCGCCCGGGGATCGCGCCCACCACGAGCCACCTCGAGGAGGTCGTGGCCGCGGTGCGCGAGCGCGCGGTCCCGCTCGTGCTGGCGTCGACGTACTTCGACCCGCGCCACGCGCGCTGGGTGGCGGAGCGAACGGGCGCGCGCGTCGTCACGCTCGCGCACCAGGTCGGCGCGCGTGAAGGCGCGGACGACTACCTTGCGACGGTGGACCGCAACGTGCGCGCCGTGGCCGAGGCGCTGGCGTCCGATGGGCGCTGAGTGCCTCGTCCGCGCCCGGGGCCTGCGGCTCGGCTACGGCGGGGCACCCGTCGTGGCGGACGTCTCGCTCGAGATCCGCGCCGGCGAGGTCTGGTTCCTGATCGGGCCGAACGGCTCGGGGAAGACCACGTTCCTGCGCGCCGTGCTCGGGCTGCTCGCGCCGCAGGCGGGCGAGCTGCGTCTCCACGAGGACGTCGCGCGGCGCGCGCGCGTGGGCTACGTGCCGCAGCGCTCGGAGTGGAACGCGGCGCTGCCGACCACGGTCCGCGAGTTCGTCTCGCTCGGCCTGGTCGGCGCCGCGCGCGCCGCGCGCGGCGAACGGGCGGAGGCCTTGCGCTGGGCGCTCGCGCGCGTCGGGCTCGAGCGGCTCGCGCACGGGGACTTCCGCGCGCTCTCCGGCGGCCAGCGCCAGCGCGCGGTGCTCGCCCGCGCGCTGATCCGGCGCCCGCGCCTCCTCGTGCTCGACGAGCCGACCGAGGAGCTCGACGCCGCGTCCGCCGCGTCGTTCCTCGAGACGCTCGACGCGCTCGTGCGCGAGGAGCGCACGACGCTGATCTTCGTCACGCATGCGCTCGACCTCGCCGCGCGCTTCGCGACGCACGTCGCGCTCTTCGACGCGGGGCGCGTCGCAGCGGGGAGCCGCGCCGAGGTGCTCGCCGGCGGCGCGCTGGAGCGCGCGTTCGGCGCCGGCCTCCGGCTCGGGGGCCACGGGTGATCGGGGACTTCCTCGCCTCGTGGTCGCTCTTCGGGACGACGTACGCGGCCGGCCTCCTCGCGGCGGCCGCGCTCGCGCAGGTGGGTGTCTTCGTCGTGGCGCGCAACCAGATCTTCCTCGGCGCCGCCGTCGCGCAGGCCTCCACGCTCGGCGTCGCGCTCGCGCTGCGCGCCGCGCCCTTCGCGGGCGCTGCGGGCCTCGGCTGGCTCGACGCGGAGGCGGCGCCGACCGGCTTCGCCGTCGTCGCGTCGATTGCGACGGCGTGGCTGGTCGGGCGTCCGCGCGGGCCGCAGCGCGAGAGCGAGGAAGCGCTCGCCGGCTGGGTGTTCCTGCTCGCCTCGAGTGTCCCCGTGCTGCTGCTCGCCCACAGCCCGCACGGCCTCGAGGAGGTGCATCGCCTCGTGTTCTCGACGCTCCTCGCCGCGTCGGCGGGCGACGTCGCCGGGTTCGCCGCGGTGGCGGCGGCGGGCGCGCTCGTCACGGCGCGCGCGTGGGACACCCTCCTCCTCGTCGCGGTGGACCCGGCGAGTGCCACCGCGGCAGGGCTCCGGCCGGCGCGCTGGCGCTGGCTCTCGGCGCTCTGGCTCGGCCTTGCGGTGGGGCTCGCGATCCGCGCGGCGGGGGCGCTCTACGCGTTCGGATGTCTCGTCCTCCCCGCGCTCGCGGCGAAGGCGCTCTGCCGGGAGGTGCGGACGATGACCTGGGTCGCCCCCGCACTCGCCGCGGCCGCCTCGCTCGCCGGCTTCTTCGCCGCCCACGCCCTCGACCTCCCGCCCGCGCACCTCGCCGTCGCGCTCCTCGCGGCCCTTCTCCCCTTCCTCTGGCTGCGGCGCGTCTGAAGGGAGCACGGAGAGATCCCGGTGTCGGGGAACGTGGCGCGCGCGGGCTGCGGCGAGGCGCGGGCCGTCGGCGCGCGGATTCGCGCCTCGTCCGGATCCGGGGCGCTCGTCGCGGCGGCGGGGGCGACGTCGCCGAGCGCGCTGGGGTGTCCCCTTCGTCGGGTAAGTGGAACGTCCCCGAAGTGGGGGCCTACGCGCCTGCCGCGTAGAGGGCCATGCGCTCGAAGAGGCGCATCAGGTCGCGCGGCTCGCGCGCTCCGAGGTCGCGGTAGAGGGTGTCGACGTTCACGACGACGCGCTCCGGGTCGGTCCAGTCGGCGAAGGGCCCGAGGTCGATGTCGCGCGCGGCGGTCCAGGGATCCATGCCCGCTTCGAAGCGCGGGCGCACCTCGCGCGCGAGGTGCTCGAGGTAGGCCTTCACCGCTTCGGGGCCGCGGCGGTCGGTGATCGGGCCGTGCCCCGGCACGACGACGTCCGCGCCGAGCGCGAGGATGCGGTCGCAGGCGGCGATCCAGTTCGCGACCGGGCCCTCCCACGCGATCGGGGTGCCGCCGACGAAGAGGATGTCGCCCGTGAAGACGAGCCCCGCGTCGGGCACGTGGACGAGCACGTCGCCGCGCGTGTGGGCGGGCCCCACCTCGAGCAGCTCGACGCGCCGCGCGCCCACCGACAGCTCGAGGCAGCCCTCGAAGGTGCGCGTCGGAGACACGAGGCGAATTCCCTCGAAGCGGAACGGCCCGAACGCGCGCCGCACGAAGCGGCCGAGCGCGGTGTCCTGCCCGCCGACGCCGGCGACGAGCGCGGCGAGCGCCTCGGGCGGCGTCCGCCGCATCTCCTCCGCGCACGCGCGCGAGGCCACGATCTCGGCGCCCTCCGCGAGCGCGTTCCCGTAGCAGTGGTCGCCGTTCGCGTGCGTGTTCACGAGGGTGTCGATGTGCGCGGCCGCGCGCGGCTCGGCCTCGCGCATCGCGCGCAGCATCTCGGCGGTGAGGGCGAGATCGAACAGCGTGTCGACGAGGAGCGACGCCTCGCCGTCGACGAGGAGCCCGGCGTTGCTCCAGCCCCAGGAGCCATCGGGCGCGAGCCAGGCGTAGGCGCCGTCGCCGACCGCGTGCAGCCCCTTCCGGTACGCGAACCGCTCGAGCCCGAGGCCGGCGCGCATCCTCGCCCTCCGCCCGCCGTACGCTACCGAACCGACGACGGGGCGCGTGGCGTCCCCGACGCCGCGCGGCATCCCCGAAGTGGCCGAGCGACCGGGGCGGCCCGCTACGCGGGGGGGCTCCGCGGCACGCGGCGCCGCCGCGCGCGGGCGGCGGCGAGGGCGGCCATGCCGAGGGCGGCGAGCGCCGCCGTCGCGGGCTCCGGGACGGGGCCGCCCGGCGTCTCGAAGGCGAGGTTGTCGAGGCCGAAGTCGTGGCCGCGGAAGACGACGCTCGCGATGCCTTCGGTGCGCTCCAGGCCGATGAAGTTGCCCCACCATTCGTCGACGGGCACCGCGGCCACCGTGGTCGACTCGAGCAGGACGCCGTTCGCGTCGTACGCCTCGAGCGTGATGAACGTACCCACGTCGCCGGTCACGAACGCGCCGACGCGCACCTGCGGCTCGTCGAAGCGCAGCTCGATCGCCGCGAGCGCCGTCCCCGCCTCGAACACCGCCAGGTACGCCGTCCCGGCGAGGACGTCCTCCGCGCCGTCGATCCGGCCGTGCGCGCCCCAGTTGTTCGGCGGCGGCGAGCCGCTCCGGAAGTCGTGGACGAAGACGTCGCCGGGGAAGACGTCGACGTTCGGCCCCGTGAGCGTGACGCCGCTCGCGAAGGTGTAGTCCCCCAGCATCCCCGGGAGGTAGACCCCCTCGAAGCCGCGCTGGAGGCCGACGCCCGGGCCCGCCTGGAGCCCCTCGAAGGTCTCGACCCGGTAGAGGCCTCCGAAGTCGAACGGCGTGATGGGGGCGGCTGCGCCCGCGGCGGGCAGGAGTGCGAGCCCGGCGGCGAGCGCGAGGCCCGCCGCGGCGCTGCGCAGGCGACCGCCTCCGTCCAGGCGCACGCGCCCGACGTGTTCCAGACCCCGTCCCATGGAGCTCCCGCGCCGGGGCGTGGGGAACCGGCCCCGGCCCTACGTTGATCGGGGTAGGAGGACTCGGACTTGAGACGTGCGTCACCCCCGGGACGCGAATTGATCCCCGCGGGGCCGCGCGCAGCCGAACGGCCGACCTGCGGCCCGCGCACGTCCGGTGCGCCCGGTCGACGCGGGAAACCGCCCGGCCCGTGCGGCATCGAATCGGGGCTCGCGCCACCCGGGCGTCGAGTCGGCGATCGAGCCAACCTAGGAGGGGGAGGTGAGCCATGCCCGTCCACGTGCGGCCGCCCTGGGCGCTGCCGGAGGCCGACGTGACCCCCGCCGCGCTGGCCCTGCGCCGCCGCGAGTTCCTGCGCGGCGCGGTGTGGGCCGGTGCCGGGATCGCGGGGGCGCTCCTCGCTCCTGGCTGCGGGCGGGCCGAGGAGGCGGGCCGCGAGTCCGCGGCGAGCCCCGTCTCCGCGGACGGCTTCCGCACCGAGGAGCCCCTCACCTCCTTCGAGGCGGCGAGCTCGTACAACAACTTCTACGAGTTCGGCACCGGGAAGGAGGACCCCGCCGAGCGCGCGGCCGGTCTCGTGACGCGGCCGTGGAGCGTGCGCGTCGACGGCGAGGTAGCCAAGCCCGGCGCGGTCGCCCTCGAGGATTTCCTGGCGCCGCACCCCGTGGAGGAGCGCATCTACCGGCTGCGCTGCGTCGAGGCCTGGTCGATGGTGATCCCCTGGCGCGGCATCCCGCTCGGTCCGGTGCTCGCGCGCTTCGAGCCGACCTCGCGCGCCAAGTACGTCGCCTTCGAGACGCTCCACCGGCCGGAGCAGATGCCCGGCCAGCACCGCGACGTCCTGCCCTGGCCGTACCGGGAGGGCCTGCGCCTCGACGAGGCGATGCACCCGCTCAGCTTCCTCGCGACGGGCATGTACGGCCGCGACCTCCCCAACCAGAACGGGGCGCCGCTCCGCCTGGTCGTGCCGTGGAAATACGGATTCAAGAGCATCAAGTCGATCGTGCGCATCTCGCTCGTCGAGCACGAGCCCCCGACCACGTGGAACCGGCAGGCGCCCGACGAGTACGGCTTCTACGCGAACGTGAATCCCGAAGTCGACCATCCGCGCTGGAGCCAGGCCAGCGAGCGCCGCGTCGGCGAGCTGCGGCGGCGGCCGACGCTGCCCTTCAACGGCTACGCCGAGCAGGTGGCGGGGCTCTACGCGGGAATGGATCTGCGGACCTCGTTCTGACCGTGTCGGCGCGCCTCGTGCAGCGCGCGGTCGTCGTCGCGGCCGCGCTCCCCGCGCTCGAGCTCGCGGTCCGCGCGTGGCGCGGCGCGCTCGGGGCGGAGCCGGTCGAGACGCTCACGCACGCTTCCGGCGCATGGGCGCTGCGCCTCCTGCTCGCGAGCCTCGCCGTGACGCCGCTCCGTCGGGCGCTCGGCGTTCCCGCGCTCGCGCCGCTGCGCCGGACCCTCGGGCTCGCGGCGTTCTCGTACGCGTGCCTCCACGTCGCCGTGTACCTCGTGCTCGACTGGGGCTTCGACTGGGGTGCGATCGCCGAGGACGTCGCCGAGCGCCCGTACGTGACGGCCGGCGCCGCCGCCTTCGCCTGCCTCGTCCCGCTCGCCGCGACGTCGACCCGCGCCGCGATCCGGCGCCTCGGCCGCGCGCGCTGGCTGCGGCTCCACCGCCTTGCGTACGCCGCGGCGGCGCTCGCCGTGACGCACTTCCTCTGGCTGGTGAAGGCCGACCTGCGCGAGCCGCTCGTCTACGCCGGCATCCTCGCCGTCCTCCTCGCGGCCCGCCTGTCGCCGGCCGCTCTGCGGGCTAGAGTGGCCGGGCGCCCGGAGGCTCCATGATCGATCTCTACACCGCCCCGACGCCCAACGGCTGGAAGGCGTCCATCATGCTCGAGGAGGTCGGCCTCCCGTACACGGTGCGCGCGCTCGACCTCGGGAAGCTCGAGCAGAAGCAGGCGTGGTACCTGCGCATCAACCCGAACGGGCGGATTCCCGCGCTCGTGGACCGCGACGAGGGCGACTTCGCGGTGTTCGAGTCGGGCGCGATCCTGCTCTACCTCGCGGAGAAGACGGGGATGCTGATTCCGCCGGACGCGAAGGGCCGCTCGCGCGCCGTCCAGTGGCTCATGTTCCAGATGGGGGGCGTCGGCCCGATGCAGGGCCAGGCCAACGTCTTCTTCCGCTACGCGCCGGAGAAGATCCCGTTCGCGATCGAGCGCTACCAGCGCGAGACCCGGCGGCTCTACGAGGTGCTCGACCGCCGGCTGCGCGAAGCGGAGTACCTCGCCGGCGACTACTCGATCGCCGACGTCGCGACGTGGCCGTGGGTGACCCTCCACGGCTGGGCGGGCGTCTCCCTCGACGGGCTCGACGCGCTCCAGCGCTGGGTGCAGGCCGTGGGCGCGCGCCCCGCCGTCCAGCGCGGGCGCGCCGTGCCGGCCGTTCCCGGGCGCGGAACGCTCGAGGACCGCGCGGACGAGGTGCGCGAGAGCGCGCGCAAGATCCTCGCCTGACGCCGTCCCGCGCGCGCGACGGGCACCGGCCGGCTGGCATTCGGGCCGGCGGCCGTGATATCCCGTGCGCGTGACCGACGTCCGTACGCCCCCGGTCGACCAGTCGGGCCGCGCGCTCGGCCCGCGCGCGGCGGAGACGCGCCGGCGCATCCTCGACGCGACCGCCGCGCTCCTCGCGGAGCAGCCGCTGCGCGAGCTGCGCGTGATGGACGTCGCGCGGCGCGTCGGCACCTCGCCGGCCACGTTCTACCAGTACTTCGAGGACCTCGAGCACGCGGCGCTGCGCCTCGCGGAGCGCGCCGCCGACGAGATGCCCTCGATCCTGGCGGAGATCGCCGGCTCCTGGGACGCGGAGGAGGCGCTCCCGCGCGCCCGCCGCGTGGTCGAGGCGTTCGTCGCGCACTGGGAGGCGCACCGCGCGGTGCTGCGGCTGCGCAACCTGCGCTCGGAGGAGGGCGACCCGCGCTTTCTCGCGGTGCGCCGCCGCGTGCACGGGCCGGTGATCGAGGCGCTGAAGCGCGTCGTGGAGGCGTCGCAGCGCGCGGGGCGCGTCGCCCCCGAGGTGCACCCGGCCGCCGCCGCGGCGGCGCTCGCCGCGATCCTGGAGCGGCTCGCCGCGTTCGAGCCGCAGCTGCGCACGTTCGGCATCGGGCGCGAGCAGCTCGTCGAGACGACCGCCCGCATCCTCGTGCAGACGCTGACGGGCGCGCAGCCGGACGCGACGTGACGGGCGCCCTTCCCTTCCGTCTCCTCCCCGAGGTCACGCCCGAGAACGCGCACTTCTGGCGCGGCGGCGCGGAGGGCGAGCTGCGCTTCCTCCACTGCGCGGCGTGCGACCGCTTCGTCCACCCGCCCGCGCCGCGCTGCCCGTCCTGCCTGCGCGCGGAGCTCGCGGTGCGCGCCTCCTCGGGCCGCGCGCGCCTCCACACCTTCACCGTGAACCACCAGCCCTGGATCCCGGGCTTCGACCCGCCGTACGTGGTCGCGATCGTGGAGCTCGAAGAGCAGCCGGACCTGCGGCTCACGACGAACGTCGTGGGCTGCGCTCCCGAGGCGCTGCGGATCGGGATGCCGCTGCGGGTCGTCTTCGAGGCGCGCGAGGACGACGTCTTCCTCCCGCTCTTCGAGCCGGCGCCCGAGGTCGCCGCGCCGTGACGCGCGCCCGCGAGATCGGGGAGCGCAAGGCGGCCGTCACCGGCATCGGTCAGTCGCGCGTCGGCCGCCGGCTCGGCCTCGACCCGCTCGCCCTCACGCTCGACGCGTGCCTCGCGGCGATCGAGGACGCCGGGCTGCGGCGCGAGGACATCGACGGGCTCTCCACCTACCCGGGCGCCTTCTCGGCCGGCGCGCCGGGCTTCAGCGGCGCGGGTGTCGCGGAGGTGCAGGACGCCCTGCGCCTCGAGCTCGACTGGTACGCCGGCGGCCTCGAGCACCCCGGCCAGTTCGGCTCCGTGGCGAACGCCTGCGCCGCGATCGCCGCCGGCCTCGCGCGCCACGTGCTGTGCTTCCGCACCGTGTGGGAGTCGACCGCGCAGGGCGGCGGCCGCCGCGCGGGGATCGGGACCGGCGCCGGCGGGCGCTTCCGCGCGTCGGGCTCCCTGCAGTGGACGCTGCCCTTCGGCGCCGCGAGCGCCGCGGTCTGGATCGCGATGATGGCGCAGCGACACTTCCACGTGTACGGTACCACGCGCGAGCAGCTCGCCTGGATCGCGCTCAGCGGCCGGCGCCACGCCGCGCTCAACCCGAACGCCATCTTCCGCGATCCGCTCACGCTCGAGGACTACCTCGCCGCGCGGATGATCTCGACGCCCTTCTGCCTCTACGACTGCGACGTCCCGGTCGACGGGAGCACGGCGTTCGTGATCTCGCACGTCGACGCCGCGCGGGACCTCCGGCACCCGCCCGTGCGGTTCGAGGCCGTCGGCACCGCGATCCGCGGCCGGCCGTCGTGGGACCAGTGGGACGACCTCACGACGATGGCGCTGCGCGACGCCGCCGCGATGATGTGGTCGCGCACCGACCTGCGCCCGTCCGACGTCGACCTCGCCGAGCTCTACGACGGGTTCAGCTTCATCGCGCTCTGCTGGCTCGAGGCGCTCGGCTTCTGCGAGCGCGGCGAGGGCGGCCCGTTCGTGGAGGGCGGGACGCGGATCGCCCTGGACGGCGTGCTGCCGCTCAACACCCAAGGCGGCCAGCTCTCGGCGGGCCGGCTCCACGGCTACGGCTTCCTGCACGAGGCGGTCGTGCAGCTGCGCGGCGCCGCCGGCGCGCGCCAGGTGCCGGGCCGGCCGGAGGTCGCGGTGGCGGGGGCGGGCGGCGGGCCGCTCGGCGGCTGCGTGCTGCTCACGCGGAGCTGAGGCGCAGCGCGGCGCGCCCGGCGGCGTGTGCGCGCCAGCCGCTGCCTGCCCGGCCGACCCGCTACCCCTCCTCGCCGTCCTCCGCGCTCGCGCGGGCTGCGCCGCCCGCGAGCCGGGCGCGCAGCCGCCGCCACGCCCCGCTCGGAGGCGGCTCGCCGCGCAGGTCGCGCAGCGGCGCCTCCCCGAGCGCGGTCGGCACCTCGGCGAGCGGCGCGCCCGCGCGCAGATGAGCCAGCACCGCGCCATCGAGCGAGGCGGCGCGCGCGCGCGAGCGCGCGCGGAAGCCGCTCCATCCCGAGGGCCACGCGCGCGCGCCGAGGTCGAGCGCGAGCTCGGCCGCCGAGCGCCACGGACGCGGCCACGCGGTCGCGGCCTCGAGCGCGCGGTCGAGCGCGCCGCGCGGCGCCGCGGCGAGGTGGGGCCCGAGCGGGGCTCCCCCGAGCGCGGCGGCCGCGGCGCGCGCCTGCGCCCAGTCGAAGCCACGCGCAGCGCCGCCCACCGCGCGGCGCGCGAGCGCGGCGAAGTCGTCCGGGAGGGAGACGGGGCGCGGCCCGGCGTCGAGCAGCTCCCGGTAGAGCGCTTCGTGCGCCGCGACTTGCGCGCGCACGTCCAGCTCGCGCCGCGCGCGCGCGGCGCCGGCGCGTCCGAGCGAGAGGCGGCGGGCGGGCTCCTTCGCGAGCTGGAGCAGGACGCCCGCGAGCGCGGCGGCGTCGCGCTCCGGGACGAGCGCGCCGGTCTCGCCGTCGGCCACGGCCTCGACGAGCCCGCCGTGGCGGGTCGCGACCACCGGAAGCCCCGTGGCGGCGGCCTCCACGACGACGTTCGGGATACCCTCGACGTCGCCGTCGGCGGCCGTCACCGAGGGGTGGAGGAAGACGTCGGCCTCGGCGAAGCGGGCACGCAGGCCCGCCTGGTCCGTGGGCTCGTGGATCGCGACGGCGTCGCCGAGGCCGAGCGCGGCGCGCGCCGCTTCGATCGCGGCGCGCTCGGGACCCGCGCCCACCACGTCGAGCCGCGCGGGCTGGCCCGCGTCGAGGATGCGCCGGAGCGCCCCCAGCGCGTCGGCATGGCCCTTCTTCGCCACGAGCCGCCCGACCATGAGCAGCCGGAGCGGCCCGGGCGCGCGCTCCGCGCGCTCGACGAACGGGAACCGCGCGAGGTCCGTGCCGCGGCGCACGACGCGCACGCGCCCCGCGTCCGCGCCGGCGGCGACGACCGCGTCGCGCAGGTGCGCCGACACGCAGACGATCGCGTCGCTCGCCTCGAGGAGGAGCCCGTAGAGCGGCGCGCTGCGGGGCGCCTCGAGCTGGACCCCGGCGTCGCGGCCGCCGAAGGTCGTCACGAGGGGAACGCGCAGCGCGGCCTTCAGGAGGAGGAGCCTCGCCCCCGACCATCCGAAGTGGCCGTGGAGGAGGGACGGCGCGTAGCGCGCGCGCAGGTGCGCGGCGCAGAGCGCGGCGGCGGCGGGCTGGAGCAGCGCGCGGCTCTTCAGCGCCACGACCTCGGGCCGGCCGAAGCGCGCCTCGTTCTCCACGCGGTTGCACACGACGACGTTGCGGAAGCGCGCGTCGAGGCCGGCGAGGAGGTCGTGCAGGAAGGGCTGGTGCCACGGCAGCCAGGTCGAGAACTTGCCGTGGAGGACGGTGGCCTCCGGCGGGCGCAAGGACGGCGCGGCGCGCTCGGCGCGCCGGGGCTGCGACATGGCCCGAGAGATAGCGGTCCCGGGCGGGCGGGGGCTAGCCTCCGCGCCGAGATGGACGCGAGGCTCGCGTTCTGGACGGTCGCCTTCGTCGACCTCGTCGCGGCGGCGGCGCTCGCGGTGCGTGGCGTCGCGCTCGCGCGTCGGGGGGAGCTCGTCCGCCACGCGCGGTCGATGCGCGCGGCCGCGCTCCTCGTCGCGCTCTTCCTCGCGGCCTACGTCGGGAAGCTGGCGCTCCTCGGGCGCGAGGCGCTCGCGACGTGGAGCCCCGCGGCGATCGGGGTGCTGCGCTTCCACGAGCTGTGCGTCCTCGCGATGCTGCTCGCCGGCGGCGCGGCGCTCGCGCTCGGACGGCGCCTCGCGCGCGGCGCGCCGCTCGCGCGCGAGGCCGCCGGGTCCGCGGCGCCGTCGCCGACGCGCCGCCTCCACCGGCTCGCCGGGCGCACCGCGGTCGGCGGCGCGGTCCTCGGCGCGGCGACCGCCGCGCTCGTCCTCGCCGGGATGTACGCGCGCGCGCAGCTCGTCGACCTCCCTGCGCTCGCGCGCGCGGAGCGCGCGGCGCAGGAGGCGCCGTGAGCGGCGCCGCGCCGGAGGGCTTCCACGACCTCCGCCTCGCGCGCGAGGGCGACGTCGCGATCCTCACGCTGGCCCGGCCCGCCGCGCGCAACGCGCTCACGCGCCGCACGTACGCCGAGCTCGAGCGTGCGGTGCGCGGCTGCGACGCGCGCTGCCTCGTCGTGACCGGGGAGGACCCGGCGTTCTGCAGCGGCGACGACGTGCGCGAGGTGATGGGCGGCGGCTCGGGCGCCCCCGCGGACGCGCTCGCGCGCGCGCCGCGCCTCACGCCCGCCGCCGCGGCGCTCCTCGAGACCGACGTGCCGGTGATCGCCGCCGTGAACGGCCCGGCGGTCGGCTGGGGCATGGAGCTCGCGCTGCTCGCGGACGTGCGCGTCGCGTCCGAGCGCGCGCGCTTCGGCGAGCTCTTCGTCCTGCGCGGCCTCTGCTGCGACGTCGCGGGCCTCGGGCGGCTCGCGCAGCTCGTCGGCCGCGAGCGCGCGGCCGAGCTGCTCTTCACGGGCGAGATCGTGGACGCCGCGCGCGCCCGCGAGATCGGGCTCGTCTCGCGGGTGGTTCCCCACGAGGCGCTCCTCCCCGAGGCGCTCGCCCTCGCGCGCCGCATCGCCGCGAACCCGCCCAAGGCGGTGCAGAAGCTGAAGGCGGGGCTGCGCGAGGCGCTCGACCCGGACTGGGAGCGCCTCGGCCGCTGGGTCGCGAGCGCCCTCGCCGAGCTCTTCCGCACCGAGGACCACCGCGAAGGCGTGCGCTCCTTCCTCGAGAAGCGCCCGCCCCGCTACGTCGGCCGCTGACCCGCGCGGCGGCTACGCGAACTCGAGGGTGCCGGCCGGCGTGAGGCGGCGGTAGTAGCAGGCGCGGCGCGGGCGGCCGGAGGCATCGGCGGTGTGGCAGGCGCCTTCGCCGAGCGGGCGCACGCGGTAGAGGAGCGAGTTCTGCTCGCAGTTGACGCGCACCTCGACGACGGCGAGCGCGTCGCCCGAGGTCGCGCCCTTGCGCCAGAGCTCGTGCCGCGAGGTGGACCAGAGCACCGCCCGGCCGGTGCGCAGCGTCTCGCGCAGCGCCTCCTCGTTCGCGTAGGCGACGAAGAGCACCTCGCCGCTCTCCGCGTGCTGGAGGACGACCGGGACCACGTCCGCGCCGCTCGCGCCGACCTTGCGCAGCTTTCCGAAGTCGAGCTGGAGGGCGAGACCCTCCTCGAGGTCGTTCATGCGTCCTCCCGTCGCGCCCCGCCGCGCCGCGGCCTCCCTTTCGGCACCGCGGCCGCGGGGTGCGGTCAGTCGCGGAGATACCCGAGCGCGCGCAGCTGCTCCACCGCCTCGGGGGCGAGGTGGTCCGAGCGGCGCTCCACCGGCCCGCGCGCGATCCAGGGCTCGATCGCGTCCCGCAGCTCGGCGACCCGGGCCGGCTCCTGCGCGGCGAGGTCGCGCGTCTCGGCGGGATCGCGCGCCACGTCGAAGAGCTGCGGCGACGTCCCGAGGATCGGGTGGTCGGAAGCGATCGGCCAGATCAGCTTCCAGCCGCCGCGCCGGACCGCCACGGCGGCGTTGTGCGCGTTGTGGTGGACGAGGGTGCGCTCTTCGCCGGGGGCGCCCGGCGCGCCGCGCAGGAGCGGCACCAGCGACACCCCGGACACCGCGGCGTTGCGGAGCGGAGCGCCCGTGAGCTCCGCGAGCGTCGGCGCCACGTCGAGCGTGCTCACGAGTGCGTCGCTGCGGAGGGGAGCGAGGCCGGGCACGTGCACGATGAGCGGCACGCGGAGCTGCGGCTCGTAGAGACCCGTGTGCGCGTAGTAGATCCCGTGCTCGCCGAGGGCCTCGCCGTGGTCCGCGGTCACGACGACGAGCGCGCGCCCCGGGCGGCGCGCCGCCACGGCGTCGAGGAGGCGCCCCACTTCGGCGTCGGTGACGTGCACCTCCGCGCGGTACATGGCCGGCGCCCACGCCGGGTCGCGCGTGTCCCCGAGCCAGCGCAGGACGCCCTCGCGCGGGAGGAGGCGGAAGTACGGCAGGTCCGCGAGAGGCGGCCCCGTCCCCGCGCTGCGGTCCCCCGCGTAGAAGCGCCGGGCCAGCTCGGGGGGCGGCTCGTACTCCATGTGCGGCTCCCAGTAGTGCGCCCACAGGAAGAAGGGCCGCTCGCCGACGCCGCCGAGCCAGTCGAGCGCGAGGTCGGTCGTCTCCTTCGCGCCGCGCTCGTTCCCCACCGGCGGCAGCGCCTCGAAGCCGCGCCAGCCGAGGTCGGGGCCGACGTGGCGCGCGGACGCGAAGCCGCCGGTCGCGTAGCCGGCGCGCGCGAGCGCCTCGGCCAGCGTGTCGACGCCCTCGGGCACGCGGGTCGTGTGGTTGAGGACGCCGTGATCCAGCGCCCGCATCCCGGTCATGATGCTCACGTGCGAGGGGTTCGTGACGTTGCTGTCGCTCAGCGCGCGCGTGAAGAGCGCCGAGCGCGCGGCGAGCGCGTCCAGGTGCGGCGTCGTCCCCGGCGGCGCGCCGAGGCAGGAGAGCGCGTCCGCGCGCGTCGTGTCGAGCGTCACGAGCAGGACCGAGGGCCGCTCGTCGGCCGCGGCGCACGCGAGCGCGGAAGCGACTCCGAGGAGCGCCGCGCCACGCCGTGCCGCCCGTGCCAAGTCGAAGCCTCTCACCGGAGGCGCCGAGGCTAGCAGAGGCCCGCGCGCGCGAGGCGCCGCCCTGCTACCTACATCGGGTTTGGGGGGTTCGATGGACGAGGCGGCCGGAGCGGTTCGCTCCGCGACGACGGTGGACGGGCTCGAGCGCCTGCTCGGCGCGATCGAGCGCGGCGAGGCGCCGAAGCCCGAGTGGATCGCGCTGCGCGGCGCCTGTCGGCTCGACCGGCTGTCCGAGGCGGCGCTCGCCGCGCTCTTGCCGCGCCTTCACCGCGCGGTGCTGCGCGGGCTGCGCGCGCCGGGCTTCGAGGAGCTTCCGCGCAGGCGCCGCCTCGCGCTCTGGCGCGCCGTCGCCTCGCGCGGCTTCCACGACTTCTCGGACCTCGGCTGGACGAAGAGCTGGGACTCGCCCTTCGTGGAGAGCTACGACTACGTCGGCGACTACCTCGCCGGCGGCCTCGCGGCGCTCGATCCGTTCCGCGTCTACTCCGCGGTCCTCGGCACGCACGACTTCGGCGTCCACGACTTCGTCTCGACGGAGCTCTGCCGGGGCGTCCGGACCGTGGTCGAGCCCATGGCCGGCTGCGCGGACTTCGCCTACCAGGGCCACTTCCGCCACCCCGAGCTGCGTTACCTCATGTTCGACCTCGACCCGAAGGCGCGCGACCACGTCGCGTCGCTCCGCTGGCGGCCGGAGGCGGACTGGCACTATTGGCTCGGAAACGTGCTCGACGAGCGCGTGTGGCGGCGCGTGAAGCGGCTCACGACCGGCCGCTCGCTGGCCTACATCGGAAAGCAGAGCCACCACTACCTCGACGCGCCCCAGCTCCTGCGCCTCCTCGACCTCGGCACGCGCTACGTGGACTTCTTCATGCTCGAGGTGCAGGAGCCCGCGCTCGTCACCGACCTCGAGGACGAGGAGGACCTGACGCGCCCCGAGATGAAGGACGCGGGCTTCCAGGCGCTCCTCGTCGACGAACCGGGGACGCGCCCCAACCCGCTCACCCACGCCCTCAGCTTCTCGCTCCAGGTGCGCGACCGGCGCGGCCGCCGCGACCTCTTCCACTACCGAGGCTGGACCAGCTGGCAGCCGGTGACGCTCCACGGGATGGCGCAGCTCCTCGGCCTTCGGCTCCTCTTCTTCGACCCCTCGCACGCGGCGTTTCGCCCCGTTCAGGAGGCGGCCGGCTCGGACGACGCCGCGGAGAACGTGAACTTCCTCGTGTTCACCCGCCGCGCCCGGCGCGCGGCAGCCGGCCCGGCGTCCACGGCGGTTCGGAAATCGAAGTGAAAAGCGCCGCCGTCACCGGGCGTCTTTCGGGCGGCCGAGCGCGGTTTTCTCGCGTTCCGGGTCGCCGAACGGGGCCGCAGGCGGGGTGGCCGGAAATCGCGCCGACTGCCCTTGCGGGCGCGCGGAGCTGTGCTAACATTTTGTTGTTGTCGCTTCGTGACGGCCCGCCTTCCCGGCGGGCCGTCGTGTTTTCGCCCGGGCCTTCAGGCGATGCGGGATCGTTGGAGCGCGACCACGACCGCACGCTCGGCGTGATCGAGGCGCTGACCGCGGTGCGGGACCAGTGCCCGCACGCAGCCGTCCGCGAGCACGCGGCGGCCGCGCTCGCGGCGATCGCTCGCGACGGCGCGCCGGTCGTCCGCGAGCAGGCCTCGCTCGTGCTCACCACACTGGCCGGCTGGCGCGGCGAGCGCGCCGATCAGGTGAAGCGCTCGCTGCGCGCCTTCCTCGAGGCGGGCGCCCCGCCCCGGCGCTGACGTGGCCGCGGGGGGCGGCGCAGGGTCCGCGCCGATGCCGGCTCCGCCGCCCGACGCCCCGGCGCCCGCCCCGCTCCACCTGTCGGTGACGGAGCTCCTCGCCGGCGCCGCCGGCGGGCCCTCGCTGCCCGGCCTCGTCGGGTTCGAGCGGCTCTGGCTCGGCGCCCGGCTCCACCGCCTCTACCAGGACGACGCGCGCGCCCGCGACCCGACGTTCGAGGCCGAGCGCGCGCTCGCGCTCGACCTCGCGCACGAGGGCCGCGCGATCCGCCTCCACGGGCGCGCCGACGGGGTGCGCGAGGCCGCCGATGGCGCGCTCGTCGTCGAGGAGCTGAAGAGCGAGGGCGGGGGCGACGTACGCCCCGAGCGCGCCGCGCAGGACGCGCTCCAGGCGTCGCTCTACGCCTGGATGCTCGCGCGCGCCTGCGGCCGCGCCGTGCGCGCCGTGCTGGTCCGCATCGCCGCCGAGGGCGCGGGCGTGCGCGTGGTGGCGCGCCGAGACGTCGCGTTCGACGCCGCGGGCACCGAGGCCCGGGCGCGCGCGCTCCTCTCCGAGCGCCTGCGCGAGGAGCGGCGGCGCGAGGCGCTGCGCGAGGCGCGCCGGGCGCGGGCCGGCGAGATCCGCTTTCCGTTCCCGGCGGAGCGGCCCGGACAGCGCGAGATGGCCGACGCCGTCGCGGCCGCGCTCGCCGGCGGGCGTCACCTGCTCCTCGAAGCGCCGACGGGGCTCGGGAAGACCGCGGCCGTGCTGCTGCCCGCGCTGCGCTTCGCCTACCGGACCGGCGCGCGCGTCTTCCTCCTCACCTCGCGCAGCTCGCAGCAGCGCGGCGCGCTCGAAGCCGCGGAGGCGATGGCGCCCGCCGGCGCGCCCGCGGCGGCGGCGCTGCGCGCGAAGGCGGCGCTCTGCGCGACCGGGACGCTCGTCTGCCACGAGGACCACTGCCGCTTCGCGCGCGACTACGCACGGCGTCGCGCGGAGCCCCACGGCCTCGCCGCGATCCTCGCGAGCGGCTCCGTGTTCGGCGCGGACGCCGTGCGCGCCGCGGGCGTCGCGCGCACGCTCTGCCCGCACGCCCTCGCCGGCGACCTCGCGCGCGACGCCGCGCTCACCGTCGCGGACCAGAGCTACCTCGTCGACCCTTTCGCCGCGCTCCCCGAGCTGCGCGCGAGCGCGCCGCTCGGGGACGTCGTCCTGCTCCTCGACGAGGCGCACCAGGTGGCGGAGCGCGCGCGCGCCGCGGGCTCGGCGTCGCTCCCGGCGGCCGCGCTGCGCGCGCTCGAGCAGGCGGCCGCGGCGGGCGGCGCGCCCGCACACGCGGCGCTCCGGCGCGCCGCCGCCGGGCTGCGCGAACGCGTCGCGGCGCTCGCGGCGGAGCTCGTGGGCGGCGAGACGTCCGGCGACGGCGAGCTCGAGGCGCCGTTCGAGGCGGCGGACCTTGCGGCCGAGCGCGCCGCGCTCGAGACCGCGGGCGCCGCCTACCTCGAGTACCGGCTCGCGACGCGCTCGCTCGACGCGGGCGATCCGCTCGTCGCCGGCCTCCTCGCGGCGCGCCGCTTCTTCGAGACGCTCGAGCGCGCCGGGCCCGGCGTCGCGCGCAGCGTCGCGTTCGCGCGCGGCGAGCCGTCGCTGCGGCTCCACGACCTCGAGCCCGAGCGCCGGCTCGCTCCGCTCTTCGCGCGCTGCCGCGCGGTCGTGGCGCTCTCCGCGACCCTGCGCCCGTTCGACGCGCGGCGCGCGCTCCTCGGCCTCGACGAGGCGCGCACCGACGTCCTCGCGGTGCCCTCGCCCTTCCCCGCCGCGCACCGCGCGGTCGTGATCGACGCGCGGGTCGACGACCGCTGGCGCGCCCGCGCGCGCGAGGCGCCGCGCCTCGCGCGCCGTCTCGCCGCCTTCGCCGAGGCGCTTCCGGGGCACGCGCTCGCGCTCGCCCCGAGCTTCGCCTGGCTGGACGCGCTCCGCGCCGCGCTTCCCCCGCTCGCTCGGCGCGTCCTCGTGCAGCGCCCGGACGACGACGAGGCGGCGCGCGCGCGGCTCCTCGCGGCGGTCGGAGACCGGACGGGCGACCCCATCCTCCTGCTCGCCGTCGCGGGCGGCTGGTTCGGCGAGGGCGTCGACTGGCCCGGCGCGCTCGCGGGGGTCGCGCTGATCGGCCCGTGCCTCCCGCCGCCCGACCTCCCGCGCGAGCTCCTGCGCCGCGCGCTCGACGAGCGCTTCGGCGCCGGGTTCGAGCTCGCGTACGCGCTGCCCGGCATGACGCGCGTCGTGCAGGGGGCGGGCCGGCTGCTGCGCTCGGAGCGGGACCGCGGCGTCGTCGCGCTCTTCGGCCGGCGCTTCCTGGAGTCGCCCTACCGCGACCTCCTCCCGCCCGAGTGGCTGGCGGGCGGCGCGCCCGAGGACCTCGTCGGCGACCCCGCCCGCGTCGCGCGCGCCTTCTTCGCCGACGCCTGAGCGCGCGCCCCTTCGACCGGCGCGGGGAGCGCACGCCTCTCCACCGAGCGTCCGGCCTCGCTCGCGTGGCAGGGGGCCTGGCCCCTCCAAGGAGGAACGGCGGCTCCGGGGGCCGCGCCGCTGCGGGGCCTCAGGGATCGGACGCCTCCGCGACGCGGTTGCGGCCCGCCTGCTTCGCGCGGTAGAGCGCCTCGTCGGCCTCGGCCACGAGATCGCCGGGCGTCTCGTGACGTGCGCGCAGCGACGCCACGCCGAGGGACAGCGTCACCTGGAGCGGGCCGGCGTCGGTGCCGAAGGCCGTCTCCTCGACCTCTTCGCGCAGCCGCTCGGCGAAGCTGCGGGCGCCCTCGATCTCGGCGTTCGAGAGGACGAGCAGGAACTCCTCGCCCCCGTAGCGCCCGCCGTGGTCGCTCCCGCGCATGCGCCGGCGCAGCACCTCGGCGACGCCCTGGAGGACGGCGTCGCCGGCCGCGTGACCGTGCGCGTCGTTCACCGACTTGAAGTGGTCGATGTCCGCCATCACGACGGATAGCGGCGTCTTGTGGCGCTTCGCGCGCAGGAACTCGACGGCGAGCATCTCCGTCAGGTAGCGCCGGTTGCGAAGCCCCGTCAGCGGATCCGTCGTCGAGAGCTGCTCGAGCAGGCGGTTCTTCTGGATCAGCTCGCGCTGGAGGCGCACGAGCTTGAGGTGCAGCTCGAGGCGCGCGACGAGGTCCGCCGCGTGGAACGGCTTCGTGATCGAGTCCGAGGCCCCGCCGCGCAGGAGTCGCGCGCGCCGGTCGTAGTCCGTCACCGCGGAGAGGAAGAGGAACGGCACCTCGCACTCGCCGCGCGCCGCGGTCCGCATGCGCAGCAGCTTCTCCCCGTCGAGCCCGGGGAGCTCGAGGTCGCAGAGCACGACGTCGACCGGCTCGGAGAGGAGGAGGCGCAGGCCCTGGAGCCCGTCCTCGGCCTCGAGGATGCGGTCGAACGCCGCGGACGACTCGAGCGCCGCGCGGATCTCGGCGCGCTGCTGCGCCGAGTCTTCGATGAGGAGCAAGGTCGCCAACGTGCAGGGCTCCGCGGCGCTCCTATCGGCCGACCGGGGAACCGGGGTGAGCGAAGGCGGTCGCCGTCGCGATCTCGGGACGGGCGAGCCTTCGACGCCGCGGGGACGGCGCGCGCCCGCCTCCGCCCGCGCCGCGGCCCCCACCGGGCCTCAGCGGGCCGCGGCACCGAGCAGGCGGCCGAGCACGGCGAGGATCACGTCGGGCGTCCGCGCGAGGGCCTCGCGCCCGATGCTCTCGTCGGGCTGGTGCGCCTGCGCCAGCTCTCCGGGCCCGCAGACCAGGGAGCGCACGCCGATGGCGGCCAGTCGTCCGCCGTCCGTGCAGAAGGGCGCTCCGCCCACGTCCTCCGCGCCGAGCACCTCGAGCAGGGCCTTCTCGAGCGCGCTCCCGCGCGGAGTGTCGAGGCCCGGCACGACCAGCGGCGCGCCGAGCGCGATCTCGCCGCGGAGCGCGGAGCCGAAGTCCACCGGCTCGACCCGCGCGAGGCGCGCGCGCAGCGCCTCGTAAGGGGCGAGCGGGTCCGCGCCGGGGAGCGGTCGGTACGTGAGCCGCACGGCGCAGGACTCCGCGATCACGTTGCCGGCGGTGCCGCCCGCGATGGTGCCGAAGTTGAACGTCGGATAGGGCGCCTCGGGAAAGAGGTCGCGCCACGCGTCGTCGGGCCGCTCGCGGAAGCGCGCCTGGACCTCGCCGATCGCGACGAGGGCGCGTCCGGCGAGGGCGATCGCGTTGACCCCCGCCTCGGGCACGCTCGAGTGCCCGCCGCGCCCGCGCGCGTGCACGTCGCACTGCACGATCCCCTTGTGCGCGCGCACGACGCGCCAGTCGGTCGGCTCTCCGATCCAGCAGAGGCGCGGGAGCGGGAGGTCGCCGAGGAGCGAGGCCAGGACGGGCGCGAGCCGCGCCGCCCCCGCGCAGCCGATCTCCTCGTCGCAGGTGAAGGCGAAGACCAGCGGGCGCGCGAGCGTGGCGCGGTCGAACCGGCGCGCCGCGGCGAGGCAAGCGGCGACGAAGCCCTTCATGTCGCTGGTGCCGCGGCCGTAGACGCGGTCGCCCTCGACCGCGAGCCGGAGCGGCTCGCGGGTCCACCCCGGCTGTCCCGCGAACGGGACGACGTCGAGGTGCCCGGACACGAGCAGCCCGTCCGGCTCGGGCGGGCCGGCGCTCGCGACGACGCTCACCTTCCGGACCCCGTCCACGAGGTCGGCGTGGAGCGCGACGCGGAAGCCGAGGCCGTCGAGCTCGTCGGCCACGAAGGCGGCCGCCGCCTCGTCGCTGTGCGCGCTCACGGTGTCGAGCGCCACGAGCTTCGCCGCGGCGTGCTCGAGGTACGAGTCCACCGCCCGATCGTAGCGCGCGGAGATTCCCAGAATCCCCTGGGGGCAACGCCACGGGTTTCTCGAAGATCGGGCCGAAAGCACGACGGGCCCGTTCCGCTGGACGCAGATTCGCCTCTCGAACGGTGCTTTTCCGGCCGATGCATCCAGCCAGGCGTCGCGTTGGCTCGCGGTGGCTCGATTCGGTACCGTGCGAAGGCGCGGCGCGTGCGCGAGAGGGCTCGAACCGGCCCAGATCCGACGAACTCGCCCGTGCGGAGGGTGGCCGTGTCCCAGAAGCTCCCTACCGGAGCCGAAAGGCTCGTCCAGGCGCTCGAGCGCGAGGGCGTGGACTACATCTTCGGGCTCTCGGGCGGCGCAGCGATCCCGATCTTCGACGCGCTGGTGGACTCCAAGATCCGCCTCGTGCTCGTGCGCCACGAGCAGGGCGGCACGCACATGGCGGACGGCTACGCGCGCGCCACGGGCCGCCCCGGCGTGGTCCTCGTCACGTCCGGGCCGGGCGCGACGAACACGGTCACCGGTCTTCTCACCGCGCACATGGACTCGGCGCCCGTGGTCGTGATCTGCGGCCAGACGAACACCACGAACCTCGGGAAGGACGCCTTCCAGGAGGCCGACGTCACCGGGATCACCTACCCCGTCGTGAAGCACAGCTACCTGATCAAGGACCCGCGCGAGATCCCGCGGGTCGTGAAGGAGGCCTTCCACATCGCGACGACCGGCCGGCCGGGCCCGGTCCTCGTCGACGTGCCGAAGGACGTGAGCTCCGCGCCCTGCAACGCCCCGTTCGTCGACGTGAAGGACCTCGAGCTCCCCGGCTACCGCGTGCCCGCGCGCGGGGACCCGGAGCTCGTCGCGCGCGCGGCCGACCTCCTGCGCGCCGCGAAGCGCCCCGTCCTCTACGTCGGCCACGGCGCGGTGATCTCGGGCGCCGGGAAGGCCGTGATGGCGCTCGCGCAGAAGCTGCGCGCCCCGATCGTCAACACGCTCCTCGGCAAGGGCGCGGCGGACGAGACCCACTCGCTCCATCTCGGGATGCTCGGCATGCACGGCACGGCCTACGCGAACAAGGCCGTGGCGGCGTGCGACCTCATCATGGCGATCGGGGCGCGCTGGGACGACCGCGTCACCAGCAAGGTCGACGCCTTCTGCCCCGAAGCCGCGAAGATCCACGTCGACGTCGACTCGTCGGAGTTCAACAAGGTGCTCCGCCCAGACGTCTGCATCGAGGGCGACGCGCGCCTCGTGCTCGAGGACCTCCTCCCGCTCGTCGAGCCAGGCGACACCGCGGCGTGGCTGCGGCAGTGCAACGCGTGGCGGCGCCAGTACCCGCTGCGCTACCCGAAGCGCGGCGGCCTCCACGCCCAGCACGTGCTCGACCGCCTGAACGCGCTGACGCAGGGATCCGCCGTGATCACCGCGGACGTCGGACAGCACCAGATGTGGGCCGCCCAGTTCTGCAAGACGACCACGAACCGCCACTGGATCACGTCGGGCGGCGCCGGCACGATGGGCTTCGGCTTCCCCGCCGCGATCGGCGCGAAGCTGGCGCGCCCCGAGGCCGAGGTGTGGGCCGTCGTCGGGGACGGCGGCTTCCAGATGACGATGTCGGAGCTCGCCACCGCGGCGGTGCACGAGGTCGGCGTCAAGGTTCTCGTCGTGAACAACAACTACCTCGGCATGGTGCGCCAGTGGCAGGAGGCGTTCTTCGACAATCGCCTGTCCGGCGTGGACCTCGAGGGCAACCCCGACTTCGTGAAGCTCGCCGAGGCCTACGGCGTGAAGGGCCTGCGCATCCGGCGGCCCGCCGACATCGATCGCAAGCTGCGCGAGGCGCGCGCGCACGACGGCCCGGTCGTCGTCGTGGCCGAGGTGGTGAAGGAGGGGAACGTGTTTCCCTGGATCCCGGCCGGCGCGCCGATCACGGACATGCTGATCGAGCCGCCGAAGCACAAGCTGGAGAAGCCGAGTGGCAGCACCTGAGCCCGCCGCCGCCGCGGCCGGCGGCGACGTCCACACCCTCTCGCTCTATGTGCACAACCGCCCCGGCGTGCTGGTGCGGGTCGCGCTCGTCTTCGCCCGCCGCGGCTTCAACATCGAGAGCCTCGTCGTCAGCGCGGCCGCGCATGGCGACTTCTCGCGCATGACGATCGCGTGCCGCGGCGACCGCGCGAACCTGGAGCAGATCGTGAAGCAGCTCCAGAAGCTGATCGACGTGGTGCAGGCGATCGACCATACCGGCGACCAGGCCTACGAGAGCGAGATCGCGCTCGTGAAGCTGAAGGCCGACCTCGACCGCCGCACGCAGATCCTGCAGATCGCCGAGCACTTCGGCGCGAAGGTCGTCGACTACGGGCAGGAGTCGCTCATGCTGCGGGTGTTCGGCTCGACCGAGAAGCTCGACGCCTTCATCGAGCTCCTGCGCCCGTTCGGCCTGACCGAGCTGGTGCGCTCGGGCAAGATCCTGATGGCGCGCGGGCTTCAGGCCACCTGAGCGCGCGCCCGGCGAGCGCCCCCGGCCTCACTCGTCGGTGACGCAGCCCTCCGACGCGGGCTTCACGCTGCGGATGTACTTCGCGAGCGTGCCCCGCGTCGCCGGCAGCGGAGGCGGCGTCCAGCGCGCGCGCCGGCGTGCGAGCTCGTCCGGGGCGACGTCGAGGTCGAGGCGCCGCGTCTTCGCGTCGATCCGGATCCAGTCGCCGTCCTCGAGGAGGGCGATCGGGCCGCCCTCCTGCGCCTCCGGGGTCACGTGCCCGATGATGAAGCCGTGCGAGCCGCCGGAGAAGCGGCCGTCGGTGAGGAGCGCGACCGCGTCGCCGAGCCCGGCGCCCATGATGGCCGACGTCGGCGAGAGCATCTCGGGCATCCCGGGCCCGCCCTTCGGGCCCTCGTAGCGGATCACGAGCACCTGGCCGCGCCGGATCTCGCCGCGCTCCAGCGCGGCGAGCATCGCCTCCTCGCGGTCGAACACCTTCGCGGGGCCGGCGAAGGAGAGGCCCTCCTTCCCGGTGATCTTCGCGACCGCGCCGTCCGGCGCGAGCGTCCCGCGCAGGATCTGGATGTGACCCGTCTCCTTGATCGGGTCCTCCAGCGGCCGGATCACTCTCTGGCCGGGCGCGAGGCCCGGGAGGTCGCGCAGGTTCTCGGCCAGCGTCCGGCCGGTGACCGTCACGCAGTCGCCGCGCAGGAGGCCGCGCTCGAGGAGGTACTTCATGACGGCGGGCGTCCCGCCCACGGCGTGGACGTCCTCCATCACGTAGGCGCCGCTGGGCTTGAGGTCCGCGAGGAACGGCACGCGGTCGCTCACCTTCTGGAAGTCGTCGAGCTCGAGCCGCACGCCGACGGCGCGCGCCATCGCGATCAGGTGGAGCACCGCGTTCGTGGACCCCCCGAGCGCCGAGACGACCACCATCGCGTTCTCGAACGCGTCGCGCGTCATGATGTCGCGCGGCTTCAGGTCGAGCTCGAGGAGGTGCCGGATCGCCGCGCCCGCCGCGAAGCACTCCTCCAGCTTGCGCGGGTCGTTCGCCGGCGTCGAGGCGCTGTAGGGGAGCGCCATGCCGAGCGCCTCGATCGCGGACGCCATCGTGTTCGCGGTGTACATGCCGCCGCAGGCGCCGGCGCCCGGGCAGGCGTGGCGCACGATGTCGGCGCGCGTCTCCTCGTCGATGCGGCCGGCCAGGAACTCGCCGTAGCACTGGAACGCGGAGACCACGTCGAGCGGCTGGCCCGCGCGGCCGCGCCCCGCGCGGATCGTGCCGCCGTAGACCATGAGAGAGGGCCGGTTCACGCGCCCCATCGCGATGAGGCAGCCGGGCATGTTCTTGTCGCAGCCGGGGATCGAGACGTTCGCGTCGTACCACTGCGCGCACATCACCGTCTCGATCGAGTCCGCGATGAGGTCGCGCGACTGGAGCGAGTAGCTCATCCCGTCGGTGCCCATGGAGATGGCGTCGGAGACCCCGATCGCGTTGAAGCGGAACCCGACGAGGCCCGCGGCCCGGACGCCTTCCTTCACGCGCTCGGCGAGGTCGAGGAGGTGCATGTTGCACGGGTTCCCCTCGAACCACATGCTCGCGATGCCGACCTGCGCCTTGTCGAAATCCTCCTCGCGCAGCCCGGTGGCGTACAGCATCGCCTGGGAGGCGCCCTGGCTCTTCGGCTCGGTGATGCGTCGGCTCGTCCGGTTGAGGCCCATCGAGACTCCCGGGGAGGAGCGAAGCATTCTAGCATCGCGGGCGTGAGGGGACGGGCGCGACGGCGGGGGGCGGCGTGCGCGGCCGCGCTGGCGCTCGCCGCGGCGCCGGCTGCGGCCCTCGCGCAGGCCGCGAGCCCGATCGCCCGCACGGAGGCGCGCGCGCCGTGCGCGGACCGCGACCCGCTGCGGCGGCCGTTCTTCGGCGATCTGCACGTCCACACCGCGTTCTCCCAGGACGCGAGCACGCAGGGGACGCGCAACGGCCCGCGCGAGGCGTACCGCTTCGCGCGCGGCGAGGAGATCGGCATCCAGCCGTACCGCGGCGCCGAGCCGCTGCGCGCGCTCCGCCTCGCGCGCCCGCTCGACTTCGCGGCCGTGACGGACCACGCCGAGCAGCTCGGCGAGGTCTCGATCTGCCGGGATCCGACGCTTCCCGGATACGACGCCTGGGTCTGCCGGCTCTACCGCGGCTGGCCGCGCGCGGCGTTCTTCGTGATGAACGCGAAGGCCACGTTCTTCGCCGAGCCCACGCGCTTCGCGTTCTGCGGCGACGCCGGCGCGGGCTGCCTCGCCGCGGCCGGCGCCGTGTGGCGCGAGATCCAGGCGGCCGCCGAGGGCGCGTACGACCGCTCGCCGGCGTGCGCCTTCACGAGCTTCGTCGGCTACGAGTGGACCGGGGCGTCGGGCTCCCGGAACCTGCACCGCAACGTGATCTTCCGGAACGAGCGGGTACCGGCGCTCCCCGCGTCGTACTTCGAGGCGTCGACGCCGCAGGCGCTCTGGCGCGCGCTGCGGCGCGAGTGCCTCGGCGCCGGGGCGGGCTGCGACGCCCTCACGATCCCTCACAACTCGAACCTCTCCGGCGGGCTCATGTTCCTCCCGACCGAGGAGGACGGGAGCCCGCTCGGCGCCGCGGGCGCGCGCGAGCGCGCGTTCTTCGAGCCGCTCGTCGAGGTGATGCAGCACAAGGGCGACTCGGAGTGCCTTCCCGGCGCGGGCACGCCCGACGAGCTGTGCGCGTTCGAGAAGCTCCCGTACGACGCGTTCTCCGGGAAGTACGTCCCGCTCCTCGCGCATCCGCCGCGCCGCGCGGACACGGTGCGCGCCGCGCTGCTCGAAGGTCTGGCGCAGGAAGCGCGGCTCGGCGCGAATCCCTTCCGCTACGGCCTCGTCGCGAGCACGGACACGCACCTCGGGGCCGCCGGCGCCGTGGACGAGCGCGAGCACCCGGGCCACGGCGGCGCGGGCGCGCCCTCGAGCGCGGAGCTCCCCGTCGGCCTGACCGACGACCTCGAGCTCAACCCCGGCGGGCTCGCCGCGCTCTGGGCGGAGGAGAACAGCCGCGACGCGCTGTTCGAGGCGATGCGGCGGCGCGAGGCGTACGGGACGAGCGGCTCGCGCATCGTCGTCCGCTTCTTCGCGGGCTTCGAGCTCGCCGACGACCTCTGCGACGCCCCCGACTTCGCCGCGCGCGGCTACGCGAGCGGTGTCCCGATGGGCGGCGTCCTCGCCGCCCCCGAGCGCGCCGGCGCGCCCGCGCTCGCGGTGTGGGCCGCGCGCGACCCGGGGACGCGCGAGCGTCCCGGCACGCCGCTCGAGCGCATCCAGATCGTGAAAGGCTGGCTCGACGCGGGCGGCACCCCGCGCGAGGCGGTGATCGACGTGGCCGGCGCGCCGGGCCGCGCGGACGTCGACCGCGCGACCTGCGCCACGCGCGGCGAGGGCCACGAGCAGCTCTGCGCCGTGTGGCGCGACCCGGCGTTCGACCCGGCGCGCCCCGCGTTCTACTACGCGCGCGTGCTCGAGAGCCCGACCTGCCGCTGGAGCGCATGGCAGTGCGCGGAGGCGCGCGTCGACTGCGCGCGCCCCGAGCGCGTCCCGCCGGGCTTCGAGGCGTGTTGCCGCGAGGACCACGCATGGCGCCAGCAGGAGCGCGCGTGGACCTCGCCGATCTGGGTGTCGCCGGCCGGCGCCGCGCGATGAGCCGGCCTCGCGGAGACGCGACCACGGCCGGGGCGCGCGGACGCGCGCGCGGCGGCGCCCGCACGGCGGCGGCGCGCCGCGCGGCGGCGGTCGCGACGCTCGTCGCGGCGGCGCTCGCCGCCGCGGCCGGCGCCCACCCGCTCGCGCCGTCGCTCCTCGTGCTGCGCGAGGGACCGGGCGGCGCCGTGGACGCGCGCTTCGCGACGCCTCGCGTCGCGGCCGGCCCGCCCGTGCGCCCCGTCCTGCCCGCGCGCTGCGCGCCGCAGGACGCCGCGCGCCTCGTGCTCGAGGGCTCGCGCGCCGTCGTGTCGCAGGCGCTCGACTGCGGCCCCGCGGGCCTCGCCGGAGCCGAGATCGGCGCCGAGCGCCTCGACGCGGGCGGGCAGCTCGTCGTGCGCGTGGAGCGCCGCGACGGCGCGCGCGAGGAGCTCCTGCTCCACGCGGACCGGCCGCGCGCCGTCCTCGCCGCGCGCCCGCGCGCGCGCGACGTCGCCCTCGCGTACGCGCGTCTCGGCGCCGCGCACCTGGCGGGGGGGCTCGACCACCTGCTGTTCGTCGCGGGCCTCTTCGGGCTCGTGCGCGGCGCGCGGAGCCTCGCCGCGACGCTGACCGCGTTCACGCTCGGGCACGGCGCGACGCTCGGCCTCGTGGCGGCCGGCGCGCCCGCGCCGCCCGCCGCGCTCGTCGAGCCCGCGATCGCGGCGAGCCTCGTCGTCCTCGCGCTCGAGCTGCTCGACGGAGGGCGCGGCGCGCCGGGCGCGCTCGCGCGCCGCCCGCTCGCGATGGCGGCGGCGTTCGGGCTCCTCCACGGCCTCGGCTTCGCGGGCGCGCTGCGCGAGGCCGGTCTGCCGCCCGCTTCGCTCGCGCTCGCCGTCGGCGCCTTCCACGCGGGCATCGAGGCGGCGCAGCTCGCGTTCGTCCTCGCGCTCGCCGCCGCAGCCCTCGCCTTGCGCGGGCGCCTCGCGCGCGCGCGCGCGGCGGCGCTCGGCGTCGCGGTCGGAGGGCTCGGCGCCCTCCTCCTCGTGGAGCGGGTCGCCGCGTGGGCCGCGCCCTGAGCGCCCGATCCGCGGGCGTCTTGCTACGGTGCCCGGAGGCGGCCGCCCGGCGCGGCCGCGGGAGGGCGGCATGAGCGCGGCGGTGGAGCGGCATCCGGACGGAGCGATCAGCGTCGAGGCGCGCGGGCCGCTCCTCCTCATGGGTCTCGACCGGCCGGAGAAGTACAACGGGCTCACGCCGAAGATGCTCTCGGAGCTGACCGACGCCTTCACGCGCCTCGAGCGGGACCCGGCGCTCCGCGTGGGCGTCGTCTTCGGCCACGGCCGGCACTTCACCGCCGGGCTCGACCTCCCGAAGTGGGTCGACGGCATGAAGAGCGGCGAGCGCGACCGCGGCGAGGCGGAGGGCCGCATCGACCCCTTCGGCCTCGCGCGCAAGGGCTCGAAGCCGGTCGTGTGCGCGGTGCACGGCATCACCTACACCGCGGGCATCGAGCTCATGCTCGCCTGCGACATCGCCGTCGCGGCCGACGATTGCCGCTTCTCCCAGCTCGAGCCGAAGCGCGGGATCATGGCGACCGGCGGCGCGACGTTCCGCTTCGTGGAGCGCGGCGGCTGGGGCAACGCGATGTACCACCTGCTCGTCGTGGACGAGTTCGGCGCCGAGGAGGCGCGCCGCTGCGGCCTCGTGCAGGAGGTGGTCCCCGCCGGCACGCAGCTCGACCGCGCGCTCCTCCTCGCCGGGAAGATCGCCGCGCTCGCCCCGCTCGCGATCCAGGCGACGAAGGCGTCGGCGCGGCTCTACGCCGAGCAGGGCGAGCAGGCGTGCATCGCGGCGTTCCGCGCCGTGCAGCAGCGCCTCGCGAACAGCGAGGACGCCGCCGAGGGCGTGCGCTCCTTCGTCGAGCGGCGCGAGCCCCGCTTCACGGGACGCTGAGCGCTCCGAGCCGCCCGCCTCACGGACCGAGCAGCGGCGGCGCCTCCTTCGGGCAGCCCTTGCTGCGCGGGACGCAGAGCGCGACGAGGGACCCCGGCATCCGCGCGGTCGCGTCGGCCGTCTCGCCCTCCCCGAAGGCCCCGATCCCCGTGCCGACGAGCAGCGTGCCGTCGACGACCGCCACCCCGGACGCGATCGCCGAGAAGAGTGGGTTCTCCGGATCGAGGTTCAGCTCGGCGAGGAGCGCTCCGGTGCGCGCGTGGAAGACGTGCAGGAACGGGAAGGGCACGCTGCCCGTGAAGACGAGATCGCGGGTGGCGCTCACCGGCGCGAACGCCGGGCGCTTCGGGTCGTCCTCGCTGCCGAACGTCCAGAGCGGCTCGCCGGTGTCGAGGTCGAGGGCGTGCACGGTCGGCTGCTGCGGCGTGAAGACGTCCAGGCCGGGCGCGGTCGCGAGGTAGATGCGGCGCGCCTTCGAGTCGACGGCGGGCGTCCCGATCACGCCGCCCTGCGAGCCGCCGGGTACGAGCTGCCGCACCCAGTACGGGAGGGCGAGCGGGTCGGCGGGGTCGAAGCCGAGCCCGGTGTCCTCGTGCACGCCGTCGCGGTCGAGCACGTAGTAGCGGCCGTCCTTCCCGCCGATCCCGACGACGTCGACCCTCTTCCCCTTGCGCCGGACCGTGAACAGGTTCGGCGTCGCGCCGAACGCGAAGTCGTCGTTGTCCACCTCCCGCGGCCGCCAGCGCCAGGCCGGCGTCCCGTCGAGGCGCAGCGCGGTGAGCGCCTCGTCGTAGGGCGGCATCGGCGGCGGCGGCCGGCTCGTCCCCGGGTCGTCGTCGGTGTTGCAGTTGCTCGACCCGAAGAAGAGCAGCCCGCGCTCCGCGTCGAGCGCGGGCGAGGACCACACGTTGCCGCAGCCGGTCGGCGTGCGGTCGAAGCCGCAGCCCGCGCGCGTCGCCAGGAAGCCGGGCGGAAGCCCGAGCTCCTGCTCGGCGTGGTAGCCGTCGAAGCGGCGGATCTCGTCGGCGGCGTCGGGGACGCAGGTGCTCCCGGTCTCGAGGTCGAAGAACCAGGCGAGGCGCCCGTCGGCGGCGTCGACCGCGAAGAAGCCGCCCTTCCCCACCGGGCGCTCGTTGACGTCCATGCCGAAGAAGACCCGTCCCTCGTGCACGATCGGGGACGTCTCGATCTGGTTGCGCTCGCCGGCGAAGGCGCAGAGCCCGGGCGGCGTCCCGTCGAGCTCGCCGCAGCCGGTCCCCGCCGTGAAGCGCCAGAGCGGCTCTCCGCTCGCGGCGTCGAGCGCGTAGAGCTTCTCGCCCCACGGCGCGAAGACGACCTCGCGCCCTCCCACGCGCGCCACGGCGGGCGAGCCCGCGCCCGGGTACGTGGCGCCCGGCTGGCCGTCGAACGTGAAGTGCCAGAGCTCGCTCCCGTCGGAGAGGCGGATCGCGTAGAGGTTCTGGTCCCAGGAGGAGACGTAGACGATCTGGAGGAAGCCCTCGCCCGGCACCTCGACGCGGGCCACGACCGGGGAGGACGTCACGATCGCCCCGGTGCGAAAGCGCCAGCGCTCGCGCAGCTGCGCCAGCGTTCCCTTCCGCAGGCGCGTCTCCTTGCGGTTCGAGAAGAGCCGCGCGGGGCCGCCGGCGTACACGCGCCACTCCGTGCGCCCGTCGCCCCCCTGCCTCTTGCGCTCGAGATCGCCCGGTGCGAGCGCGACGGCATCGGGGAACGCGAGCCCCGCCCGCACGATCTCCGGCGCGAGCGGCTCGCCGTCCTCGAAGCGGACGCGCCGGATCTTCCCGTCGTCGCCGGTCCCGACGTCGGTGGGAAACTCGCCTTCGAGGTCCAGGTCGGCGTAGTAGAGGGTGCCGTCGGCGCCGAAGGCGATGCCCTGCGGGTTGCCGGTCGGGGTCGGAAACACGACGGGAAGCGGCGCGGGCGGCGAGACGATCCGGCGCAGCAGGCTCCCGTCGAGGTCGTACTCGGCGATCACGCCCGTCACGACGCTCGCCGCGAAGAGGTGGCCGTTCGGGCCGATCGCGAGCCCCGTGAACGTGAGCATGCCGTTCGCTGCGTCCTGCGTGGCGAAGACCTCGCGCTGCACGGCGTCCGCGAGCGGCGAGCCGAGCGCGTCGACCTGCCCGCAGCCGCCCGCCGCGTCGGGTCCGGTCGGAAACGGCGGAGAGAAGCGCAGGATCTGGAAGGTGCTCGCGGACGCGACGTACACGCGTCCCTGCGCGTCGACCGCGACGCCGCCCGCGACGCCGATGTCGGTCGCGAGCTTGCAGAAGTGATCGCTCGGCGTGTCCTCGCTGTCGGGGTACGCGCCGACCTCGCCCGCATCCGGGCCGGGATAGCGCTCGTACGGCGGGAACCAGAGGACGAGCTGGCCGTTGGCGCTCAGGATGTCGGCGGTGCCGACCTCGGTCGTGAAGAGCGGAGGGAGCGCGTCGTCGGCCGGATCGGGGTCCGGCGCGAATGCGCAGCCGAAGGGCTCGCCCTGCGCGTCGCCGGGCGGGCGCGGGGGGTACGTCGCGGTGAGCTTGCCGATCTGCCGCCCCTGCGCGCTGAAGACCCCCCAGCCCGGCCGCGGCGAGGGCTGCCGCGTGTCCTCTCCCATCACGAAGCGGCCGCTTCCGTCCGGGAAGAAGCAGAGCATTCCGTTCACGTCGCGGTTGGGGGACACGAAGAGGAGCGAGTCGTCGCCTCCGCCGGACTCGTCTCCGGCGGCGTGGACGAACACCTCCTCGCGCATGCCGTCCGCGGCGCCGATCGTGTCGACGTCGATCCGGCGCAGCCGGTTGCCCTCCGCGAAGTACAGGAGCTCGGCCGGCGGCTTCGGCTTCCCGTGGCTCGCCGCGCCGAGCGCGAGAGCGAGGGCGAGGGCGGACGGGACGACGACGAGCGGGCGCGCCATGGGACCTCCGAGCCGGCGCCGGAGCCTAGCCCCGATGCACGGCGCGCTTCATCCGGCGCCCGGCGGCCGCGCTCGCGGCCGGCCCCGGGGTCGCGCGTCAGCCGCCGAGCGGCTTGCCGGCCCGGGCGCGGGCGCGCGCCGCCTCGAGCTGCGACGGCGTCACCGGGTCCATGCGCGCGACCCCCGCGCGCAGCAGCCCGGGCGCCACGAGCTTCAGGAGGCCGGCGGCCACGAGCGACGGCTGCCGGCGCGGGACGACGCGCTCGTGCACGCGCCGGTCGACCGCCTCGAGGATCGCGTCGGCCACGAGCTCGGGGGGGTGCTTGCGGCCGCGGAAGCGGACCGGCGCCTGGCCCTTCTCCCAGATCTCCGTGTCGATCGCGCCCGGATGGAGGAGCGCGACGTGGATGCCCGACCCGCGCAGGTCGTTCCAGAGCCCCTCGCTGAAGCCGTTCATCGCGCACTTCGCCGCGGCGTAGAGCGTCTCGTGCGTCGGGACGACCTTCGAGGCGAAGGAGGAGACGTTCACGATCGTCCCGCCGCCCTGGCGCAGCATCCACGGGATCGCCGCGAAGGTCGTCCACAGGCAGGCGAAGAAGTTCACGCGGAAGCTCGCCTCGGCCTCCTCCACCGAGGTCTCGAACAGGAGCTTGCGCATCGGAACGGCGGCGTTGTTCACGAGGACGTCGACGCGCCCGAGGCGCGATCCCGCCTCGCCGACCACGGACTCCGCGAACGCGCGCTCGCCGAGGTCGCCCGCGAGGTGGAAGGAGCCGGGCGCCTCGGCGGCGCACGCGCCGGCCACCTCGCGCAGCCGCGCCTCGCGGCGCGCGACCGCGACCACGGCCACGCCGCGGCGCGCGAACGCGAGCGCGGTGGCGCGCCCGATGCCCGACGAGGCGCCCGTCACGACGGCGACCTGCGGCCGGACCTCGCTCACTTCGGCTCCGCGGCCCCCGCGAGCTCGGCGAGCAGCGCCTCCTCGCGCGCCTCGTGGGCCGCGATCGCCTCGACGAGGCGGTCGAGCGCCTCGTCGCGCGCCGCCCCCTCGCCGAACCCGGCCGCGAGCCCCTCGAGGTCGCCGACCAGCGCCGCGTGCTCGGCGGAGAGCTCGAGGAGCGGGCCGCCGAGCGCCGGCCGCAGCGCGCGCAACGCCGGGAAGTAGAAGTGGTCCTCGAGGCTCGTGTGCGCCTCCCAGGCGTCGCGGAAGCGCGCGAACGCGTCGCGCGCCGCCGCCTCGTCGCCCTGCGCCAGGGTCTCGAGCACGTGTCCGAACAGCGTGTCGAGCTGGCGGTGCTGCGACGAGATCCGCCGCGCGCCGCCGCCGAGGCGCAGGCGCAGGCCCGGCTGCTCGAAGCGCGGCGTGCTCACGACCGCTCCGCGTCGGACGCCCGGCACGGACGAGCACGCCGCGTGCCGGCTCCGCGCGCCGCTCGCTGCATCGCCCGCCCCCGCCTCGCTCCCGACCCGCGCCCGGGCGCCGTCCGCGACACCGCGGGACGACGGCATCGTCCGCCGGCGCGCCGCGCCGGGCGACCGTGACACCGATCGGGGTCGAGCGCTCCGGACAACGCGCCTCCTCCAGCCCTTCGCGAGCGAGCCGAGCGCTGGAGAGCGTACCTCGTCGCCCCGCGGACGCGGCGGCGCGCGTCCCAGGCGGGCGCCGCGCGCGCGATGCCGGCCCGCGGGCGAGCGGCGCGGTCCGCGCATGGAGAGCCGGCGCTGGCGCCTTCCTTGGGGCATTCTTCCCCAGACGGTGCGTGGCTCGCCGCAGACTGCGGCGGCGGGGCGCCGGCAGGGCGCCGTCGGCGTGCGCACGCGCCGTGCTCCGGGGCGGCTCCATGAACCCGCGCAGCGTGCTCGTGGTCGACGACGATCGAGCGATGCGGGAGACGCTCGCCTCCCTCTTCCGAGAGCAGGGGCATCGCGTGGAGGAGGCGGCGCGCGCCGACGAGGCGCTCGCGCGCCTGGCCGACGAGGAGTTCGACGTCGTCGTCTCGGACGTGCGCGTGCCCGGCCGCTCGGGAATCGCGCTCGTCCACGAGCTCCTCCGGCTGCGGCCCGAGACGCCGGTCGTCGTGGTGACGGCGCCGGGCAGCCCCCGCTCGGCGGTGGAGGTGATGGGCGCCGGCGCGTTCACCTGCGTCCCGAAGCCGCTCGAGCCCGAGGCGGCGCTCCTCGCGCTCGAGCGCGCGCTCGAGCGCCGCGCCCTCGAGGAGGAGAACCGCGCCCTGCGCCGCGCCGTGGAGCAGACGGCGAGCCTCGGCGACCTCGTCGGGACGAGCCCGGCGATGCGCGACGTCGCGGCCCTGATCCGCAAGATCGCGCACGGGCGGAGCCCGGTGCTCATCACCGGCGAGCGCGGGACGGGCAAGGAGGTCGTGGCCCGCACGATCCACTTCCACGGCAACCGGGCGTCGCACCCGTTCGTCCCGATTCACTGCACGGCGGTGCCCGAGGCGCTCCTCGAGAGCGATCTCTTCGGCCACGTGCGCGGCGCCTTCGGCGGCGCCCACACGGCGAAGCGGGGCCTCTTCGAGAAGGCGAACGGCGGGACGCTCTTCCTGGACGAGATCGCGGCCCTGGGCCTCGGGCTCCAGAGCAAGCTGCTGCAAGCGCTCCAGGACCGCGAGGTGCGGCCCGTGGGCGGCGCGCAGGCGACCAAGGTCGACGTGCGGATCGTGGCGGCCACGCACGAGGACCTCGAGCGGGAGATGCGGGAGGGCCGCTTCCGCGAGGACCTCTACTACCGCCTCGCGGTGATCCCGATCCACATCCCGCCGCTGCGCGAGCGGCCGGAGGACGTCCCGGCGCTGGCCGAGGCCTTCCTCCGCAAGCACGACGAGAGCGGGCGCCGCCGGCTCTCCTCCGAGGCGATCGCGCGGCTGGTCGCCCACCCCTGGCGCGGCAACGCGCGCGAGCTCGAGAACGTGATCGAGCGCGCGGTCGCGCTCGCCGACGCGGACGAGATCGGCGCGGACGACCTCCCGCTCGGCGAGCCCCGCGCCGAGCCGCCCGAGCGCTCGGTGGAGTCGTTCGTGCGCGGGAGCGCGCAGCGCAACCTCACGCTGCGCGAGCTCCAGGACCTCTACATCGACGAGGTCCTGCGCCGGACGCGCGGGAACAAGGTGCGCGCGGCGAGCATCCTCGGCATCGACCGCAAGACCCTGTATCGTCGCGCCGAGCGCAAGGGCCGCGCGGCGGAGAAGGAGAGCGCATGATCCGGCTGGGTACGATCCTCGTGGCCCACGACTTCTCGCCTCACTCCGAGGCGGCGCTGCGGCGCGCGGTCGACCTCGCGAAGCACGCGAAGGGCCGGATCCACCTGCTCCACGCGTACGCCTGGCCCGTGCGCGGCGTGATGCCCTACGACGTCGCGATGCCGGCCGGCGTGTGGGACGCGATCCGGGAGGGGACGGAGGAGGCGCTCGAGGGCGTGCGCGCCGGGGTGGCGCGGCAGGGGGTGGAGGCGACCGCCGAGGTCACCTCGCTCCTCCCGGTGGAGGCGATCCTGACCGCGCAGAAGGAGGTGGGCGCGGACGTCGTCGCGGTGGGGACCCGCGGTCTCACGGGCCTAAAGCACGCGGTCCTCGGCAGCGTCGCCGAGCGCACCGTGCGCCACGCGCCCTGCCCCGTCCTCAGCGTGAAGGAGGGCGACCCCGGCGGGCTCCCGCGGCGCATCGTGGCGGCGACGGATTTCTCGCCGGACGGCGATCACGCGCGCGACGTGGCGGTCGACCTCGCGAAGCAAGTCGGCGCGGAGCTCCACCTCGTGCACGCGTTCGACATCCCGCTCGCGCTCGTGACGCCCTACGAGGTGGCCGTGCCCGACAGCCTCGTGCGCGAGGCGCGCGAGGCGGCCAAGAAGCGGCTCGACGCCGCCGCGGAGGCCGTGCGCGCGAGGGGCGTCACCGCGACGTCCCACCTCGCGGAGGTCCCGGCGGCCCCGGCGATCGCGGAGGTCGCCGCGGAGACGAAGGCGGATCTCGTCGTGATCGGGACCCGTGGGCACACGGGCCTGAAGCACGTCCTGCTCGGCAGCGTCGCCGAGCGCACGCTCCGGCTCGCGCCGTGCGCCGTGCTCGCGGTGAAGAAGGACGACCCGTAGGCCGCCGCGCGCGATCCCGGGTCGCCGTGCGCCGCCGCGGCGCCGAAACGCGGAAGGCCCCGGCGCCGCGGGGCGCCGGGGCCTTCGCCTTCGAGGCGGCCGAGCGCTACTCGGTCGCGGCCTTGTACTCGCCCTCGTCGTTCACGACCGGCTCGTCGAAGCTCGACTCGAGACAGTCGCCCTCGCTGTCGACGAGCTGCAGCGTGACCGCCGTCCCGTCCGGGATCGGGAGCGGGGGCAGCGTGAGCTCGTCGCCGGACGCGCCGACCGCGAGCGCGCCCGCCCCCTTCTTCGCGTGCAGCTGCGCGCGCGTGAGCCCGGCGTGCGGGCCGGCCTTCTTGCCGTGGAAGCGCTTGCCGCCCTTCCCCGCCTTCCAGCCCGACGCCGGCGCCGCGGGGTCGTCCGCGAGGACCGGCGTCACGCCGTCGTCGAGGTAGATGCAGAGCTGGTAGTCGGCGCCGTCGTCCGCCACGTCGTCGTCGGTCGCCGCGAAGCCCTTCGCCTTCCAGCGCAGGCTGCCGCCGCGGGCGCCCTCGCGCAGCGTGACCTCGGCCTCGCCCGCGTCCTCGCAGGCGTCCGACGGCTCCGCCGGGCAGAGATCCACCGGGCCGCACTCGCCCTCGACGACGAGCGCGTCGCCGCTGTCGACCGCGGTGCCCTTCTTGCCGCGGCTGTGCGGCACCGACACCGTGACGACCGCCTCGCTCGTGAGCCCGGCGCCGTCCGCGACGCCGAGCGTGAGCTCGTACACGCGGCCGTCCTGCGGGCCCGCGCGCTCGGAGCGCACGTACGCCGTCGAGCACCCCTCGCCGAAGAGGAGGTCGTCGAGCGTGCTGCCGTCGCCGGTCCCGTCCTCGGCCTCGTCGCTCGTGCCGCGCACGAAGACGACGTCGTCCGCGGACAGCTCGGTGTCGCAGGCGTCGGTCACGGACGCGACCAGGCTCGCCGCCTCGATCGCGCGGTGCTTGTGGTTCGGCGGCCACATCTGGAGCGCGGTCGTGGAGAGCACGAGGCTCGGGGGCTCGGTGTCCGCCGTGACGGTGATCGTCACGTCGTCGGTCGCCGTCCCGTCGACGCCGTCGTCCACGGTCAGCGTGAGGACGTGGACGCCGGCGGGCAGCGTGACCGTCGGGGTCGGCCCGTCGACGCTCACGCCGACGCCGAGCGCGTCGCCCGTCCAGGTGTAGGTGAGCACCGCGAGCGGGTCGTCGGGGTCCGAGGAGCCGCTGCCGTCCAGCACCACCTCGGCCCCGGTCGCCGGCGCGCAGGGGATCGTCTGGTCCTCGCCGGCGTCCGCGATCGGCAGGGTCTGCGCCCCGGCCGCCGGGCCGAGGGCGAGACCCGCGAGCCCGGCCAGACCGGCCAGGAGCCCGCGGCGGAGCGAGCGCGAGGGATGTCGCTGTGAGGGGGTCAACATGGGTCCTCCGCTACGGTGGGTCTCGATCCCCACCGGGCAGGGGACGCATCGGCCCCCGATACGGGCCCGGGAGTGATCGGCATCACTTCCACGAGGACGCGCATCCCCGCGGGACGAACCTGGCGCGGGGCCCCGCGCGGCCGCGCGAGCGCCCCTGGAGGGACCCCGCGCAGCCCGGTCAGCCGGCGCATCGCGACCCGGCGCGACGCGCGCGACGCGCGCCGGCCGCCAGGACGAGCAGCCCCGAGGCGACCGCGCCGAGCGTGGCCGGCTCCGGCACGAGCCGGAAGTCGAGGCTCACGAGCGCGTCGGACGACGTTTCGACCGTGAACTGGTTGCTGCACAGGAAGCCGAAGCAGATCTCGGCGAGGCGCAGCGTCGCGAACGTGCGCGCCTCGAGCGTGTAGGTCCCCGGACCGAGCACGCCGGTCGCCTCGATGGGCGACGTGAAGTCGCAGAACTGCTGGAACGCGCAGTCCGCCTGGAGGTCGAACTCGAACGCCGCCACCGTGCCGGAGGGCCCCATCAGCGACGCCTCCACGACGATCTGGACCTCGTTCCACGGAAAGAACTCGTGGATGTCGGTCACCGTGTCGAGCTCCTCGAACACGCCGTCGAGCACGAACGGCGACGCCTCGTCCAGCGTGAACGTCACGGAGAAGGAGGACTCGACGTTGCGCTCGTCCGCGGCGTCCTGGCTCACCGCGGCGAGGATGCGCGTTGCGGTGAGCGACGACGTCTGCGAGACGGTGCTGACGCCGTCCGCGCCGACCAGGGTCGCGCCGAACGCGGAGAAGTCCGCGGCCTCGACGCGCTGCACGGCTCCCGAGGGCACCTCCTCGATCTCGAGGAACCGCTCCTGCGCGAGGTAGGCGATCGTCGCCGCGCGCGCCGGCCCTGCGAGGAGTGCCAGCGCGGCGAGGAGAAGCCCCGGGGCCGTCCGGCGGCGCGCCACGAAGGGGGAGTGGCGACGGCGCGCCGCGCGTGTCAGGGATCCCGCGAGCGGGCCGCGACCCGCGGGGCGTTTCTCAGCCGCGCCGCCGCGCGCGTCGCGCGCGCGCGGCCACGGCGAAGGCGACGAGGCCCGCTACGAGGGCGCCGGCGGGAGCCGGCTCGGGCACGAGCTGGAGGTCGACGCGCACGAGCGCGTCGGACATCGAGTGCACCTCGAGGGTCTGACTGCACGAGAACCCGAAGCAGATCTCCATGTAGGGGAGCGTCGCCTCGGTGCGCGCGACGAGCGTGTAGGTCCCGGGGTCGAGCACGCCCGCGACCTCGAACGGCGTCGAGAAGTCGCAGTACTCCAGGTAGACGCAATCCGCCTGCACGTCGAAGTCGAACGCGGCGACGACGCCGCTCGGGCCGACGAGCGAGGCCTCGAGCACGATCTGGAAGTCGAAGCCGGGGAACTGCTCCTGGATGTCGAAGATCGGGCGCAGCTCCTCGATCTGACCCTCGAGCACGAAAGGCGACGCCTCGTCGAGCTCGAACGCCACCGAGAACGACGAGGCGACGCGGCGCTCGTCGACCGCCGCCTGGCTCACCTCGGCCAGGATGCGGGTCGGCGTCAACGAAGAGCTCTGCGCGACGCTGCTCGTCCCGTCCGTCCCGAGGAGCGCCTCGTCGAAGTCCGAGAAGCCGGGGGCGTCGACGCGCTGGATCGCGCCCGACGGCACCTCTTCGATCTCGACGAAGCGCTCCTGCGCGAGGTAGCTGATCGTGGCGGCCGGCGCCGCGCCCGGCCACGCGAGCGCGGCGAGGAGCGCGGCGGGAACGGCGGGGCGGAGACGGCGCGGCGCGGGACGTCGGGTGGGATGGCGCATGGGGGCCCATCCTCGCCGCGGCGCAGCGGCGCCGTCAACCGCCTTCGCGCGCGGGGCTGCGGGCGAGGTGGTGGGCCGCCGGGGACTCGAACCCCGAACCAACGGGTTAAAAGCCCGCTGCTCTACCGTTGAGCTAGCGGCCCCGAGGCGTGGGTACCACCCGGGCCTCCGGGTGTCGACGGCGCCCCGGACGGCGCAGCGGCGCTACCCGCGCTCGACGCGCAGCACCTCCCAGCCGCTCCCCAGCTCCGCGAGCGCGCGTCGCGCCGCCTCGTCCGGCGACTTCGCGCGCACCTCGACGGTGCGCGAGCGCGGCCCCGAGCTCTGCTTCACGCGCACGCGGAACGGGTCGCCGGGCGGCGGCTCGGGGGCGGCGGGGGCGGCCGCCGGAGCCCGCCCCGGCGCCCCGGCCGGGCTCGGGGCGCGCGGCGCCGCGGGGCTCCCGCCGGCTCCGGACGCCGCGGCCGCGGCCGCGCTCCCGCTCATCCGCATGAGCTCGAAGTACGCGGGCGGGGGCGCGTGGACGCGCAGGCCGAGGCCGCCCCGCACCACCGTCGCGAGCTGGGGCGGAGCCACCTGCCGGCGCGCGACGCTGGCCTCGACGTCGAACCCGGTCCCGTCCCCGGCGTGGAACGAGAGGCGCAGGCGCGAGCCCGGCGCCGGCGTCGCCTCGGTCTGCACGAAGACGCCCGTCTCGGAGAGGTCGAGGACGATGCCCCGGTAGCGGCGCCCCTCGCTCACGAGCTCGCACGTGATGCGCCGCTTGATGCGCTCGCTGCCCCGCGCCCGCTTCATCGCGTCGGCTCTTCGGCCGCCCGCCCCGGCGGCTTTCGCGCCGTGCCCGCGCCGGCCGCCGCGGAGCGCGCGCGGCGACACGCCCGTGCGACAGAGCGCGGGGAAACGCCCTCGCACGACGCCCGCGGCGTGGCCGCGGACCGTCCGGCCGCTCAGCTCCGCGGCGCGAAGAGCGGCCGGCGCAGGATCGTCTCGTCGCGGCCCGGCCCGACCGAGATGAGATCGACGGGGACGTCGAGGAGCGCCTCGATGCGCTCGACGTAGCGCCGCGCGTTCGCCGGCAGGTCGTCGTAGCGCCGCACGGCCGCGAGGTCCTCGCGCCAGCCGGGAAGCGTCTCGTACACGGGCTCCGCGCGCGCGAGCTCCTCGAGCGTCACCGGGAACTCGTGGACGAGCTTCCCGTCGATCCGGTACGCGGTCGCGACGGGCAGCTCGTCGAGGCCGGACAGCACGTCGAGCTTGTTCACGGCGAGCGAGGTGAACCCGTTCACGACCGCGGCCTCGCGCAGCACCACGAGGTCGAGCCAGCCGCAGCGGCGCTTGCGTCCGGTCGTCGCGCCGAACTCCACGCCGCGCGTCCCGAGCCACTCGCCCCCCGCGCCGGTGTCCTCGGTGGGGAACGGCCCGCCGCCCACGCGCGTGGTGTAGGCCTTCGTGATGCCGAGGACGCCGTCGATGCGCGTCGGGCCGCAGCCCGCGCCCGCGCACACCGCGCCCGCGACGCAGTTCGAGGACGTGACGTAGGGGTACGTGCCGTGGTCGATGTCGAGCAGCGTCCCCTGCGCCCCCTCGAAGAGCACGTTCTTGCCCGCCCGCAGCGCCTGGTCGAGGAGGCGCCCGGTGTGGTCGACGTAGGGCTGGAGCCGCCGCCCGAGCTCGACGTACTGCTCGAACACCGCGTCCGGGTCGATCGCGGGCCAGCGGTAGAGCTCCGTGAGCTCGAAGTTCTTTTCGCGCGCGATGCGGTCGAGCGCGCGGCGCAGCGCCTGCGGGTCGAGCAGGTCGGCGACGCGGATGCCGCGGCGCGCGACCTTGTCCTCGTAGGCGGGGCCGATGCCGCGGCCCGTGGTCCCGATCGCGCCCTCCGCGCGCGCCTCGTCGCGCGCCTTGTCGAGGGCGATGTGCCAGTCGTGGATCACGTGCGCGCGGCCCGACACGCGGACGCGCGCCGGGTCGCGCAGGACGCCCTTGGCGGTGAGCTCGTCGAGCTCGCGCAGGAGGACGCGCGGATCCACGACGACGCCCGGCCCGATGAGGTTCACCGTGCCTTGCTGCAGGATCCCGGAAGGCACGAGGTGGAAGACCGACTTCTCCCCGTCCACGACGAGGGTGTGGCCGGCGTTGTTCCCGCCCTGGAAGCGCACGACGAGGTCGGCGCGCAGCGCGAGCCAGTCGACGATCTTGCCCTTCCCTTCGTCGCCCCACTGGGCGCCGACCGCGACGAGGGCGCGGGCGCGCTCGCCCCTCACGCCCCGAGGTCCACGAGCTGCGCCGCCATCACGTGGGGCAGGTTGCGCAGCTTCTCCATCACCTCGTCGCTCGGCGCGGGCGAGACGTTCACGAGCATCGCCGCCGCCGCGCGCTCGGGCACGAGCCCGAGCTGCATCCGCGAGATGTTGATGCCGGACTCGCCGAGCAGGGTGCCCACCTGGCCCACGACGCCCGGGCGGTCGTGGTTGAAGATGAGGATCGTCGGGCCTTCCGGGATCGCCTCGAGCATGAAGTCGTCGACGCGGACGATGCGCGGCTGCGCGCCGTGGAAGATCGCGCCCGCGATGAGGCGGTCCACGCAGCCGCGCACGCGCGTCGTGATCGTGCTCGCGAAGTCCTCCGATCGGCTCGACTTGGACTCCACCACTTTGATCCCGCGCTCCTGCGCGAGAATGGGCGCGTTCACCATGTTCACGCGATCCGTGACGGACTCGAGCAGGCCCTTCAGCACCGCGATCGTGACCGGCGCGACCCGCAGGCCCGCGATCTCGCCGGCGTACTCGATCTCGATCTCCTCGATGGCGCCCGGGCAGAGCTGCCCCTGGAAGCGGCCGAGCTTCTCGCCGAGCACCAGGTACGGCCGCACCTGCTCGAGCAGCTCGGCCGAGATCGAAGGCAGGTTCACCGCGTTGCGCACGAGGCCCTGGAGCAGGAAGTCGCGGACCTGCTCCGCCACCGCGATCGAGACGTTGATCTGCGCCTGCTCGGTCGACGCGCCGAGGTGCGGCGTGCAGATCACCTTCGGGTGCATCACGATCGGGTGGTCCTTCGGCGGGGGCTCCTGCGCGAACACGTCGAGCGCTGCGCCGCCGACGCGCCCGTCCTCGAGCGCCTCGAGCAGGGCGTCCTCGTCGACGATGCCTCCGCGCGCCGCGTTCACGACCAGGACGCCGGGGCGGGTCTTGCGGAACGCGCCCGCGCCGAGGAGGCCCGTCGTCTCCTTCGTCTTCGGGACGTGCACGGTGAGGACGTCCGAGCGGGCCAGGAGCTCGTCCAGCTCGCACAGCTCGACGTCGAGCCGCTGGGCCACCTCCGGCGAGATGAACGGGTCGTACGCGATCACCCGCATCCCGAGCCCGCGCCCGCGCTCGGCGACGATGCGGCCGATGTTGCCGAGCCCGATCACGCCGAGCGTGCGGTTGTACAGCTCGAGGCCGGAGAACCTGTTCTTCTCCCACTTCCCCGCCTTCATCGAGGCCGAGGCCTGCGGGATGTGGCGGGCGAGCGAGACGAGGAGCGCGATCGCGTGCTCCGCGGTCGTGATGTTGTTGCCCTCGGGCGTGTTGACGACCGCGATGCCGCGCGCGCTCGCGGCCGGGACGTCGACGTTGTCGACGCCGATCCCGGCGCGGCCGATGACGCGCAGGCGCGGCGCCGCCTCGATCACGTCGCGCGTGACGCGCGTCCCGCTGCGGACGATGAGGCCGTCGGCGTCGGCGACCGCCGCGAGGAGATCCGCCGGCGCGAGGCCGGGCGCGTTCACGAGCTCGATCCCGCGCGCGGTCTCGAGGATCTCGAGGCCCTCGCGGGCGAGGGGGTCGCTGACGAGCACCTTGGGCACCGACTCTCTCCCAGCTCCGGATCGTCCGGGTCGCCCCGGGTCGCTTCGGCGGCGTCCCGGGCCCCGGCCTCGTCCCGGCGCCGGCTCTCTCCGAGCTTGCCCGGACCTCTTCGGACGGGGCGCCGCGCGCGAGGCGCAGGAGCCGGGCGAGGCGGCGCACCGCGCGGCTCGCGCCCGCGGGCGATCCGCTCGCCTGGACGGCGCAAAACCGAAGGTTGGCAGGCACTTGCCGGCATGTCAACGCAGCGCGGCCGGCCGGGCCGCGCGGCTCGGGGCTGCTAGCTTCGGGCGCGCCGCCGGCCCCGGGCGCGTGCAGCGCGCCGCGCGGGTGCGCGCGGCGAGGGGGCCGAGCGTGGCGGCAGGCGCCGGGAAATCGCGCGAGGCGCGGGCGGTGCGCCCCCGGGGCCCGCTCGACGCGCGCGTGCGCGTGCCCGGCTCGCGCAGCCTCACGAACCGGGCGCTCCTGTGCGCGGCGCTCGCGGGCGGCCGCAGCCGGCTCCTCGGCGCGACGGAGAGCGACGACACGGCCGCCATGCGCGAGGGCCTGCGCGCGCTCGGCGTCGCGATCGCGGTCGAGCCCGGCGCGTGGGCGGTCGAGGGCTGCGGCGGGCGGCTCCCGGCGCGCGGCGCGCGGGTCGACGCGCGCGCCTCGGGCACGACGGCGCGCTTTCTCACGGCGGCGGCGACGCTGGCCGCCGGGCCCACGACGATCGACGGGACGGCGCGCATGCGCGAGCGCCCGATCGCCGACCTGGCCGACGCGCTGCGCGCGCTCGGCGCCGACGTCGAGATCCTCGGCCGCGGCGGCTGCCCTCCCGTCCGCGTCGCGGGCGGCGGCCTCCCGGGCGGGCGCGCCGTCGTCGACGCGCGCCGCTCGAGCCAGTACGTCTCGGGCCTCCTCCTCGCCGCGCCGTGCGCGGCGCGCGACGTCGAGCTCGTCTTCGCGGAGGGCGTCCTCGTCTCGCGCCCGTTCGCGGAGCTCACCGCGGAGGTGATGCGCGCCTTCGGCGCGGAGGTGGAGCTCCACGAGGCGTCCGCGCGCGTGCGCGCGCCGCACGCCTACCGCGCGCGCGAGCACGCGATCGAGCCGGACGCGCAGTCGGCCGTCTACCCGCTCGCGGCGGCGGCCGTCGCGGGCGGACGCGTCCTCGTCGAGGGCATCCCGCCGGCGTCGCGCCAGACCGACCTGCGCCTCCTCGACGTCCTCGCGCGCATGGGCTGCCGCGTCGAGCGCCGCGCGGAGGGCGTCGCGCTGCGCGGGCCCGACGGGCCCCTGCGCGCGGTCGACGTCGACATGAACGACATGCCCGACGCGGTCCTCGCGCTCGCCGTCGTCGCCCTCTTCGCCGACGGGCCGAGCACGCTGCGCAACGTCGCGAACCTGCGGATCAAGGAGACGGATCGCCTTGCCGCGCTCGAGACCGAGCTGCGCCGCCTCGGCGCCGGCGCCGTCGCGAGCGACGACGCGCTGCGCATCGAGCCGCGCCCGCTCCACGGGGCGCGCGTCGCGACCTACGACGACCACCGCATGGCGATGGCGTTCGCGCTCGCGGGCCTGCGCGTCCCGGGCGTCGAGATCGAGGACCCGGCCTGCGTGTCGAAGACGTGGCCCGCCTACTTCGAGATGCTCGACGCCCTGTAGCGCGCGGCCGTCGCGGGGCGCGGTCGGCGGCCGCGCGGCGCCGGCGCGGGAACGGGCGCGGTCCGCCGGCGAGGCGGGGCGCTCCCCGCGCGCGCGCCCGGCGCGCTAGCCCCGGACGGCCCGCAGCTCCTTCGGGAGGCGCTTGCGGAAGAAGCGGCGCGGGCGGTGGTAGAGCTTCGCTTCGGGGACGGTCTGCGTGTCGGCGCCCGGGCCGACGCCCTGCGCGCAGGTGGGCGTGCAGTACCAGCGGCCGTCGTGCTTCACGGCGTCGAGCCCGAGCGCGCCGAGGCACGCCGCGCAGGAGCCGCCGCCGCAGGATGGGCGATACTCGACCACGGGCGCGCAGTGTAGAGGCGCGCGCGCCGGGTGCAACGCAGCGGGGGCTCGAACGGCATGGACGAGGCGACGCGAGACGCCGCGCGCGGCGTCGCGGTCGAGGCGCGCGGCCTCGCGCGGCGCTTCGGCGCGCACGTCGCGCTCGCGGAGCTCGACCTGCGCATCGAGCCGGGGGAGGCGTTCGGCCTCCTCGGCGCGAACGGCGCCGGGAAGACGACGTTCCTGCGGCTCGTGACCGGCTTCCTGCTCCCGTCCGCCGGCCGCGTCGCCGTGGACGGCCGCTCGCCCGTGGACGACCCGCGCGGCGTGAGCCGCCGCCTCGGGTTCGTCGCCGAGACGACGCGGCTCTATCCCGAGCTGCGCGTGCGGCGGCTGCTCGGGTTCGTGGCCGGCGCGCGCGGGCTCGCCGGCGCGGACGCGCGGCGGCGCGCGGACGAGGCCCTCGCGCGCTTCGGGCTCGAAGGCGTGGCGGACCGCCCCGTCGGCCACCTCTCGAAGGGCTTCCAGCAGCGCGTGAACCTCGCCCAGGCGTTCCTCCACGACCCGCCGCTCGTCCTCGTCGACGAGCCCACGAGCGGCCTCGACCCGCTCCAGCAGGCGGAGGTGCGCGGCGCGCTCGGCGCGCTGCGCGGGCGGCGCACGCTGGTCCTCTGCACGCACGACCTCGGCGAGGCGCGCGCCCTCACCGAGCGCGTCGGCGTCCTCCACCGCGGCCGCCTCGTCGCGCTCGGCCCGACCGCGGAGCTCCTCGGCGGCGCGGACCCGCTGGCGCTCTTCCGCGGGGAGCGGGGCGCCGCGTGAGGCCGTTCCGCGCGCTCTTCGCGAAGGAGCTGGTCGTCCTCTTCGCGTCGCCGCTCGCGTATCTCGCGCTCGCGCTCGTCGCGCTCGTGACCGCGCTCATCTTCTTCGACCACCTGCGCGTCTACAACCAGACGCTCTTCCTCTACGCCAGCACGAACATGCGCGGCTTCGACACCGGCAGCGTGCCCGACTACGTGAACCTGCGCGACACGGTGTTCTTCCCGGTGATGGAGACGCTCGGGATCACGCTGATCGGGCTCGTGCCGCTGGTCACGATGCGGGTCTTCGCGGAGGAGCGCGCCCGCGGCACCGACGAGCTGCTGCTCACCACCGACCTCTCTCCCGGCGCGATCGTCGGGGCAAAGTTCGCCGCGACCTACCTCTTCGTCGCGGCGATGATGGCGACGAGCTTCGTCTACCCGGCGATGGCGATCGTCCAGGGCGGGCTCGGCGCCGAGCACCTCGCCGCCGTGTTCCTCGGGCTCACGCTGCACGCGGCGGCGCTCGCCTCGATCGGCCTCGCCTGCTCGGCGTGGACGGGGAGCCAGCTCGTCGCCGCCGTGGCCGGCTGGGCCGTCGGCTTCGTCGTGTGGGACTTCGGGTGGGTGGCGTCGTTCCAGCTCGTGTCCGAGGACGCCGTGCGCTTCCTCGACGCGCTCTCGCTGCACCTGCGCTACGGGAGCTTCGCCGAGGGCATCGTGTCGCTCGGTCACGTCGCCTACTTCGTCGCGCTCGCGGCGTTCGCGGCGGCCCTCGCGCGCTTCTCGTTCGTGTGGCGGAGGGTCAGCGGGGGATGAGCGCCCTCGCCCTCTGCGGCTGGATCGCGCTCGCCTTCGGCGCGGGGACCGTCTACGCGGTCGGGGCGGAGGGCTGGTTCGGCCGCGCGAACCTCGCGGCCGGAGCGCTCGCGCTCGCCGCCGCCGCCGTGCGCGCGGCGCTCCGCGCGCGCGGCGCGTCCGCCTCCGCCTTCCGGGGCCCGCTCGCGCGCGGCGCGGCGGGCGTGGCGCTCGCGCTCGCCGGGGGGGTCGGGCTCGAGCGCGCCGTGACGGCCACGGGGGTGCGCTTCGACTGGTCCTTCGAGCGCCGCTTCGAGCTCTCCGAGGCGACGCGCCGCGCCCTCGCGGAGCTCGGAACCGTGGAGGCGATCCTCTTCGCCGAGCCGCTGGACCCGCGCGCGCGCAGCACCCGTCTCCTCCTCGGCGAGCTCGCCGCGACGGGCCGGCTGCGCGTGCGCGAGCGCGCGCTCGGGGAGGCGGCCGAGGAGGAGGACCGCTTCGGCGTGGCCGGCTCCAACACGGTCGTCCTCCTCGCGGGCGGGCGCAGCGAGACCGTGGACCGGCCCACGGAGGGCACGATCTACGAGGCGTTGTACGCGCTGCGCGCGCGGGAGGCCGGCGTCGCGTACGTGATGCGGGGCGCCGGCGAGGGCGACCTCTCCGACGCCGCGCCGGGCGGCTACTCCGGGCTGGCCGCGGCGCTCGAGACCGAGGGCTTCCGGGTGCGCGAGCTCGTGACCGCGACCGGCGCGGAGGTCCCGGACGACGCCGACCTCGTGATCGCGCTCGCGCCGCGCCGGCCGCTGCGGGAAGAGGCGCTCGCGGCCCTCGAGCGCCACCTCGCGCGCGGCGGGCGGCTCGTCGCGTTCCTCGAGCCCGGCGCGCAGAGCGGCCTCGAGCCCCTCCTCGCGCGCTGGGGCCTGGCCTCGCCCGACGCCCTGGTCGTCGACCCCGCGTCCGGCGCGCTCGCGGGCGACCCGCCGGGCGTGAACCCCCTGGCCTACTCGTACGCGACGACGCACCCGATCGCGCGCGGCCTCGACGCGAGCCGGATGACGTTCTTCCGGCGCGCGCGGGCGTTCGCGCCGCGCCCGCCCGAGCCCGAGGACCGCGTGCAGGGCGTCGTCTTCTCGAGCCCGCGCGCGTGGCTCGCCGAGCCGGGCGCGGCGGCGCGAGACGGCGGCCCGCCGCCGCGGCCGGCCGGCGCGGAGGAGGACTACCACCCGCTCGTCGCCGCCGGGCGCTATGCGCGCGACGGGCGCGAGACGCGCATCGTCGCGTTCGGCGACGCCGAGCTGGCGTCGAACCGCTACCTGCGCACGCTCTACAACCTCGACCTCGTGCTCAACGCGGCGCTCTGGGCCGCGGAGCGCGAGCCCGACATCGCGATCCGGCCGAAGGCCGTCGTGAGCGGGCGCCTCCAGCTCCCGCTCCCCGTGCCGGACACCTTCACGATGTTCCAGGGCCTCGGGCTGCTGCTGCCCGAGGCGCTGCTCCTGGCCGCCGCGCTCGCCTGGGCCCGCGCCCGGAGCGCGTAGCGGCGCTCAGCGCGAGCCGGCGCCGCCCGCGCCGCGCCTCGGCTTCTTCGTCGCGAGCGCGAAGCCCTCGGCCCCGGCGAGCTGCGCCTGGTCGAGCACGTAGACCGCCTGCTCGAGCACCACCTTGCGGTCGCCGCGCAGGATCACGGTCTTGTCGTCGGTCGCGGCGAGCGCCTTCTCGAGGTGGCCGCGCAGCGCCGCAAGCTGCACGACCTGGTCGTTCACCTGGACGATGCCGTCCTCGGTGATCGTCACGTTCACGGCCTTCGGCGGCGTCGACGCCTGCTGCACCGCCTCGGGGAGGTCGACCTTCTTCCCGGTGTTCGCGATGACCGAGGACGTGACCATGAAGATGATGAGGAGCACGAGGAACACGTCCGTCAGCGGGGTGATGTTGATCTCCGCGACGATGTCCTCGGTCTCGCTTTCCTCAGACCGGGCTGAGCCGGCCATCGCGGGCCTCCCCGGGCACGTGCCCCCCGTCGACGGCGTGCGGGGTGGCCTCGACGTAGAGCAGGGCCTGCACGAAGCGCTCCGTGGAGCGCGTGAACACCTGTCCGATCACCGTGAGCCGGGTCTGCAGCCAGTTGTAGAGCAGGAGCGCGATGATCGCGACGAGGAGCCCGACGGCGGTCGCGATGAGCGCCTCGGCGATGCCGCCCGCCACGACGTCGAAGCCCGTCTCGCCCGTGATGCCGATCTGGCGGAACGAGCGCATGATGCCGATCACCGTGCCGAAGAGGCCGATGTACGGCGCGAGCGAGCCGATCGTGCCGATGAACCAGATGCCGCGGCGCAGCTCGGTGAGCACCTCCTGGCGTCCGGTGTGGAGCACCTCCTGCAGGTCCTCGAGCGCGATGTTGCGCCAGCGCAGGCCCTCGCCGAAGACGCGCGCCATCGGGATGGTCGAGGCCTCGCAGAGGGCGCGCGCGGTCGCGACGTCGCGGCGCACGAGCGCGTCGACGAGCTTGCGCGCGAGGTCGCGCGTCCTCTTCTCGAGGCCGCGGTAGCGCCAGATGCGCTCGAGCGCGAGCGTGAAGACCGCGATCGAAAGGAAGAACAGCGGGAACGTCGTGAGACGGCCCTGCCAGAGCAGGTCGAGGATCTCTCTCGCTTCCAAAGGCCTGGATCCCCCGTGGGCGTGGCTGCATTGGATACCGGATCCACCCCGGATCCACCCGGCGCCACGGAAGGAAGTGGCCCGAGCACGGGGGAAAGGGACACCGCGGGCGGCGCGCGCGTTGCGCCGCCGGGCGCGTCTTCGTTGACACGCCCGGCGCGCTCTCGTAGCATGGCTCGAGCGGCGAAAAACTTTTTGGAGTCGGATAGTTGCAGCATCGGAGCCGGCGTCCGCCGCGAGCTGCGCGCGGCCTGCGCCGGGGCGTCGCGCGGGCGCCCGGGGAACCGCGCGCCGCGCAGCCGTTTCTAGCTCCGGGGGGAGGCGCGATCGCGCCATGGCCAGCCTGACCGCCGAGCCGCTCGTGGTGCGCCGCCGCCGGGCGCGCCGGACGCCGCTGCGCGCGCGGCGCCTCGGCGCCGCGCTCGACGCCGGGCCGGCGGCCGCGGCGCCGGCCGATTTCCCGGGCCTCGAGCTCGACGCGCGCTCCGCCGCCGCGGGACGCGCCGTCTCGGGCGGCGTCTCGCTCCTCTTCCACGGCGCCCTCCTCGCCGCGCTCGCGCTCGCGACCTGGCTCGCGCCCGTCGAGGAGATCGAGGAGATCATCAAGCTCGAGCGCGTCCAGGACGTCTCCGACCCGGAGCCGGCCGCGCGCCCGCGCGTCGTCGCCGAGCGCGCGTCGCCGGTCTTCGACCCCGCCGCGATGGCGGTCGCGCCGCGCGTCGTGAACCCCGTCGTCGTGCAGCAGCGCGCGCCCGCCGTGACGGCGCAGAAGATCGAGGTGGAGAACCTCGGTGCGGTGAAGGCGCCCACGGAGATCGCGCGCGCCGCGCCGGTCGTCGTCGAGCAGGCCCGCGCCTACCAGAGCGTCGCGCCGGTCGTGACCGCGCCGGTCGCGGTCGAGGGCGTCGCGCCCGCGATGCGCGGCCCGGTGGAGGCGGTGGCCCCGGTCGGCGTCACGTCGGGGCCGCGCCAGGTCGCGAGCGTGGGCGGGAACGTCGGCGTCGCCGACGCGCGTGCGCTCGGCGCGGGCTCCTCCGTGAAGGAGGGGATCGTGACCGGCCGCGACGTCCACGGCGCGCAGACCGGCGCGCGCGCCGAGGTGCACTGGAGCGTCGGCAGCGGGAACCTGCGCGGGAACGGCGACGGCGCGGGCACCGGCCCGGGCGGCGTCTCGTACGAAGACTGCCAGGGGCGCCCGGAGGTGAAGGCGTACATGGAGCGGGTGAAGTCGCGCATGTACGAGCGCTGGACGCTCCCGCCCGACATCCCGGGGAACCAGTCGGTGCAGCTCCGCTTCGTGCTCGACCCTGCCGGCACGGCGCGGAGCGTGCAGCTCGTGGCGGCCGACGATCCCCGTCTCGGTCAGAGCGCCGTCGACGCGCTGCGCGCCGCCTCGCCCTTCGACCACATGTCGGACCGCGTGCGCTGCCTCGCCAGCAGCGCGCTCGTCGGCACGTTCCGGAACCCGAGTGCGGCGAACTGAGCGCGGGCTCCGCCCCGCGCTCGTCGCGCTCGTGGCTGCGGCGCTCGTCCCGGGCGTCGCCTCCGCGCAAGGCGCGCCGGCCGCCAAGGGCGCGCGCAAGCCGGTCGTCCTCCTCTACGACGACGCGGAGCAGCTGCGCGAGAAGCACTCCGACACCGACGCGGACGGCCGCCACGACGAGTTCGTCCACTACGAGGCGGGCAAGCCGCAGCGCGCCGAGCAGGACACGAACGCCGACGGGCGCATCGACGTCTGGGTGTGGTTCGACGCCTCCGCGAGCCCCGCGCGCCAGGAGCGCGACGCCAACGGCGACGGCCGCGCCGACCAGTGGATCGAGTACGCGGGCGGAAAGCCGAAGCTCCAGCGCGACGACCGCAACTTCGACGGGAAGCCCGACGCGACCCTCACCTACACGAACGGAGAGCCCTCGCGCCAGGAGGAGGACGCGAACGCGGACGGCCGGCCGGACCGAGTGACGACCTATCACGCGGGCGGCCAGCCCGCGCGCGTCGAGCAGGACGCGAACGGCGACGGCCGGCCCGAGCTCGTCGCGGAGTTCGACGCCGCGGGGAACAAGACGAGCGAGGTGCAGGACGAGAACGGCGACGGCCGCCCCGAGGCGCGCATCCTCTACGCGAACGGGCAGCGCGCGCGCACCGAGGAGGACGCGGACGGGAACGGCGAGATCGACACCGTCACCGAGTACGCGCGCGACGTCGTCGTGCGAAAGCGCGCCGACACGGACGGGAACGGCAGCTTCGACACGGAGTCGACGTACGAGAACGGGGTCGAGCGGCGCCAGGTGCGCGACCCGAACCAGGACGGGAAGCCCGACGGCGTGATCGAGTTCGCGGCGGACGGCGAGAAAGTGCGCGAGCAGTTCGACACCCGGCAGCGCGGCCGCTTCGACCTCGTGCGGGTCTACGAGAACGGCCGCAAGGCGCGGGAGGAGCAGGACACGACCGGCGACGGAAAGCCCGACCTCGTGACCCGCTTCGACGCGGGCGGGCGCGGGAAGAGCGAGGCCGACACGAACGGCGACGGCGAGCCGGACACCTGGGTCGAGCTCCGCGACGGAAAGCGCGCGCGCCAGGAGGAGGACCGCAACCACGACGAGGAGGTCGACGCGGTCTACAGCTACGCCGCCGACGGCGAGGAGATCACCGGCCAGGAGCTCGACGAGGACTACGACGGCCGCTTCGAGACGCGCGTCGTGTACGGGGGCGGCGAGATCCGGCGCAAGGAGTCGGACCGGCGCGGCCGCGGGCGCCCGGACCGGGTCGAGATCTGGGGCGAAGGGAGGCTCCAGCGCGTCGACCTCGACGAGGACGGCGACGGCCGCTTCGAGCTCGCGAACTTCTACGACCCGCAGGGCCGGCTCGAGAAGCAGGAGCAGGACGAGAACGGCGACGGCAAGGCCGACGCCTACGTGACGCTCGATCCGCGCACCGGGAAGGAGACCCGGGTCCTGCGCGACCGCGACGGCGACGGCCGCGTCGACTCCTGGCGCACGGCGGACCCCTCGGGCCGGCCCGTGCGGCTCGAGGAGGACCAGGACCGCGACGGGACGCCCGACCGCGTGGTGCTGTTCGAGGGCGGGACGCCCGCGCGCTTCGAGGAGGACCGCGACGGCGACGGAAAGCCCGACGTGCGGGGCGCGCTCGACGCCGAGGGGCGCATCGCCTCGGAGGAGCGAATGCGTTCGGGCGGCGGCGTCGACGTGCGCGTCGCGTACGAGAACGGCCAGAAGGTGCGCGAGGAGCGCGACACGAACGGCGACGGGAAGCCGGACGTCGTGACCCGCCTGCAGGGCGGCCAGCCCGTGCACCAGGAGCAGGACGCGAACCACGACGGCCGCGTCGACGTGCGGCTCGCGTTCGAGGCGGGCCGCCGCGCGCGCCAGGAGCGCGACACGAACCACGACGGCCGCTTCGACGAGGTCCAGACCTACGACGCCGCCGAGCGGCCGGCCCGCGACGAGATGGACGCGAACGGCGACGGCCGGCCGGACTTCGTGCGGGAGTACGCGAACGGTGCGCCGGTGCGCGAGCAGGAGGACAAGGACGGCGACGGCCGCTTCGAGCTCGTGACCCGCTACGAGGGCGGCCGGCCGCTCTCGTCCGAGGCCGACCGGAACGCCGACGGCCGGCCGGACGTCGTCGTCGAGTACGAGGGCGGAAGGCGCGCGCGCCAGCGCGAGGACCGGGACGGCGACGGCCGCTGGGAGATCGTGACGACGTTCGCCGCCGACGGGGGGAGCGCGCGCGTCGAGGAGGACGGCGACGGCGACGGGCGCGCCGAGATGGTGAGCTTCCTGGAGGGCGACGCCGTCGTGCGCACGGAGAAGGACCGCAACGGCGACGGCCGCCCCGACGTGCGCGTCGCGTTCCGCGACGGAAAGCCGTTCCGCACGGAGCAGGACGACGACTACGACGGCAGCTTCGAGAAGGCGGTCGCCGCCGGACAGGGCGGCGGCCAGCGCCAGGAGGTGGACGAGAACGGCGACGGCCGGCCCGACCTCTGGATCACGCTCGACGCCAAGGGCGCCGTCGCGAAGCGCGAGAAGGACACGAGCGGCGACGGGAAGCCCGACGAGGTCGCGGAGTTCCGGAACGAAAGGCCCGTTCTCGTGCGGCGCGACGCGAGCGGGCGTGGCTGCGCCGACCTCGAGCAGCGCTTCGACGCCGCGGGCGCCCTCGTGGAGAGCGCCGAGGACAAGAACGGCGACTGCAAGTTCGACCTGTGGTCGCGCGTCTCCGACGGGCGCGTGCTCTGGCAGGCGCAGGACACGAAGGGCGCGGGGCGGCCGACCGTCCTCACCGTCTTCGACGCCTCCGGCACCGCCACGGCGCAGGAGACGGTCGCGAACGGCGCGCGCCGGCCGGACACGCGCCTCCTGCTCCAGCCCGACGGCTCCGTGCGCGTCCAGTGCCGCGACACGGACCGCAACGGCAGCTTCGACGCGCGCGTCTCGATCGGCGCGGGCGGCGCGGCGACGGACGCGCAGGTCGACACGTCCGGGGACGGCGTCGCGGACGAGCGTCAGGTCTTCGAGGGAGGCGTCCTCGCCCGCCGCGAGATCGACACGAACGCAAACGGCCGCGCGGACGTGGTCCAGCACTACGAGGGCCAGGCCGTCGCGCGCCAGTGCCAGGACGACGACCACGACGGTACGATCGACGCCTGCTTCGCCGGCGAGAGCCCGGTGCCGGTGACCGGGTCGCGCGACCTGCGCGCCCCGCTCGGGAAGCTGGACTGCGGGAGCGCCCACGAGTTCTGGCGCCGCTTCTAGGGAACGGAGCGGGGCGCGGCTCGGCGGGCGGCGGCGCGGAGGGTCGAGCGTTGGGCGCCGAGCTGAGCTTCGCCCGGGCGGACGACGGCGCGCTCGCGGTGCGCCTGGCCGGGGCGTGGGAGCTGCGGGGAGAGCACCCCGGCGCGGACGGCGCCCTGCGCGAGCTCGCCGTGCGGCCCACGCCGCGCCTGCGCTTCGAGGCGGGCGCGCTCGAGCGCTGGGACAGCTCGCTGGTCGCCGTCGTGACGCGCATCCTGCGCCGCTGCGAGGAGCTCGGCGTGGCGGTGGACCGGAGCGGTCTGCCGGAGGGCGTGCGCCGCCTGCTCGCGCTCGCCGAGGCGGTGCCCGAGCGCGGCGCGCGCGGCGACGAGGCGCCCGGCTCCGTCTTCCACCGGGTCGGCGAGGCGGCCCTCCGGCGCGTGCGCGACGCCGGCGGGCCGCTCGCGTTCCTCGGCGAGGTCACGCTCGCGCTCGCCCGGCTCCCGCTCCTGCGCGCGCGCTTTCCGGTGCGCGACTTCTTCTTCTACGTCCAGCAGGCCGGCGCGCAGGCGCTCCCGATCGTGACGCTGATCGGCTTTCTCGTCGGCCTCATCCTCGCCTTCATGGGCGCGGTGCAGCTCCTGCGGTTCGGCGCGACGATCTACGTCGCGGACCTCGTCACGCTCGCCATGCTGCGCGAGATGGGCGCGGTGATGACGGGCGTCGTGATGGCGGGGCGCACGGGCGCGGCCTTCGCGGCGCAGCTCGGCACCATGAAGGTCACGGAGGAGATCGACGCCTTCCGCACGCTGGGCATCTCGCCGGTCGAGTACCTCGTCGTGCCGCGCATCCTCGCGCTCGTCGCCATGATGCCGCTCCTCACGCTCTACGCGGACTTCTGGGGCATGGTGGGCGGCATCGCGGTGTCCTCCACGATGCTCGACATCACCCTCACGCAGTACCTGAACGAGAGCTTCGAGGCCGCCACGCTGACCGACCTCGGCCTCGGCGTCGTGAAGGGGGCGGTGTTCGGGGCGCTCGTCGCGTTCGCGAGCTGCCTCCAGGGCATGCGGGCCGGCGACACCGCCTCGGCCGTCGGCGACGCGGCGACCGCGGCCGTCGTGAGCGGGATCGTGCTCATCATCGCGACGGACGGGCTCTTCGCCGTGATCGCGAACGTGCTCGGGATCTGACGATGGCCGCCCGCGGCTCCCGCCCCGCGATCCTGAGCGTGCGCGACCTCACGCTCGCGTTCGGCGACTTCGTCCTCATGCGTGGGCTCACGTTCGACGTCCGCGAGGGCGACGTCTTCGTGATCATGGGCGGGAGCGGCTCGGGCAAGAGCGTGCTGCTGCGCCACATGATCGGGCTCCTCGAGCCGGCGCACGGCGAGGTCTTCTACCGCGAGCGCAGCTTCACCCGCGCCGGCCCGAAGGAGCGCGACGAGATGCTGCGCCGGGTGGGGATCCTCTACCAGCGCAACGCCCTCTGGAGCTCGATGACGCTCGCGGAGAACGTGGCGCTGCCGCTGCGCGAGTACACGGACCTCTCCGACGAGGCCGTGGACGAGGTGGCCCGGCTCAAGCTCGCGCTGGTCGGACTGCGCGGCTTCGAGGACTACCTGCCGAGCCAGATCAGCGGCGGCATGCAGAAGCGCGCCGGCCTCGCTCGCGCGATGGCGCTCGACCCGGAGGTGCTCTTCTTCGACGAGCCCTCCTCGGGCCTGGACCCGGTCACGGCGCGCCGGCTGGACGAGCTCATGCTCGAGCTGCGCGAGAGTCTCGGCACGACGCTCGTCGTCGTGAGCCACGACCTCGCGAGCATCTTCTCCATCGCGGACGACGCGCTCCTCCTCGACGCCGAGGCCCGGACCGCGATCGCCCTTGGCCACCCCCGGGAACTGCTGGCACACTCCCGCGACCCGAGGGTGCGTCGCTTCCTCACGCGCGGGCGCGAGGACGGCGACGGCGACGGCGCCCGAGCCGCTCGGCCGGCAGATCCGCAGCGGGAGCGCCCGCCGGACCGCCCGCCGGACGGGCCGCGGGATGGAACGCGCGATGGAACGCGGGACGACCGGCCGGACGAGCCGCACGACGGGCCCGGAGAGGGTGGGCCCATGACGCGGTCGCGATGAGCCGGCGCGCGAACCCCGCGCTCGTCGGCGCCTTCGTGCTCGGGGCGCTGGCGCTCGGCGTCGTCGGCCTCACGGTGTTCGGGTCGGGCCGCCTGTTCCGCACCACCTACCCGTTCGTCTGCTACTTCGAGGGCGGCGTCCACGGGCTGAACCCCGGCGCGCCCGTGAAGTTCAAGGGCGTCGAGATCGGCGCGGTCGACCGCATTATGCTGCGCTTCGAGCAGACGCCGGGCGACGTCACGATCCCCGTGTTCCTCGAGGTCGACGCCGACAAGTTCGAGCGCGCCGGTCTGGAGGCGAACTTCGCGCCCGAGGCGATCAAGCAGGCCATCGACCGGGGCCTGCGCGCGCGCCTCGAGTCGGAAAGCCTCGTCACGGGGCTCCTCTTCGTGAACCTGGACTTCTTCCCCGAGTCCGCCGCGCGCTTCCGCCAGCCGGCGGACGGCGACGTGCAGGAGATCCCGACGCTTCCGACGACGATCGAGCAGGCCACCATGGCGGCCAAGGAGATCCTCGACCGGCTGCAGGACATCGACCTGAAGCGGCTCGTCGACTCGGCGACGACGACGCTCGACGCGGTGCGCGACCTCGCCGCCTCCGGGGAGGCGAAGAGCGCCCTCGCCTCGCTCGACGAGACCCTCCGCAGCGTGCGCGAGCTCTCGGTGTCCGTCGAGCAGGCCGTCGAGCCGCTCGCCGGGACGCTGAACGACACGGCGAAGCGCACGCAGGCGCTCGAGGAGGAGCTGCGGCGCACCTTGCGCTCGACGAGCGCCCTCGTCGCGCCGGGCTCGCCCCTCGCGGTGCAGCTCGAGCAGACGCTCGAGGACGTGTCGGCCGCCGCCCGCTCGCTCCGCTCGCTCTCGCAGACGTTGGAGCGCGACCCGAGCGTGCTGCTGCGCGGGCGCGGCGGGAGGGATGGATGATGCGAAGGCCGATCGCCCGCGCCGCGCTCGCCGCGGCCGCCGCCGCGCTGGCGGCGTGCACGCTGCTCGAGCCGCGGCCCGACACGTCGCGCTACTTCGTGCTCCACCCCGTCGCCGCGCCGGCGCCGGCGCCCGCGGCCGCGCCCCGGGTCGGGCTCGGCCCGATCGCCGTGGCCGCGTACCTGCGCCGCCCCGAGCTCCTCACGCGGGTGAGCGCCTCGGAGCTCGAGCCGTCCGAGAGCGAGCGCTGGGCCGAGCCGCTCGAGGAGGCCGTGCCGCGCGTCCTCGCGCGCGACCTCGCCGCCGCGCTCGGCGGCCTCGACGTGCCGCTCTACCCCTGGTACCGCGAGGACCAGCCCGACGTGCAGGTCGCCGTCGACCTCCTGCGCTTCGAGCGCGAGGGCGACGAGGCGGTGCTCGTCGCGCGCTACGACGTGCGCGCGCTCCGCGAAGGCGGGCGCGCCCGCTCGGGCCAGACCGAGCGACGCGTGCGCGCGGCCTCCGGCGACGCCGCGGCCACGGTGGACGCGCTCTCCGCCGCGCTCGCCGCGCTGGCCGGCGAGCTCGCAGGCGCGGTGCGCGAGATCGCGCCGCCGCGCTAGCCGCGCGCCGCGCCGGCGCGCGCGACCGCGACGCGCGCGCCGGCTCCGCCCGCAGCCGCTCAGCTCGCGGCGCGAAGCGGCGCGAGGAGCTCCGAGAGGTCGTCGCTCCCGTCGTAGCGGTACGGCGCGAAGAGGTCCGTGTGGAGGTAGCGCTCGCCGAAGCTCGGCAGCACGACGACCACCAGCTTCCCCGCGTTCCCGGGCCGCTTCGCGTACGCGACCGCCGCGTGGACGGCGGCGCCCGACGAGATCCCGGCGAGGATGCCCTCCTCGCGCGCCAGGCGGCGCGCCATCGCGAAGGCGTCCTCGTTCGAGACCGGCACGACGTGATCCACGAGGCTGCGGTCGAGCACCTGGGGCACGAAGCCGGCCCCGATGCCCTGGATCTTGTGCGGCCCCGGGGCGCCGCCCGAGAGCACGGGGCTGCCCTCCGGCTCGACCGCCACCGCCTCGAAGCGGGGACGGCGCGCCTTGAGGACGCGCGCCACGCCGGTGAGCGTCCCGCCCGTCCCGACGCCCGCCACGAGCGCGTCGACGCACCCGTCGGTGTCCGCCCAGATCTCCTCGGCTGTCGTGCGCCGGTGGACCTCGGGGTTCGCGGGGTTGCGGAACTGCTGCGGCATGAAGGCGCCCGGGATCTCGGCGGCCAGCTCGGCGGCGCGCTCCACGGCGCCCGGCATGCCCTTCGCGCCGGGGGTGAGGACGAGGCGCGCTCCGAAGGCGCGCAGGACGATCCGCCGCTCGGGGCTCATCGTGTCGGGCATCACCAGCACGCAGGCGTAGCCCTTCACCGCGGCCACGAAGGCGAGCGCGATGCCCGTGTTGCCGCTCGTCGGCTCGACGATCACGCTGCGCCCGGGCGCGATCGCGCCCTCGCGCTCCGCGGCCTCCAACATCGCGAGGCCGATCCGGTCCTTTACGCTGTTCGCCGGATTCGCCCCCTCCAGCTTGGCGACCAGCCGGGCGGGCAGCCCGTCACCGACGCGGCTCAGCTCGACGAGCGGTGTGCGGCCCACGAGGGCGGTGACGTCTCGGGCGATGCGCATGGGCGATGCTCCTCCGGGCGCGGGCCCGAACGGTGCCCCAGCGAGGAACGCGCCACCTTCCCAACTCCTTACCAATCCCTTAGCTTCCCGGCCCGGCATCCCGGGCGCCTCGGAGCGGGACCGCATGCGCACCGTCTACCGCGTCGGCGCGGTGCTCGTGGACCCGCTCCAATCCCGGATCGAGCGGGACGGCGCCGCCGTCGACCTCCAGCCGAAGCCGCTCGCGATCCTCCTCCACCTGATCCGCCACCGAGACCGCATCGTCACCCGCGACGAGCTGTTCGCCGCGGTGTGGCCGGGGGTCACGGTGGGCGACTCCTCGCTGACCCGCGCGGTGAGCGTGCTGCGGACGGCGCTCGGCGACACCGCCGCCGGCTCGCGCGCGATCCGCACCGTCGCGCGCCGCGGCTACCGCCTCGTGGCGCCGGTCGAGGAGCTGCGCGAGGGAACCGCCGCGCCGCTTGCGCCGCGCGACCCGTTCGTGGGACGCGACGTCCCGCTCGCGGCGCTCGCGGCGGCCTGGGACGCCGCGCGCGACGGACGCGGCGGCCTCGCGCTCGTCTCGGGCGAGCCGGGCATCGGGAAGACGCGCCTCGCGGGCGAGCTGGCCGCCGCGGTCCGCGCGGGCGGGTGCCGCGCGCTCGTCGGCTTCTGCCCGGCGACCGGCGGCGCGCCGCCGCTCTGGCCGTTCGCGCGCGCGCTGCGCGGGCTGTGCGAGGACGAGGGCGTCGAGGCGCTCGAGGCGGCCGCCGCCGCCGCGCGCGTCGACCTCGGCGACCTCCTGCCCGAGCGCGAGCCGCCCGCGCGCGGCGCCCCGCAGCGCGGCGCGGGCTTGCCCGGTTTCGCGGTGCTCGACGCGCTCGACCGGCTCGTCGCGGCGCTCGCCGCGCAGCGCCCGCTCCTCCTCGTGCTCGACGACGTGCACTGGGCCGACCGCTCGTCGCTGCGCGCGCTCGAGCTGCTCGAGCGGAGCCTCGGACACCAGCGCGTGCTGCTCGTCGCGACCTACCGCGACACCGAGATCGAGCCGGGGCACCCGCTCGCCGCGACGCTCGCCGCCGCTGCGCGCGGGCCCGAGGCGCTGCGCATCCGCCTCGGCCCGCTCGAGGCGGCGGAGGCGGGCCGCCTCCTCGCCGCGCTCGCGGACCGCCCGCTCCCGCCCGGTGTCGCGGAGGCCATCCGCGCGCGAGGCGGAGGGAACCCGCTCTTCCTGCGCGAGCTCCTCCGCGTCTGGGCGGAGGGGACGCCCGCCCTCGAGCCGGGGGCGCCGCTCCCGCCCGGGCTCGAGGAGGTGCTCGGCGACCGCATCGCGCGGCTCGCGCCCGCCTTGCGCGAGCTCCTCGTCGCGGCCGCGGTCCTCGGCAGCGAGCTCGAGCGCGACCTGCTCGCCGAGGTCGCGGGATCCGGCCCGGCGGCCGTCGCCGACGGCCTCGACGCCGCGGTGCGCGCCGGCTGGCTGCGCCCGGTGGCGGGCGGCGTCGCGCGCTTCGCGTTCGCGCACCCGCTCGTGCACGAGGCGCTCCGCCGCCACGCGACGCCGGCCGAGCGGCTGCGGCTGCACGAGCGCGCCTCGGACGCCCTGGTCGCGCGCTACGGCGCGCGCCCCGAGCCGGTCCTCGAGCGCATCGCCGAGCACCGGCTCGCGCTCGCCCGCGACGGGCACCCCGCTCCCGCCGCCGCCGTGTGGGCGCGGCGCGCGGCCGAGCACGCGGAGCGCCGCCTCGCGTTCGACGAGGCCGTGCGCTGGTTCGAGCGCGCGCTCGAAGGGCACGAGCTCGAGCGCGCGCGCGACGACGCCCTGCGCGGCGAGCTGCTGCTCGGGCTCGCGCGCACGCGCTGGACGGTGGGCGACCGCATCGGCGCGCGCGCGCCCGCGCGCGAGGCGGCCGCGCTCGCGCGCCGCCTGGGCGACGCGGCGCTGCTCGCGCGCACGGCGCTGGTCTCGTGGGTGCGCGGCGCCGCGCCCGCCGACCGCGATCCCGACGCGCTCCCGCTCCTGGAAGAAGCCGCCGAGAAGCTGCGCGACGTCCCGGGCCCGCTGCGCGTCGAAGTGCTGGCGCGCAGCGCCGAGCACCTGGCCAGCGAGCCGCCGACCTTCGCGCGCGCGCTCGAGGTCTCCGAGGAGGCGCTCCGGCTCGCCCGCGCGAGCGGCCACGACCGCACGCTCTACACGGCGATCTACTGCGGGCTCTTCACGGCGTGGGCGAAGCTCGCCGCCGCGCCGCGCCACGCGCTCGCCGAGGAGCTGATCGCGCTCGCCGAGCGCCTCGGCGACCCGACGGCGCGCATCCAGGCGTCGCCGCTCCACCTGACGTGCCTCTTCGAGGCGGGCCGGATCGCGGAGGCGGACGCCGAGATCGCGCGCTTCGAGGGCGAGATCGAGCGGCTCGAGGTGCCCGCCTTCTTCCGCTGGTACGGCCCGCTCTACCGCGCGACGTGCGCGATCCTCGCCGGGCGGCTCGCGGAGGGCGAGCGCCTCGCGCTGGCGTCCTTCGGGCTCGCGCGGCGGGCGCACGTCTACGACGCGTTCCGCGCGCTCGCCTCGCAGATCTTCCAGATCCGCTCGGACCAGGGCCGCCTCGCGGAGCTCGAGCCGCGCGTGCGCGAGATGAGCGAGCGCTACCCCTACGACGACAGCTACCCGCCGCTCCTCGCGTACGTGCTGGCCGAGAGCGACCGCGCGCGGGACGCGCGCGCCGTCTTCGAGCCCTTCGCCGACCGCTACGAGCCGGACTGCGACTGCAACCGGAGCGTCACGGGGACGATCCTCGCGAACGTGTGCGCCTCTCTCGGCGACGCGCCGCGCGCGCGGCGGCTCTACGGCGCCCTCGCGCCCGAGGCGGACCTCGTCGCCGTGAACCTCTCGGCCTGGACCTGCCTCGGATCGCTTCACTGGCCGCTCGGGAAGCTGGCCGCCGCCGCGGGCGACGCGCCGGCCGCGCGCCGCCACTTCGAGGAGGCAGCCCGGCGCAACGCCGCGCTCGGCGCGCGGCCCTGCGCGGCCCGCGTGGCGGTCGACCACGCCGCGCTCTGCCTCGAGGGCGGGGCGCACGGCGAGGCGCGGGAGCGCGCGGAGGCGGCGCGCGCGCAGGCGCGGGCGCTCGGGATGGCTCGCCTCGCCGGGCGCGCGGAGGCGCTCGTCGCGGCCCTCGGGCGCTAGCCGGCCCGCGCGCGCCTCGCCGCTGCGGCGCGGCGTCGCGGCGCGCGATTCCCCACACTGGGCGCCGTGACGACGCCCAGCGTGCGCGACGGCCTGAGCCTGCTGCGCGAGCCGCGCTTCGCGCGCCTCTTCGCGGCGCGCCTCGTGTCCGCGTTCGGGACCGCGATGGCGCCCATCGCCCTGCCCTTCGCGGTGCTCGAGGACCTCGGCGGCGACGCCAGCGACGTCGGCGTCGTGATCGCGCTCGGCTCGGCCGCGCAGGTCGCCATGCAGCTCTTCGCCGGCGCGCTCGCCGACCGCGGCTCGCGCAGGAGGCAGATGGTGCGCGCGGACCTCCTCGCCGCGTCGGCCCAGGCCGCGATCGCCGCGCTGCTCTGGACGGGGCGCGCGACCGTGCCCTCCGTGGCGGCGCTCCACGCGCTGGCCGGCGTCGCCCTCGCGCTGCACTTCCCGGCCGCGGTCGGCCTCGTCCCGCTCGCCGTCGCGCGCGAGCGGATCCAGCTCGCGAACGCCTGGCTCGCGATCGCGCAGGCGACGGCGTTCGGCCTGGGCGCGGCCGCGGGCGGGCTCGTCGTGGCCACCGCCGGCGCAGGCGCCGCGCTCGCGCTCGACGCGGCCACCTTCGCGACGAGCGCCGCGCTCGTGGCCGGGATCCGCAGCGCCTCGCAGCCGCGCGCCGAGGCCGCGAGCCTCCTGCGCGACCTGCGGGACGGCTGGCGCGAGTTCACGGCTCACACCTGGCTGTGGGCGATCGTGCTCCAGTTCACCGTGATGCTGATGGCCTGGTTCGGGGCGTGGGCCGTGCTCGGCCCGATCGTCGCGAAGCAGTCGCTCGGCGGCGCGGCGAGCTGGGGCTGGATCGCGAGCGCGCAGGGGCTCGGCCTCGTCTTCGGCGGCGCCGTCGGCCTGCGCGTGCGCTTCGCGCGCCCGATGCGCGCGGCGACGCTCGCGTGTCTCCCGAGCGCGCTGGTCCCGCTCCTCCTCGTCCCGCCCGCGCCGGTCGCCTGGATCGCGGCCGCCGCGTGCGCGGCGGGCGTCGGCTTCGAGATCTTCAGCGTGCAGTGGAACACCGCGCTGCACACGCGCGTCGATCCCGCGGCGCTCTCGCGGGTGTCGTCGTACGACGTCCTCGGCTCGATCGCGCTGGTTCCCGTCGGCGAGGTGCTCGCGGGCTGGGGCGCCGAGGCGATCGGCGCGCCCGCGACGCTCGCCGCCGCGTGCGCCGGGATCGTGCTGCCGACGCTCGCGGTCCTGTGCGTGCGCGAGGTGTGGAGCCTGCCGGCGAAGGGGTGACGCGTCCACCTCGCGGGCGGCGGAGCGCGGGGAGCGCGCGGCGCGCGCGCCCCGCCGCCCGCCCGCGTGCTACCCTCGCCGCGAGGGAGGCGATGACGATGCGACGAAGGTCCCTCGTCGCCGCGCTCGCCGCCGGCGTCCTCGCCGCGGGCTGCATGACCGCGGGCGTGAGCTCGCCCGTCGAGCGCGACGGGCCGCGCCGGGGCGACGAAGGCGCGCTCTGGTTCTGGGGCATCACCGACGCGGTGCTCTACGCCGAGGAGTGCGAGCACGGCCTCGCCGAGGTGCGGACGCAGCTCCCCTGGTACGGCTACTTCGTGGCGATCCTCACGCTGGGCCTCGTGATCCCGATCGACCGGCAGTACACCTGCGCGGCGCCTTGAGCGGAGGCCGCGGCGAGCGTCGCGACGAGACCGGTGCGCCCGCGTGGGCCGCCGGGCGGAGGGGTCTGTGTCGAGCGCGTTGAAGCTGGGCGTCGTCTTCCCGCAGACCGAGATCGGCACCGATCCGGCCGACGTCGCGCGCTTCGCGACGGTCGCCGAGGAGCTCGGTTACCACCACCTGATCGCCTACGACCACGTGCTCGGCGCGAACACCGCGAGCCGCCCCGGCTGGCAGGGCCCGTATACGCACGCGAGCCTCTTCCACGAGCCTTTCGTCCTGTTCGGCTTCCTCGCGGGGCTCACGCGCCGCATCGAGCTCACGACGGGCGTCGTGATCCTGCCGCAGCGCCAGACCGCGCTCGTCGCGAAGCAGGCGGCGTGCGTCGACGTGCTCTCGAACGGGCGCCTTCGGCTCGGCGTCGGGACCGGCTGGAACCCCGTCGAGTACGAGGCGCTCGGCGCGAACTTCCACGACCGCGGCGCCCGCAGCGAGGAGCAGATCGAGCTCCTGCGCCGGCTGTGGGAGAGCGAGGCGATCACGTTCGAGGGCCGCTGGCACGCGGTTTCCGACGCCGGCATCAACCCGCTGCCGAGGGCGCGGCGGATCCCGATCTGGCTCGGCGGCATGGCGCCGCAGGTGATCCGCCGCGCCGGGCGTCTCGCGGACGGCTGGATCCCGTTCCCGAACCCGAAGCTCGGGGAGCAGCTCGAGGCGCTGCGCGCGGCGGCCCGGGAGGCGGGCCGCGACCCGCGCGAGATCGGGATCCAGTGCATGGTGACGCTCGACGCGACGCGCGAGCGCCTCGCCGAGCTCGAGGCGCTCGGCGTGACGCACGTCGCGGTCGTCACGATGAGCCAGAAGCTCGAGGGTCCCGGCGCGCACGTCGACGCGATCCGGCGCTGGCGCGACCGGGCCGGCTAGCGCCGGTTTCCGCCCGCCGGAGGCGGCGTCTCGCGCGGCCATGCCGAGCGCGAGCGCGCCTTCCGCTCGGACGCGCCTTCCGCTCAGAGGTGGGCGACCAAGATCCCGCTGATCGCGAGCATGCAGACCGCCTGGACGAGGAAGAACGCGAAGCGCACCGCGACCACGGGGTTGGTCTGCGGCAGCGCGACGTGGACCGTCGTCTGGGCGACCCGCGCCGCGAGGAGGATGACCGCGAGCGCGTCGATCCCGCGGCTCGCGACGCCGCTCGCGACGAGCGCCAGCACGATCGCGCCGTAGACGGGGAGGTTCTCCACGCAGTTCGCGTGGGCCCGCATGGCGCGCTGGTACCACTCCGCCCCCTCGACCCGGTCCGCCCGGAACGACGCGATCTCCTGCTTGCGCGTGAGAATGCGGCTCCAGCGGTAGACGCCGACGCTCCCGAAGAGCGAGAGCAGCGTCCAGAGCGCGAAGCCGAGGAGCACGGCGACCGGTACGCTCATCGAACTCTCCTCCACCCGGGGCGCAAGGTGGGCCGGTTCGCGCGTCGCCGCCACGCCGGTCGCCGCGCGCAGCCCCGCGCCGAGCGCCGAGGACCGAGTGAGACGCCGCGTGGACGCAAGCACGGAACGGGCCGCGCCGCCGCCGCGGCCGACGCGGGCCGAGCTCCTCGCCGCCGCGGGCCGCCGCGTTCCCGACGTGATCGGACCGGACCTGTGCGTCCTCTTCTGCGGCATCAACCCCGGCCTCTACTCCGCGGCGACGGGCCACCACTTCGCGCGCCCCGGCAACCGCTTCTGGTCCGCGCTCCACGGCGCGGGCTTCACCGAGCGGCGTCTCGAGCCGTGGGAGGAGCGCGCGCTCCTCGCGCGCGGCTGTGGCGTGACGAACCTCGTCGCGCGCGGGACGGCGACGGCCGCGGAGCTGGCGCGCGACGAGCTCCGGGCCGGGCGCCGGCGCCTGCGCGCGAAGGTCGCGCGCTGGCGGCCCCGCGTCGTCGCGGTGCTCGGCGTCGGGGCGTACCGCGTCGCCTTCGAGCGCCGCCGCGCGGGCCTCGGCCCGCAGCCCGAGGCGCTGGCCGGCGCCCGCCTCTGGGTGCTGCCGAACCCGAGCGGGCTGAACGCGCACCACCCGCTGCCCGAGCTGGTGCGGATGTTCCGCGCGCTGCGCGCGGCGGCGCGCGACGCGCCTCGCCCGCGCTAGGTCTCCCGCCGCCCGTCCGGCCGAGCGTCCCGCTGCGGGCTTCGCGGGATGGTTCGCGGCATGGCTCGGTGTTTTTCCTTGCCTTGCGAGCGCGCGCGGCGCGAGAATCCCCGCATCCTCGGGAAGGGGGACGCCGTGGCCGACCCTGCGCACGGGCCCGGATCCGCCGACGCCGGCCTTCGCCGCGTCGCGACGATCGCGGCGACCGCCTCGCTCCTCGCGCTCACGCTCGGCGCGAACACCTGCCCGCAGTCCCCCACGACCGCCGAGGCGCCGTCGGACGAGCTCAGCTGCCCGGTGCAGGAGGTGAAGACGATCGAGGACCTCGCGAACTGCCTCAACGACGCGTTCGAGGAGGGCGAGGAGGTCACGATCGCGGACACGCTCCAGTGCATCCCGGCGGGCTGCTCGGTGACGCTCACGATGAGCCGCAGCAGCGCCCAGGCCGGGTGCTTCATGGGCGGCGCGGGCGACCCCAATCCGCCCTCCGGCGTCACCACCGCCGAGACGGCGGGCCCCGAGCCGCGCTGCCAGCTCCCCCGCATCCTGCTGGACTGCCCCGGACCCCCGCCCTTCATGCCGTCGTACTCGCTCTGCCCGGTCGGAAGCGTGGGCGAGGCGCAAGGCAGCAATCGGATCGAGGTGGGCCAGGTGGTCGACGCGGCCGGCAACATGCGCATGGGCGACATCCCCGTGCCCCCCGGTCCGTACGAGCCCCTCGACCCCGCCGACGTCGTGAGCAAGGTGGACGGCGGCCAGGGCACGAAGGAGTGCAACCAGTGCCACGGGAATCCAGTCCAGAACCCCGTCATGGGCGACGACGAGCTCTCGGACAAGCTCCCCGCGGCGCCCGAGTGCGTCATCTGCACCGACGCCCCGGGTCAGACCGCCGCGCCGGGCGACTGCCAGCCGAAGACCACGCCTCCCACGCCGCGCCCCGTCGAGGCCCAGTGCCTCTCGGAGATCTGCGACTGCATCGACCAGGCGCTCGCCGTCGAAGGCGACGCGCACCCGCTCGACGACGCGCAGGGCGTCGTGCTCCAGAAGCTGTGCCGCGCGCTGGAGGCCTACCAGGAGCGCATCGGCGTCTGCGGCAGCGAGGCGTGCCCGCCGCAGTCCGGGCCGGCTTGCGAGGATCCCGGCGAGCCCTGCAACCCGATCGACGGAACCACGGCGGCGCAGTCCACGGGGTACAGCTGCCAGCCGACGGAGCAGGACGAGTTCCAGTGCATCTCCGACCAGGTGTGCGAGGCGTACAGCCTCACGGGCGGCGGCAAGTTCCTCGTGGGCGCCGCCGTGTCGCTGGTGCGGCTCGAGGTGAGCGGCTCGGCGGCGACGACCGACCCCGACGCGCTGGTCGACGGGACGGACGTCACCGCGACGCTGGATGCCTACAACTACCAGACGCGCACCCAGGTCGGTCAGCTGAGCCTCACCTCGTTCGAGCTCACCCGCGCCGGCTCCGACTTCGAGGCGTCGGGGACCGGCACGGCGCTCGTGAACGGCGTCCCGACGCCGGTCCACTTCACGGCGTCGCAGACCGGGAGCGACGTCGCGTTCGAGCTGTTCGACGCGAACGACGCGCTGCTCGTCGGAACGGACGGAGAGGCGGGTCGCGCCGCCTACCAGCTCACGGTCACGCCGTAGCCGAGCTTCGAGGAGATTCCATGCGCGCTCGTGGACGACGACTCGCCGGAACGCTGGCCGGGCTCGCCCTGCTCGCCACGGGCGCCGCGGCCTCCGCCGTGCCGGTGGTGACGTACACCGTCGAGGATCTGGGCGGAGGCCTCTTCCAGTACGACCTCACGCTGCACAACACGGGGGGCACCGAGGCGCTGGCCGGCCTCAACGTCCTCCACGGCGACAGCGTGTTCGGCCTGGACGGCGGCAGCGCGATCGGGACGCCGTCCGGATGGACCGCCTTCGCCCCGCTTCCGTCCCTCCTCGACGACCTCCACTACATCTCGCTGAGCCCGAGCGGAGACGTGGCGATCGGCGCGAGCCTCGGCGGCTTCTCGTTCGTGAGCGCCACCGACCCGGACACGCTCGCCGGCGACGACTTCCACGTCGAGGCCATCGGGGCGGACTCCGCGAGCCAGATCGACCTCGGGATCGCGCAGCTCGTGCCCGAGCCGGCGACCGGCGCGCTCCTCGCCGGCGGCCTGGCCGCCCTCGCGCTGCGTCGCCGCGCGCGCGCGGCGCAGGGCGCGCGGCCCGCCTAGCGCGCTCGGCCCGCCTCGCGTCCCGCGCGGCCCGCGGCCGGGTCCCGCGCGGCCCGCATTGGCCGCCGATCCCGGCCGCGCCCTCGCCCCGCGCCGGCGCGATCGGGCTCCCTGCGCGCGATCGCGGCGCGCGATGCCTCGCCGCGTGCGGCACGGCGTTTGCTCCGGCCCTGCGCCGCCCCGTCCGCCCGGAGGAGACCCCATGTCCCGCATTCGCTCCGTGCTCTGGATCGGCGCCGAGCCCGCCTTCGAGGCGCTCGAGGTCGCCGACTCCCCGCACCTCGACCTCGCCTGGGTGCGCGACGTCGACGAGGCGCTCGCGCTCCCGCTCGAGGGCTTCGACGCGCTCGTACTCGACGCCCCCGACGGCGAGCGCGGGCTCGAGGCGAGCCGCCGGCTCCTCGCGCGCCGCGCGCTGCCGCCCCTCGTCGCGCGGCTCGGCGCGCGCGACGGCGAGCTCGCCGACGCCCTGCTCGCCGCCGGCGTGCGCGACGTCTGGCTCCCGGACGAGGGCGACGGCGCCGACGCCTTCGCGCGTCGGCTCGACCGGCTCGACCGCGCGCTCCGCCGGGTGCCCGTGGAGCACGCCGGCGCCGCGGACGCGTCCGCACGCGAGCGCAAGGAGCCGGTGGAGCGAGTGGAGCCGGGCGGCCGCGCGCGGGCGGCGCACGCGCGCTCCTCCGAGGCCGCCGCTCCGCCCGTCGAGTGCGCCGCCCGTCCCCCCTACGCCGGGTCCGCGGCGCGCCCGCCGCACGCGCCCGGACGCGGCGCGCGCGGCGCCGCGCCCGACGTCATCGGCCGGAGCGCCGCCATGCGCGGCGTCTTCGCGCTCGTCGAGCGCGCGCAGCGCACGAGCGCGACGGTGCTCCTCACGGGCGAGACGGGCACGGGGAAGGAGGTGCTCGCGCACGAGATCCACCGCGGGAGCGAGCGGCGCGAGCGGCCGTTCGTCGCGGTCAACTGCGCGGCGTTCCCCGACACGCTGCTCGAGAGCGAGCTCTTCGGGCACGCGCGCGGCGCCTTCACGGGCGCCGACCGCGAGAAGCAGGGACTCTTCGAGGTCGCCGACCGCGGCACGCTCTTCCTCGACGAGGTCGGCGAGACCTCCGCGCCGTTCCAGGCGAAGCTCCTGCGCGTGCTCCAGGAGCGCGAGATCCGCCCCGTCGGCGGGACGCGCGCGCGCAAGGTCGACGTGCGGCTCGTGGCGGCGACCAACCGCGACCTGCGCGCCGAGGTCGCGAAGGGCGCGTTCCGCGAGGACCTCTACTACCGCCTCGCCGTCTTCCCGATCGCGGTCCCGCCGCTCCGCGCGCGCAGCGAGGACATCGTACCCCTCGCCGAGCACTTCCTCGCGCGCCACGGAACGCGCGAGGGCACGCCCGGCTGCCGCTTCACGCGCGAGGCGACCCGCCTCCTCCTCTCCTACCGCTGGCCCGGCAACGTGCGCGAGCTCGAGAACGAGGTGCAGCGCGCGCTCGCGCTCGCCGAGCCGGACGCGTGGATCGGCCCGGAGCTCCTCTCGAGCCGCCTGCACGGCGTCCTCGAGCCGATCGAGGCCGCGACGATCGAGGGCGAGACGCTGCGCGAGAGCCTCGCCCGCCTCGAGGCCTGGCTGGTCCGCCGCGCCCTCGAGCGCGCCGGCGGCCGGCGGGCCGAGACGGCGCGGCGGCTCGGGATCACGCGCGAGGGCCTGTACAAGAAGATGAAGCGCTTCGGCATCGAGTGACGCGCGCCTCGCTCGCGGCATCCGAGCCCTTCGACGCGGTGCCCGCGGAAAGCGGCCCTTCCCTTGCGCGACGCGCGCCGGCCTTCCAGGCTGAGATGGGGCTCGCGACGGTGCGAGCCGCGTAGACCGCCCACGTTCACGGGCGGCCCGTGCGGGCCGACCCGAACGGCAGCGGGCGCCCGCTCCCCGGGGTGCCAGGACGAGGAGGTTCCGCAATGGCCGCACGTTCCCGCGCGGGGTTCGATCTGACCGCTCCGTCGCCGGAGCAGCGCAAGCGCCTGGAAGCCGATCTCACGGGCGAGGAGGCCGACGTGCTGCTCCGTCACGGCACGGAGGCGCCGTTCTGCGGCGTCTTCCTGGACGAGAAGCGGCCCGGCGTCTTCACCTGCCGGCTCTGCGGCCTGCCGCTCTTCCGCGGCGGGCAGAAGTTCGAGAGCGGCACCGGCTGGCCGAGCTTCACCGCGCCCTTCGACGAGGATCACCTCCGCGAAGCGCGCGACTCGAGCTACGGCATGGTGCGTACGGAGCTGCTCTGCGCCCGCTGCGGCAGTCACCAGGGGCACGTCTTCCCCGACGGCCCGCCGCCCACGGGCCTGCGCTACTGCATCAACTCCGTGTCGCTGGCGTTCACGCCCGCGGGCGAGCCGCTGCCCGACAAGCTCGGCCGCGGCGCCCCGGAGGGGGAGCCTTCGCCGCGGGGGTAGCGTGCGTGCCGAGCGGCTCCCGGGCGGCGACCCGGCCGTGGTACGCTGCCTCGCCGGAGAACGAGCTCCATGGCGACGGGATCGCGGACGCTTCGAACCGCAGCGTGGCTGCTGGGCGTGCTGCTCGCGGGGTGCGACGTCGAGACGGACCGCGTCGAGTACGCGGTGGGCGAGAGCGGGGTCGCGACCTTCCGCAACCGGGCGCCTTGGACGCTCTACCTCGGCGGCTGCGCCCACTTCGAGTACGAGAAGCTCGTCGACGGCCAGTGGCTGCCGCAGGGCGCGGACGTCGCGTGCGTCTGGGAAGGAAACGCCCAGCCGGTGCGCCCGGGCCGCGCGGTCGAGGACCCCCTCCGCGCCCGCGAGCCCGGGACGTGGCGCCTGCGCTACGCGGTCGGGGTGGGCTGCAGCGCGACGCACCCGCTCCAGCGCTGCGATCGCGTCTACGCCGTGACGAGCCCCGCCTTCGAGGTGCGCGCGTCCGGGGCGGGCTGCGCGGTGACCGGCTGCTCGGCGCAGCTCTGCGTCGACGCCCGCCTGGCGGGGGAGATCGCGACGACCTGCGAGTGGCGACCCGAGTACGCCTGCCTGCGCGGCGCGCGCTGCGGCCCCTTCGGCCCGGACGGGGCGTGCGGGTGGGAGGAGACGCCCGAGCTGCGCGCGTGCGTCGAGGCCGCGAAGCGCTCGCCGTAGCCCGCGTCCGCGCTCACCTCGGCGCGCGCGCCGCTCGCCTCCCGCGCGCGGCGACGGCCAGGAGGCCGACCCCGAGCAGCGCCGCCGTCCCCGGCTCCGGGATCACCGAGGCGTACGTCGTCCCGACCCGCAGCTCGTCGATGAAGTTGTTGTTGCTCCCGCGGATCGTGAAGACGAGCGAGCCGATCGCCGCGAGGTCGACGTCGAGGCCCGTGAGCGCGAAGGCGTGCTCGGCGTTCGGGTCGGCGGCGTCGAACGTCCCGGGCAGGAGGTCGGCGTCGGCCGTGTCGTACACGAGGAGGTCGAGGCGGTCGCCGTCGGCCTCCGGCGCGTTCAGGTAGCGGCCGACGAGGAGGAGGGTCTGGCCGCTCGTGAACGCGAGGTCGGCGCCATCCGCGACGAGACCGCCGGTCGCCGCGGTCGCGGCCTCGATGCGGAGCGCGCGGATGCCGACGCCCGCCTCGCCGAACGAGACGGTGTCGCCCGTCGCATCGTCGACGAAGGTGATCCTCGCGAGGTGGTTCCCGTTGGACGAGTCGTCGAACGTGAAGAGCGCGCTCCAGAAGATCGCGTCGCCCGCGGCGATCGCGACGTCCTGGTCGACGCTCACGACGGCCGTCCCCGCCGTCGTGCCCGTCGCCTGCGTGAGGCGCTGTCCCGCCGCGCCGGGGGCGCCCTGGAGGGCCCCGTAGTCGAGCCCGGGCGCGCCCGTACGCAGCTCGAAGCCCGCGATGATGCCCGGGGCGGTGTAGTCGCCCGTCAGGTTCAGCCCGGTCGCGGGCACGTTCTCGAGCACGGTGCCGGCCGGGTAGTCGAACGGCTCGTAGACGAGCAGCGTGGCCCCGGCCGGCGCGCCGCCGAGCGAGAGCGCCGCGGCCGCCAGGGCGGCCGCGCCGATGCGCGACGCGCGAGGGATTCGACGATTCGCCTGCGAGCCCATACCCCGGCCTCCTCGCCGGGAGGTAGGCGGCGCGCGCGCGCGCGTGGCACGGTCCCCGCGGGAGCGCGCCGGAGTGTCGGGCGGCCCGCGTCAGATCACCCGCACGGCGCGCTCGCCCTGCACCAGGAACGCGTCGGCGAACCAGGCGTCCGCCGGGCGGCGCTGGAAGAGGCCGACCGCGATGAGCCACACGCGCACGATGCGCGCCGGCGGCGGGCCCATGCGCGCCGCGTGGTCGGCGTAGAGGTCGCGCTCCTCGTCGTGCCAGCGGCCGAGCCCCTCCGTGCCCGACCGCACGACGACGTGGTGCTCGCGGTCCGTCCACGTGGGAAGCGGGCACCAGTAGCTGCGCCCCGCTGGAAGCCGACGGCTCCACGTGTAGGTGACGTCGCGGCCGTCCTCGAACTCGACCGCGATGCTCACGTAATCGTGGCTGAGCGCCGTGTCCTCGGGGAGCTCGGAGGGCAGCGCGTCGACGCGCCACGACCAGCGCAGGCGCGTTCCCGGCTCGAGGGCGAGCGCCGCCTCCTTCTGGAGGATCCCCACGTCGCCGCGCACGCGGCACGCGACCGCCCGCCGGCCGTCGCACGGCTCCGCGCGGAAGATCTCCGAGCGGCCGAGCAGCCAGAGCGGGCGCCAGCCCTCGGGCGGCTCGACGGGCGCCGCGAGCCGCGCGCGCTCGGCCGCCGCGAGGCCGCCGACGTCCCCGGCCGCGGCGACGGCGTCGAGGCCGGCCTCCGGGCCGGCGTCGCCCCAGACGAGCGCCGCCGCCGCGAGCCCGCCGCGGATGCGGCGGTACGCGCGGAGGTCCGTCGCGACGCGGCCGCTCGGGTCGCCCCACTGGCCCGGGAAGTAGGAGCCGAGGTAGAGCCGGCCCGCGCGGTCCGACACGAACGAATGATGCGCGCGCGGGCCGTTGAAGATCGGCCCGCTCTCTCCGACGCGCGCCCAGAGCTGGAACTGCGGCCCGACCCAGAGGTCGAGCGGGCGCGAGAGCCAGGCGCGCCCCGCGCCGAAGAGCGTGACGCGCTCGCCGGCCGCGAGCGCGAGCCCCGTGTCCGTCCACGGCGGGCGGTCCACCGGGACCGACACGAGCGCGTGCCGGCGCACGGCGCCGGGCGGGAGCTTCGCGAGAAGCGCGGACCACGCGGCCAGGAACGCCTCCGGCTCCCACGCGGCCGCGTCCGCGGGGGCGCTCGTCCTGACCGCGGCGCGGCGCGCGGCCCTGCGCACCGAGGCGAGCCGGCGCGCCGCGACGGCGAGGTTGTGGAGCGCGCCCATGCGACCTCCGCGGCGCCGTCCGCGCGGAGCGTAGTGCGTGTGCGGAGCGCCGCGCACGTCCTATCCTCGGCGCCCGCGCGCGCGGGCGGCGGCGGCGGCCCGCCGGCGCGCGCCGCGGGCGGCGGAGGGAACGTGCGAAGGGCGACTCGACGAGAGAGAGGGCTCGCGCTGCTCGCGCTGGCCGCGGTCGCAGCCGCGGCGGCGGCGGCGGAGACGCCGCCGGAGGATCCGCGCGTCGCGCGCGGCCGCTACCTCGCGACGGTCATGGACTGCGGAGGCTGCCACACGCCGGGCGCGCTCGCGGGGCGACGCGACGGCGGCCGCCCGCTCGCCGGCTCCGAGGTCGGCTTCGGCGGCTCGGCGCCGATGGGGGCGATGACGGGCGGCGTCGTCTTCCCGTCCAACCTGACGCCCGATCCCGACACGGGCCTCGGGCGCTGGAGCGAGGCCGAGATCGTGCGCGCGCTGCGCCAGGGCGTCCGGCCCGACGGGCGCGCGCTCGTGCCCGTGATGCCGTGGCCCTCGTACGCGCAGCTCACGGACGAGGACGCCTTCGCGATCGCGGCCTACCTGAAGAGCCTGCCCGCGGTCCGCCACGCGGTGCCGGCGAACGTGCCGCCGGGGGGCCGCTCGCCGGCGCCCTATCTCCGGCTGGTGCGCGACGGCGACGGCGCGCCGCCCGGCGCCGCGCCCGCGGCGCCCTGACGCGCGGCGCTCCGCCGCGCGGCGGTCAGTCGCCGTAGAAGTGGCCGGGGACCGCGGAGAGCGCGGCCCAGATCCCGAGCGCGAGGCCGCCGGCGACGCCCACCCACGGCGAGACCTCCGGGAACGTCCAGCTCACGACCAGCGGGCCGGCCACGACGAAGGCGAGCAGCACGCCCAGCGCGGTCGCGTGCTCGCGCAGCGCGGCCGCGATGCCGCCGCGCGCGGCGCTCCGCTCCGCACGGCGCCGGGCGAGCTCGTCGTCCACCGCCGGAAGGTAGCAGGCGCGTGCGCGAGGCCGGCGCGCCTTTGCGCGACGTGGTACCCGTGGAGTCCGGCGGACGCATGGAGCGCCCCTGCGAGCCGCGCCCGGAGGAGGCGGTGTCCGCGCCCGCCGACGAGACCCACGAGGAGCGCCTCGCGCGCGGCCCGCGCGCTCCGGCCTTCGTCGCGTTCTTCGTCGACCGCCCGGTCTTCGCGACCGTGGTCGCGGTCCTGATCACGCTCGCGGGCCTGATCTCGCTCCCGCTCCTCCCCGTCTCGCAGTTCCCGCCCATCGTGCCGCCGACGGTGCAGGTCTCGGCGAACTACACCGGCGCGAGCGCGGAGGTGGTGGAGCGGACGCTCACGATCCCGATCGAGGAGCAGGTGAACGGCACGGAGGGCATGCTGTACATGGCCTCCACGAGCGCGAACGACGGGCAGATGAGCCTCACCGTCACGTTCGCGCTCGGCCGCGACCCCGACATCGCGGCGGTGAACGTGGACAACCGCGTGGCGGTGGCCGAGCCGCGGCTCCCCGAGGAGGTGCGCCGCTTCGGGATCACCGTGCGCAAGCAGTCGCCCGACCTCACCATGGTGGTGAACCTGCTCTCGCCGGACGGCTCGCGCGACGCGCTCTTCCTCTCCAACTACGCGCTCATCCACGTCGTGGACGCGCTGAAGCGCGTCCCGGGCGTCGGCGACATCTCGATCTTCGGCGAGCGCCGCTACGCGATGCGCGTCTGGCTCGACCCCGAGCGGCTGTCGAAGCTCGGCCTCACCGCGCGCGACGTCGTGGCCGCGGTGCGCGACCAGAACGCGCAGATCGCCTCGGGCCGCTCCGGTGCGCCCCCCGCGCCCGGAGGCCAGCAGCTCGAGATCCCCTTCGTGACGGAGGGCCGGCTCTCCACCGAGGAAGAGTTCCGCCGCATCGTGGTGCGCGCCGAGCCCGACGGCTCGCTGCTCGAGCTCGGCGACGTGGCGCGCGTCGAGCTCGGCGCGCAGAGCTATGCGGGCTTCACGCGGCTCTCCGGCCAGCCCACCGTGACCATCGGCGTCTTCCAGCTGCCCGAGGCGAACGCGCTCGACGTCTCGGCCGCGGTGCGCGCGGAGCTCGCGCGCCTCGGCGAGAGCTTCCCGCCCGGCGTCGCGTCGCTGGTGCGCTACGACCCCACGCGCTTCGTGGCGGAGTCGATCCGCGAGGTGCTCGAGACCCTGCTCGCGGCGATCCTCCTCGTCTTCCTCGTCGTGTACGTCTTCCTCCAGGACTGGCGCACGACTCTCATCCCCGCCGTCACGATTCCCGTCTCGCTGATCGGGACCTTCGCCGTGCTGAACGCGATCGGGCTCTCGATCAATACGATCACCCTGTTCGCGCTCGTCCTCGCCATCGGCCTCGTCGTCGACGACGCGATCGTCGTGGTGGAGAACGTGGCGCGCCTCCTCGCGGCCGGGGTCCCGCGCCGCGAGGCCGTGCGGCGCTCGATGGGTGAGGTGACGAGCGCGATCGTCGCGGCGACGCTCGTCCTCGGAGCCGTGTTCGTGCCGGTCGCGTTCCTGCCGGGCACGACCGGCCTCCTGCTGCGGCAGTTCGGGCTCGCGGTCTCGTGCGCGGTGCTGATCTCGCTGCTGAACGCGCTCACGCTCTCGCCCGCGCTCTGCGCGCTGTGGATGCGGCCCGAGCGCGAGCGCAAGCCGCGCGCGTTCCGCGCCTTCGATCGCGGCTTCGGCGCCGTCACCGCGGCCTACGACCGCGGCGTGCGCGCGCTCCTGCCCCGGCGCGGCGCCGTGCTCGCAACCTTCCTCGCGTTCGGCGCCGCCACGCTCGCCCTCTTCCGCGCCGTCCCGACCGGCTTCATCCCCGAGGAGGACCAGGGCTACTTCATCACGAGCCTCCAGCTCCCCGACGGAGCCGCGCTCGAGCGCACGCTCGAGGTCGCGAAGCAGGTCGAGAAGATCCTGCTCGGGACGCCGGGCGTCGCCGGCACGAACCTCTTCGGCGGCTTCGACGCGCTGACGGGGACGTTCCCCGCGAACGTCGGCAGCGTGTTCGTGACGCTCCGGCCCTGGGACGAGCGCAGCGGCGACGGGCAGTCGCTCGAGGCCGTCTTCGCGAGCGTCCGCCCGCGGCTGGCCGCGATCCCGGGCGCGCGCGTCCTGGCGCTCAACCCGGCCCCCATCCGCGGGCTCTCGCGCACCGGCGGCTTCGAGATGCAGCTCCAGGACCGGGCGGGCGGCGCGCTCGCCGACCTCGCCGCCGCCGCCCAGCGCGTGGTGGAGGAGGCGGAGCGCAGCCCCGAGCTGCGGAACGTCTTCACGACGTTCCGGCCGGCCACACCGCAGGTCCAGGTGCACGTCGACCGGGCGAAGGCGCGCGCGCTCGGGGTCCCGGTGAGCGACGTGTTCGAGACGCTCCAGGTGTTCCTCGGAGGCCTCTACGTGAACGACTTCGACCGCTTCGGGCGCGTGTTCCGCGTCTTCGCGCAGGCGGAGGGCGAGTTCCGCGCGCGGCCGGAGGACGTGTCGCGGCTCTGGACGCGCTCGGAAGGCGGCGCGATGGTGCCGCTCTCGACGCTCGTGCGGCTTGAGCGCGGCGTCGGGCCCCGCGACGTCGCGCACTACAACGTCTACCGCTCGGCCCGCATCCAGGGCGAGGCCGCCCCCGGCTTCAGCTCCGGGCAGGCGCTCGACCGGATGGAGGCGATCGCGCGCGACGTGCTCCCGCCGGCGATGTCGTTCGAGTGGACCGGCACCGCCTACCAGGAGCGCCAGGCCGGGCGCGAGGCGCAGCTCATCCTGCTCCTCTCGCTCGCCGTGGTCTTCCTCTTCCTCGCGGCCCAGTACGAGAGCTGGAGCCTCCCGCTCGTGATCATGCTCGCCGTCCCCCTCGCCTTCCTCGGCGCCCTCGGCGCGCAGGCGCTGCGCGGCCTCCCGAACGACATCTACTCCCAGATCGGCCTCGTCACGCTGATCGGGCTCGCGAGCAAGAACTCGATCCTGATCGTCGAGTTCGCGAAGCGGCGCCGCGAGGAGGGCGCGAGCCTGGTCGACGCGGCGCGCGAGGCGGCCGAGATCCGCTTCCGGCCGGTCCTCATGACCGCGCTCGCGTTCGTGCTCGGCGTCGTGCCGCTCGTCGTCGCGAGCGGCGCGGGGGCGGCGGCGCGCCGCTCGCTCGGGACCGCGGTCTTCGGCGGGATGCTCGTCGCGACGGCGCTCAGCCTCGTCCTCGTGCCCGGCCTCTACGTGATCGTGCAGGGCGCGGCGGAGGCGCTCGGAAGGCGGCTCCGGCGCGCGGGGAGCGCGCGGTGAGGCGCGCGGGCAGGCCGGCCGGCCCGCGTCCGGCGCGCCGCACCGCGGCGGCCCGGATCGGCGCGGCCGCGCTGCTGCTCGCGGCGGCGCTCGCCGCGTGCGGAGGCGAGGGCGCGCCGCCTGCGCCGCCGCCGCCGGAGGTGATCGTCGCGACGGCGCGCCTCGGGACGCTGCCCGACCGCCGCGAGTACGTGGGCCAGGTGCGCGCGCTGAACGCGGTCGACGTGCGCGCGCGCGTGCGCGGCTACCTGCGCGAGCGGCTCTTCACCGAAGGGGCTCGCGTCGCGCGGGACGAGGTCCTCTTCCGGATCGACCCGCGCGAGTACGAGGTCGCCCTCGCCGAGGCGCGCGGCCGCCTCGCCCGAGCGCGCGCGGCCGCCGAGCACGCCGAGCGCGAGCACGCGCGCGCGCGCGAGCTGCGCGAGCAGAAGGTCGTGAGCGCCTCCGTCCTCGACGCGCGCGGGGCGGAGCGCGACGCCGCCGTCGCGGAGGTCGCGAGCGCGGAGGCGGCGGTCGCGGCGGCGGAGCTCGACCTCTCGTGGACGATCGTGAAGGCGCCCTTCGGGGGGCGCATCGGGCTCGCCCTCGTCGACGTCGGAAGCCTCGTCGGAGAGTCCGGGCAGGACACCGTCCTCGCGCGCATCGTGCAGACCGACCCCATCCACGTGCACTTCGCCCCGCCCGAGCTCGAAGGGCTGGAGCTGACGCGCGCGGCCGCGGCAGGCGAGGTGCCCGTCGAGCTGCGCCTCGGCGACGGGACGCCGTTCCCCGCGCGCGGGCGGGTCGACTACGTGGACCCCACCGTCGCGCCCGCGCAGGGCACCGTCGGCGCCCGCGCCCTCGTCCCGAACGAGGACGGCGCGCTCAAGCCGGGCCAGTTCGTGCGCGTCGTGGCCGTGCTGCCCGAGCGGCGCGACGCCGTCCTCGTCCCGGAGCGCGCCGTCGTCGAGGAGCAGGGCGGCGCGTACGTGTACGTCGTGCCGGAGAGCCGCACCGTCGAGTACCGGCGCGTCGAGGCGGGCGCGAGCCACGACGGCTGGCGCCGGATCGCGAGCGGTCTCGCCGCGGGAGAGCGCGTCGTCGTGGAGGGCGTCCAGAAGGCGCGCCCGGGAAGCCCCGTGATGCCGCGCGAGGCGGACGCCGGCGCGCCGAGCGCGGCGGCGTCCGCCTCGCCGGCGCGGGATGCGCCGGTGCGCTGAGCCGGCCCCGCGCGGCGCGGCCCGATCCTCCGTGCCGGCGAGCGCCCGCCCGCGAGCGCGTCGCGGCGAGCGACTAGCTCGCGAGCGTCCAGGCCAGGACGACGACCACGACCCAGCATCCCGCCCCGAGCACGGTGCCGAGCGCCGCGCCGCGGACGGGCGCGAGCGCCTCGCCGGGAACGTCGGCGGTGTCCGGCGCGACGGGTCGCAGTCCGAGCGTCTCGAGAACGTCGGCGAGGCGCCGCGGAAACCGCGCGGGCGCCTCTGCGTTGCGGATCACGTCCACCCCTCCCCCGTCCGAACCCCGTTCGAGACCCACACATTGTCCCGCGCCTACTGGACGCCGTTCCGTGACGGGGGTCACGGGCCGGCGTCGCGCCGCGCCGTCGCCGATCCGAGTCGGTGTCGGTGGAACGCCCCAAGACGGGACAGCGGCGGCCCGAGGTGCACCCCCGGCGCGTCGTGGATTCCCCGCGGTGCGGCCCGACGCCGGCGCGCCGGGGCACCGCGCCCCATGGGCGCCGTCCGGGGTCGCGGGCGCGGTGGTATCGTCCCTCTTTCGGAGGGGCGTCGGAGGCAGCATGGCGCGTGCGGGACGCAGCGTCCGGATCGCGAGCGAGGCGGGCGAGCTCGAGGGCTACCTCGCGGAGCCGGCGGGCCGCGGCGGACCCGGGGTGCTCGTGCTCCAGGAGTGGTGGGGGCTCGTCGACCACATCCGCGACGTATGCGACCGCTTCGCGCGCGAGGGCTTCGTCGCGCTCGCACCCGACCTCTACCGCGGCGAGCGCACCGCGGACCCCGACGCGGCCGGGCGCCTCATGCTGGGTCTCGACCTCCCGCGCGCGGCGCGCGACCTCGACGCGGCGGTCACGACGCTCCTCGGCTGCGAGGCGACGACGGGCGCGCGCGTCGGCGCGGTGGGCTTCTGCATGGGCGGGCAGCTCGCGCTCTTCGCGGCGACGCGCAACCGCCGCATCGGGGCCGTCGTCGACTTCTACGGGATCCATCCGCACGTGACGCTCGACCTCTCCGACCTCGGCGCGGCGGTGCTCGGCATCTTCGCGGAGCAAGACGCGTTCGTGCCGCCGGAAGCGGCGCGCAAGCTCGAGGCCGACCTGCGCGGCGCGGGCGCGCGCGTCCAGGTCGAGATCTACCCGGGCGTGGGACACGCGTTCTTCAACGACACGCGACCCGAGGCGTACGACGCGCGCGCGGCCGCGAGGGCGTGGTCCCAGGCGCTCGCCTTCCTGCGCGCGGAGCTCGAGTGAGCCCGGCGCGCGCGGCCGGCGGGCCGGCGCGGCGCAAGAGCACGCCGCGCCCGGCGGGGCGCCGGGCCGGCGCGCGCCCCGCGACGCCGCCGCAGCCGGCGCCGGACGGCCTCTCGCTCGCGAATCCGCTCGCGCTCCCGCGCGCGCTGCGCGCGCTCGACCGCGAGCTGCAGCAGCGGCTCGACCGCATCCCGACCCGTCTCAACGAGTACGGCTACGACCCGTTCGGCGCCGACCCGCGCGCGGTACGGCGCCTCCTCCTCCCGGGCGCCCTCGTCTACCGCTACTGGCTGCGCGTCGAGACGCACGGCATCGCGCAGGTGCCCGAGGGCCGCGTGCTGCTGATCGCGAACCACGCGGGCAACACCTTCGCCTGGGACGGGGCGATGCTGGCCCTCGCGATGCTGCTCGAGGCCGAGCCCCCCCGGCTCGTGCGCGCGATGGGCGAGTACTACCTGCCGAGGATCCCGTTCTTCAACGTGCTGCTCCACCGCGGCGGCTCGGTCGTCGGGACGCCCGAGAACTGCATCCAGCTGCTCGAGCACGACGAGGCCGTGATGGTGTTCCCCGAGGGCGCGCGCGGCTTCGTGAAGCCCTACTCGAAGCGCTACGAGCTCCAGCGCTTCGGCCTCGGCTTCGTGCGCCTCGCGCTCGCGACGGATACGCCCGTCGTCCCGATCGGCATCGTGGGCAGCGAGGAGCAGAGCCCGGCGCTCGCCGACGTGAAGGCGCTCGGCCGCCTGATCGGCTCCCCCGCCTTCCCGATCACGCCGCTCTTCCCGTGGCTCGGCCTGCTGGGCTTCCTCCCGCTCCCGGTCAAGTTCCGCATCCGCTTCGGCGCGCCGCTCCGCTTCGAGGGCGACGCGCACGACGACGACGCCGCGATCGAAGCCCACGTCGAGCGCGTGAAGTCGGAGATCCGGGCGCTGATCGACCAGGGGCTGGCGGAGCGAAAGGGGTGGTTCGCGTAGCGGGCCGGCCGGCCCGCCGTAGGGACCGGGCGCGCGTCGCCTGCCGCGAGCGTCGCCCGGGATCGCGACCGCGACGGGGCCGCGACCCCGACGCCCGACGCTGCCCGGTGTCGCCGCTACGGAAGCTCCATCACCTCCTCCGGCGGGAGCGGGCGGGCGATCTCGATCAGGATCACCAGGTCGCCGTCGTCGCGGACGAGGCGGGTCTCGAGGAGGGCTTCGCCGGGCAGCTCCGCGACGAGCGGGAGCGCGTGGGCCGCGTCGGTGACGTCGTCGGCGAGGCGCGACGGGACGAAGCCCTGGCGCAGGACGACGCGGGCCAGCGCGTCGAGGTCGTCGGCTGCGAGCTGCCGGTACGGGAGCGGCTCCGCCCAGCCGTGGCCGCTCGCGAGGGGAAGGCACCCCGCGCGGAACCAGAGGCGGTCCGCCTCGCGCGCGAGGCCCTCGCGCACGAGCGCCACGAAGTCCGGCTCGTCGATCGGCAGCGGCGCCTGCATCGCGGTCCCCCCTCCGCCCGGTTGCGCCGAGCGGTAGAGGACTTGTCGGCGGAAGTTGCGCGGACTTGAGGGCCTGGTGGGAGCGCCGCGAACCGGGCGCACGGGCCGGCGGGCGGCCGGGCCGGCCGCAGGGCCCTCGCCGGCGCGCGCCCCGCCCGCGCTCAGCGCTTGCGCAGGTTCGCGGGCAGGACGCGCTTTCGCAGCCGCAGGCTCCCGGGCGTCACCTCGAGCAGCTCGTCGGCCTCGATCCACTCGAGCGCGCGCTCGATCGTGATCTCGCGCGGCGGCGTGAGCAGCGTGTTCTCGTCGCGGCCGGCCGCGCGGACGTTCGTGAGCTTCTTCGCGCGGCAGACGTTCACGTTGAGGTCGCCGGGACGGCGGCTCTCGCCGACGATCTGCCCCTCGTAGACGGGGACGCCGGGCCCGACGAAGAGCGTGGCGCGCTCCTGGATGTGGAAGAGCGCGTACGTGGTCGTGCGCCCGGCCTCGCTCGCGACGATCGCGCCGGCGGCGCGCCCCGGGAGCTCGCCCGCGAACGGCTCGTAGCCGCGGACCGTGCGGTGGAGGACGCCCTCGCCGCGCGTGTCCGAGAGGAACTCGCCGCGGTAGCCGAACAGGCCGCGGCTCGGGACGACGAAGCGCAGCGTGACGCGCCCGGCGCGCGTCTCCATCGACTCGAGCCGCCCCCGGCGCCCCGAGAGCTTCTCGAGCACCGCGCCCGCGTACGGCTCCGGCACCTCCGCGACGACGTCCTCGACCGGCTCGCAGCGGGCGCCGCCCTCCTCGCGCAGGATGATCTCCGGTCGCGAGACGGTGAACTCGTAGCCCTCGCGCCGCATCGTCTCGATCAGGACGGCGATCTGGAGCTCGCCGCGGCCCGCCACCTCGAAGACGTCCGTCGCGTCCGTGCGCTCGTAGCGGATCGAGACGTTGCCGAGCGCCTCGCGCCGAAGCCGCTCGTCGATCTGCCGGCTGGTCACGAAGCGCCCCTCGCGTCCGGCGAAGGGCGACGTGTTCACGCCGAACGAGACGCGCAGCGTCGGCGGGTCCACCGCGATGCGCGCGAGCGGCTCCGGCCGCTCGGGGTCGCACAGGGTGTCGCCGATCTGGATCGCGTCGAGGCCGGCCAGGATCACGATGTCGCCCGCCTCGGCGGCGTCGAGCTCGACGCGCTCGAGCCCGCGCGTCCCGAACAGCTTCGTGACCCGGAAGGGCTCCGGCGCGCCCGCCTCGGGCAGCCGGAGCGCGCTCTGGCCGCGGCGGAGCCGTCCTCGCGCGATGCGGCCGATCACGAGGCGACCGACGAAGTCGTCCCAGCCCAGCGTGCAGGCCTGGAGCTGGAGCGGCCCTTCGACGTCGACGCGCGGGGCGGGCGCGTGCGCGAGGATCGCGTCGAGCAGCGGGCGCAGGTCGCGCCGCGGGGCGTCGGGCTCGAGGGCGGCCGCGCCCTCCACGGCGGAGCAGTAGACGACCGGGAAGTCGAGCTGCGCGTCGTCGGCGCCGAGCTCGACGAGAAGGTCGAAGACCTCGTCGACCACCCCGGCGCCGCGGCTCTCCGCGCGGTCCACCTTGTTCACGACGAGGATGGGCCGCAGCCCGTGGGCGAGCGCCTTGCGCAGCACGAAGCGGGTCTGCGGCATCGGGCCGTCCACGGCGTCGACCACGAGGAGGACGCCGTCCACGAGGCCGAGGACGCGCTCGACCTCGCCGCCGAAGTCGGCGTGGCCCGGCGTGTCGACGAGCTGGATGCGCACGCCCTCGAACTCGATCGAGGTCACCTTCGAGAGGATCGTGATGCCGCGCTCGCGCTCGAGGTCGCCGGAGTCCATCGCGCGCTCCGGGAGCGCCTGGTGCGCCCGCACGGCCCCCGTGAAGCGGAAGAGCGCGTCCACCAGGGTCGTCTTCCCGTGGTCGACGTGGGCGACGATGGCGAGGTTGCGCAGGTCCTTGCGCGGGGCGGCGCGGTCCATGGGCGGCGCACGGTAGCAGGCGGGCGTCGCGCGGTCAGGACGCGCGATCGGGCCGCCGCGGGGCGCCGCGCGCGCGGCGACGCCCGGCGGCCGCGGCGCGGCCGGCGCGCGCGGCTCAGGTCGCCCGGCGCGGGCGCCGATGAGAGCCGAGGGGGACGCGGAGCGCGGCGCGGATGGACGTCCTGGTCAGCCACGACGGCGAGCTCGCCGACGTCTGCCAGCTCCTCCGCGAGCAGGACGTCGACCTCGTGGAGCGCGTCGGCGCCGTGCCGGTGGCCGAGCTCGCGCGGGCGTGGGACGTCGTCGTCGCGACGCCGGTCCGCGTCGCGCGCCTCGGCGCCGCGATCGCGCGCCCGGAGACGCGCACCGTCGTCGTCGCCGAGCCGGGCACGCGCGCCGCCGGGCGCCGGCTCCAGCTCCACGGCGTCGACTGGATCGCCTATCGGCCCTTCCACCCGGCGGCGCTGCGGCTCCTGCTGCAGCACGCCCTCTACGCCGGCCCCGAGCGCCGCAGCAGCCTGCGGGTCGCACTCGGGCTGCCGGTCCTCTACCGGGCCGGCTGGCTGCCGCGTCGCGCGCTCCTGCGCGAGGTGTCGCTGCGCGGCGCGAGCCTCGTCGCGAGGCACCGGCTCGCGCCCGGCCGCCGCGTGGCGCTCCACGTGCGCGACGAGGGCGTCCGGCTGCGGCTCGACGCCGAGGTCGTGCGCTCCCGTCCCGCGCCTGGCGGCGCGGTGGAGCTCGGACTCGCCTTCGAGACCGGGCCCGCGCTCCCGCTCGTCGAGCTGCGCCGGCTGATCGACCGGCACGCGCGCGCGCCCGGCGCCGCCGCGCGCTGCGAGCCCGCGTCGGCGCGCCCGCGCGACGGCGTCGCGGCGCGCCGCCCCGGGGCGGCGGGCGCGCCCGCCGCCGACGGCGCGCCGAGGCGCGCACCGGATCGCCGCGAGAGCCCGCGCCGGCACTACGACCGGCGCGTGATCGCCCTCGGCGACGGGCCGCCGCGCGTCCTCATCGGCCGCGACCTCTCGCTCGGCGGGATGCGCATCGAGTCGGGCGAACCGCTCGCGCCGGGCGAGAAGGTGCGCGTCGCCCTCCACGTGGGCGCCGGGGCCGTGCCGCTCGTGGTGGACGCGGAGGTCGTGCGGATCGAGGGCGCCCTGGCAGGCCTGCGCTTCGCCGCGCTCTCGGAAGACGGCCGCGCGTACCTCGGCCGCATGCTCGACGACCTGCCCGCGCTCGCGGCTCCGAGCCCCGCCCGGCCGGCGGAGCCGCGCATCCTGGCCGAGGTCCTGCGGCCCCCGCCGCGCGTGCGCGGCTGAGGCGCCGGCGGGCGGGGGACGGGCGACCGGCGCGCGGCGCGCCGCGCGGGCGCGCTCGTACCGCGTTCGCGCCCGCCTACACCTCGTCCGCGCGCCGGCGGGGCGGCCCTTGGGCGAGGCGCGCCGCCAGCGTGCGGATCATGCGCACCGCGACCGCCGGGTTGCACGTCACGAGCTGCTCGAGCTCCGCCTCGTTGAAGATGCAGCACCAGACGGGTCCCTCGGCGCGCAGAGTGACCTCGCGCGCGATGCCGGTGAGCGTCGAGACCGCGCACAGAAACGTGCCCTCGCGCGACTCCACGTCGAGCAGGCGCTCGTCCCGCTCCACGCGGACGCGGCCCTTCAGCAGCAGGAAGGTGTGGTGGACCGGTACCCGCGTGTCGGCGATCACCTCGCCGTCGTCGAACTTCACGAAGAAGCGCTCGAAGTCGGGCTGGCGGCAGACGGACGACCAGAGCGGGTCGACGAGCCCCTCGATCACGGCGCGCACCTCGGTCGGCTTGGCCTTGTCGCGGCGCGAGGCGGCGACGGTCTGCGCGTCGAGCCCGAAGCCCTGGGCGATCGTCTGGATGCGCGTCAGCACCTCGGCGGCGCCGCCCGGGCGGCGCGCCGGATCGATGTGGAGCAGCTCCATCACGATCTCCTCGAGCGGCGGTGGGCAGTGGAGCCGCACGTCCGAGAGGCGCTGCAGGCCGAAGACGTTGCCCTCCTCCTTGTGGCGGAGGACGTCCTGGCGGCGGTTGAGGTCGATGCCGGTGTAGAGCGCCCACGCCGTCGCGCCGACGCCCCAGAGGTCCGTGCGCAGGTCGAACGAGCCGTACGTGCGCTCCGCCTGCTCCGGCGCGCGGTAGCCGTGCGTGCCGAGGCCGACGAGGAGTTGCCCGTGGTGCAGCATGCCCCGCGTCATGCGCGAGCCGTGCGCCACGCCGAAGTCGGTGAGGACGAAGCCGCCGTGCTCGTCGACGAGGACGTTCGAGGGCTTCACGTCGAGGTGCAGGATCGACGCGCGGTGCGCCGCGTTGAGCGCGGTGAGGAGGTCGGTGAGGAGCCGCCAGGTCTGCTCCTCGCCGAAGCGGCCGAAGCTCGGCCACTGGTCCGCGAGGCTCCCGTTCGGGTAGTAGCGCATCACCGCGAACGAGAGGTCGTGGTCCACGCGCCAGTCGTAGAGCTTCGGGATGCGCTCGTGGTCGATGGCGAGGAGCGCCGCGAGCTCCTGCTTGAGCGACGTGCGCGCGTGGCTCCCCTTCGCGCGCCCGAGCACCTTCACGGCCACCTGCTCGGGCGGGGCCTCGGGGTCGCCGGCGTCCGCGTCGAGCGTGCGGGCCAGGAAGACCGAGCCGAAGCCGCCGCGTCCGAGCCGGCGCACGAGCCCGTAGCGCCAGCGCCCCTGGATCACGTCGCCGGGCTTCGGGCCGTCGGCGTGGACCGAGGGCGCGGGCGTGCGGCGCGCGGACGAGGGGCGCGGCGCGGACGTCGGGTTCGTGGCGTCGGGGTCCGAGCTCGGACCCGCACGGCGAGGCGGAACGCCCATCGCCGCGGCTTATCGGCGCATCCCGGTCCCGGGGAAAGCGGGGAACGCACGGGCCGACAAGCCGCGGTGCGGCGAGCCGCCGTAGCGGCCCCACGCGCCGTCCATCCGGGCCTCCGGCCGGGCCGGCCGCCCGGCCGCCACGCGCCCGGCCGGCCGTGCGCCGGCCGGCGTCGCGCCGCGCCCGGCGCCGCCCCGCCCCCGCGCCCGACGGGCGCCGTCGCGCCCCCTACATTCCGGCCGTCGTGTCCCAGGCCGCCCTCGAGCCGCCGGCCGTCCCCCCGGTCCCGGACCCGGTGCGCGCCGTGGTCGGCGCGCTCGCGCGCGCGGGCCACGAGGCCGTCCTCGTCGGAGGGTGCCTGCGCGATCTCTGCCTCGGCCGGCCCGTCGCGGACTGGGACCTCGCCACCGCCGCCCCCCCCGAGGCGGTGCTCGCGCTCTTCGCGCGCGCCGTCCCGATCGGCCTGCGGCACGGGACGGTCATGCTGCCGACCGCCGCGGGACCGATCGACGTGACGACCTACCGCGGGCCGCAGGGCGACCTGGCGGGCGATCTCGCGCGGCGCGACTTCACGGTGAACGCGATGGCGCTCGCGCTCGAGCCGCCCCGCTGGATCGACCCGGCGGGCGGCCTCGCGGATCTGCGCGCCAAGCGGCTCCGCGCCGTGGGCGACCCCGGCGCCCGCCTCGACGAGGACCCGCTCCGGGCGCTGCGCGCCCTTCGCCTCGCGTCGGAGCTCGGCTTCGCGCTCGATCCCGCGCTCGCCGACGCGATCCGCGCGCGCGCACCCCGGCTCCGCGCGGTGGCCGCCGAGCGGGTGCGCGCCGAGCTCGAGCGGCTGCTGCGCGGCCCCTTCGTCGCGGCGGCGCTCGGGCTCGCGCGCGCTCTCGGCGTCGAGGGCGTGCTCCTCGGCCCCTGCGCGCCCGACGCGCCCGCGGTCGCGGCCGCACTCCCGTCCGACCTCACGCTGCGCCTCGCCGCCTGGCTCCGCGGGCGCGACGCCGGCGCGGTGCTCGCGCGCCTGCGCTTTCCGCGCGCGCGCACCGACGCGGTCGCGCAGCTCGTGCGCCTCCACCCGATCGACGCGCGCAGCGAGCCAGGCGACCTCGGACGCCTGCTCGTGCGCATCGAGCGGAGCGGCGTCGAGGCGCTGCTCGCGCTGCGCAGCGCGGAGCTCGACGCCGGCACGCTCCGCCCCGCCGACGCGGCCCCCGTGCGCGCCCGCCTCGCCGCCCTGCGCGACGCGCTCGAGCGGCTCGAGCGCACCGGCGTCCTCCCGGGCGGCCGCCCGCGCCTCGCCGCGACCGGCCGCGACATCATGGCCTGGCTCGACACCGGCCCCGGCCCCCACGTCGGCCGCGCGCTCCGGCATCTCACCGAGCAGGTGCTCGAGGACCCCTCGCGCAACGAGCCGGCGACGCTGCGGCGGATCGCGCTCGCGTGGGCGGAGACGGCGCCGCAGGCGGACGACCCGGCCTCTTCGAGGCCCCGCCCGTCGACGCGGAGCTAGGGCGCGGTCGTCGGCGTGCGCCGGAGCCGCGCCTTCTCATGAGCGTACGCGAAGCTCGGCGGCGGTGATGCGTTCCCGCCGTCCACCTCGTATCCCACCCGAATGCCGGAACCGCCCCGGCGGAGGCCAGCACCATCGCGGCCGCGACCCGTGCGATCACTCCCTGCACCGCTCACTCCGCATGATCCGACACATCTCGAGGCAGACTTCTTGCGTGTAGTGGAGACAGATGAGGATGGGATCCTCCTGGATCATTCGCAGCATGGTGTCCGTCTCGGGAACGATCTCGAGGCGGAGGTTCTGGAGATCGGTCCACTCCCGTTCGTCC
>Ga0073934_10000308_pt1 | contig 144207 bp, 141 predicted proteins | sample LarsenN4metaG_FD_76834 | JGI IMG/M metagenome (GOLD analysis project Ga0073934, IMG submission 76834) | Hot spring sediment bacterial and archeal communities from British Columbia, Canada, to study Microbial Dark Matter (Phase II) - Larsen... ... | reverse complement strand
GCGGCGTCACTCCGTCAGGCTTTCGCCCATTGCGGAAAATTCCCCACTGCTGCCTCCCGTAGGAGTCGGGGCCGTGTCTCAGTCCCCGTGTGGCTGGTCGTCCTCTCAGACCAGCTACCCGTCATCGCCTTGGTGAGCCGTTACCTCACCAACAAGCTGATAGGCCGCGAGCCCCTCCAAGAGCGGCAGCTTTCGCCACCTTTCCTCCCCAGGTCTCGCGACCCGGGGAGCGTATCCGGTATTAGCCTCCCTTTCGAGAGGGTATCCCGGTCTCGAGGGCAGGTTGCCCACGTGTTACTCACCCGTGCGCCACTCGAAGCACCGATGTATCGCTACACCGGCGCTCCTCGTTCGACTTGCATGTGTTAAGTACGCCGCCAGCGTTCGCTCTGAGCCAGGATCAAACTCGCCATGTAAAAGCGATGAACCTGGTCCTCGAAGCTCGAACGCGTTACTGCGGATTCGCAGTCACTCGGCCGAGCGCAAGGTACTCGTTAGAACGGATGGTGCTCACACCTCTTCGGTGAGCCGATAGCATATGCGACTTTCAAAGAGCGCTACGGTCAGCTTGGAAGGTGACCGGATCTACTTCGAAAACCTGGCCCACGTCTCCGTGAGCAACGACTGACTATACGCATGACGCCCACGCCTGTCAAGCCTTTCGTCAGTTCCCGAGGAGCCAGCCTGATCAGCCGAGGACCGCGTCGACCGGAACCCGAGAGTACCCCCGATCCCCGGCCGTTGCAAGGGGTCGGCTGCCGTCACAGCGTGACGGCGTGGTAGGTCTTCTTCCCCTTCCTGAGGATCACGTACCTGCCGTGCAGGGCCGCGGACCGGGTCACCGGGGCGTCCGGCGAGGCGATCTTCTGGCCGTTCACCTGGATGGCGCCGGCGGTGACGAGCTCCCGGGCGCGCTTCCTGGACTCCGCCAGGCCGGCCCTGACCAGCAGGTCGGTGATCGAGAGGGGCTCCGGGGCGCCGCGGAGGTCCAGGCGGGGCATGGCCGCGCACGCTTCGGCGGCCTCCTCGGCCGTCAGGGACGCGACGTCCCCGCTGAAGAGCGCGGCGGTGATGCGTTCGGCCTCCCGCTCGGCCTCCGGGCCGTGGACCAGCCGGGTCACCTCCGCCGCCAGGACCCGCTGGGCCTCGCGGCGCTCCGGCGTCCGGCGGGTCGCCTGCTCGAGGGCCGCGATCTCCGGGAGCGGCAGGAAGGTGAAGTACCGGAGGTACCGGACCACGTCCTCGTCCGCGGTGTTGAGCCAGAACTGGTACATCTGGTACGCCGAGGTCTTGGCCCGGTCGAGCCACACCGTCCCCGCCTCGGTCTTGCCGAACTTCGTCCCGTCGTTCCTGGTCACGAGGGGAAGCGTGAGCCCGTACGCCTCGCCTCCCAGCAGCCGACGGATGAGGTCGATGCCCGCCGTGATGTTGCCCCACTGGTCCGTGCCGCCGATCTGCAGCGTGCAGCCGTGGTCCCGGTAGAGGATCAGGAAGTCGTAGGCCTGCAGGATCTGGTAGCTGAACTCCGTGTAGGAGAGCCCGACGTCCGTCCGTCCCATCCGCGAGCGGACCGCCTCCTTGGCGATCATGGCGCCGACGCCGAACTCCTTGCCGACGTCGCGCAGGAACGAGATGACGCCGAGCTTCGAGAGCCACTCGTAGTTGTCGAGCAGCATCGCGGCGGCCGGCCCGCGGTCGAAGTCCACGAAGCGCGCGACCTGCCGCTTCAGCCGCTCGGCCCACTCCGCCACCTGCTGCTCGGGGTTCAGCGCCCGCTCGGTGGTCTTTCCGCTGGGATCCCCGATGAGGCCGGTCCCGCCGCCGATCAGCACGATCGGGCGGTGGCCGGCGAGCTGGAATCGCCGGAGCGCGAGCAACGGCAGGAGGCTGCCGACGTGCAGGCTGTCGGCGGTGGGATCGAACCCGCAGTAGAGCGTCCGCCGGCCGCCGGCCAGATGCGCCCCGAGCGCCTCGGCATGCGTCACGTCGGCGATCAGGCCCCGGGCGGCGAGGTCGTCGAGAAGCGATCCGTGCATGGGATCTCCGGTGGTGGCGGTCATTATCGCACCGCGTGCGCGCCGTCCCAAGCCGCCGGCCGCGCACCCCCGAAGGACTATAATGTTGACGCATGCTGCGCTGGTGGCGGAGGCGGGAGAGCGGGGACGACGAGCGCCAGCCACGCCCCGGACTGGCGCGGTGGCTCCGCCGCGCGCTGATCGGGATCGGGGTGGTCACGCTGCTCGCCGGCGCCGCGGTCACGGTCGCGGCGCTCTGGGCCTTCGCGATCCTGCCGCGCTCGCTGCCCCCGGTCACCGCCCTGGAGTCGTTCCAGCCCGTCCTCGGGACGAAGATCTACGACGACAACGACGAGCTGCTGACCGAGCTGCACGTCGAGCGGCGGATCTTCGTGCCGCTGGCCCAGATCCCGCAGTCGCTGCGCGACGCGATCGTCGCCACCGAGGACCGGCGGTTCTACTCCCACTGGGGCATCGATCCGATCGGGATCGCGCGCGCGGTGGTCCAGAACTACCGCCGCGGCCGGATCGTGGAGGGCGGCAGCACGATCACCCAGCAGCTCACCAAGGTCCTGTTCCTCACGCCGGACAAGAGCCTCGAGCGCAAGCTGAAGGAGGCGGTGCTCGCCCTCGAGCTCGAGCGGCGCTACTCGAAGGACCGCATCCTCGAGATGTACCTCAACCAGGTGTACTTCGGTCACGGCGCGTACGGCGTCGAGGCCGCGGCGCGCACGTACTTCGGCAAGTCGGTCTCCGAGCTCAACGTCCGCGAGGCCGCGCTGATCGCGGGGCTGCCCCGCGCGCCGTCGAGCTACTCTCCCTTCGAGCACCCGCAGGCGGCGAAGCTGCGCCGCGAGCTCGTGCTCAGACGGATGGTGGAGTACGGCACGATCAAGGACGCCGAGGCCAAGCGGCTCGCGAGGAGCGACCTGGGTCTGATCCCGCCCGAGCGGCGCCGCACCACCGGCCAGTACTTTCTCGAGTACGTCCAGCGGACGCTGGAGGCCAAGTACGGCGCCGACATGGTCTTCAAGGGCGGCCTCAACGTCTACACCACGCTCAATCCCGGCATGCAGCTCGTCGCCGAGCAGTCGATCCGCGACGGCCTCAGGGCGCTCCAGACCCGGACCGGGAAGGCGGCGACCGAGCACCCCGAGGGGGCCCTCGTCACGATCGAGCCGCAGACCGGTTACGTCAAGGCGATGGTCGGCGGCCACGACTTCTTCCGCAGCGAGTTCAACCGCGCCGTGCAGGCGCGGCGGCAGCCCGGGTCCGCCTTCAAGCCGTTCGTCTACGTGGCCGCGCTCGAGTCGGGGTACACGGCCGCGACCCGGGTCGAGGACGCCCCGGTGATCTATCCCGTCGGGCGCAACGGCAAGGAGTGGAAGCCGGAGAACTACGACCGCAAGTTCCGGGGGCCGACGACGCTCCAGCAGGCGGTCGAGGAATCGGTCAACGTGGTGACGATCAAGGTCCAGGAGCGCGTGGGCATCAACAAGACCATCCAGGTCGCGCGGCGGCTCGGCATCGCGAGCGCCCTCAACGGCGACCTCACGCTCGCGCTCGGGACCTCGGACCTCACGCTGCTCGAGCTGACCTCGGCGTACGGTGCCTTCGCCAACCAGGGCGTCTGGATGGCGCCGACGGTCATCCGCTACATCACCGACGCGCAGGGCAAGCTCATCGAGGAGAACGTTCCCGAGGGCAAGGAGGCGATGGCGCCGGAGACGGCCTACGTGATCACCCACATGCTGCGGGGCGTGGTCGAGCGCGGCACCGGCCAGGGGGCCAAGGCGCTCGGCCGGCCGGTCGCCGCGAAGACGGGCACGACGAACGACTACTCGAACGCGTGGTTCATCGGCTACACGCCGCGGCTCGTGACCGGCGTGTGGGTGGGCTACGACCGCCCGCGCAGCCTGGGCAAGGACGAGACGGGCTCGCGCGTGGCCGTCCCGATCTGGACCGCCTACATGAGCAGGGTGCTGGGCGACCGGCCGAAGGAGGACTTTCCCGTCCCCGAGCGGGTGGTGCTGGTCCCGGTGGATCTCGACCCGTCGAACGAGTGCGTGCGGGTCGTGACCATGGCGTTCGTGAAGGGCACCGAGCCGGCGATGAACTGCGGACCGCGACGCCAGATGGTGCCGCCGCCCGGCGCCCCGGCTCCGGGTGGCGCGCCGATCCCGGGGGTGCCGCCCGCCCCCGGATCCCCCGCAGGCCAGAGCGCCCTCACCCCCGGTGACGTTCCGCCGACCGCCCCGAACAGGGCGCCCGCGCTGCCCCCGGCGGCGGCGCTCGCGCCCGTCACTCCGCTCGCCGCGCCGCCGATCGCGCTACCGCCAGCGGGCCGGCTGCCCCTCGCGGCCCCTCTCGCCCCCGCCGTACCCCTGGCTCCCGTCGTCCCGGGCGGGCCGGGGGCGTCCGCTCCCTCGCCGCAGACGCCCTGACCGGGGCCGGCCCTCAGGCCTTCGTCGCCGCCGGGTAGCGCGCCGCGACGTCCGCCCAGACGCCGTCGCCCAGCAGGCGCTCGAAGACGCCGGGGAGGTCGTCGATCGGCACGCGGATCTGCTCCATCGTGTCACGCTCCCGGATCGTGACGCGCCGGTCGCCGGGCTCGCCCTTGTCGGCGTCGCCGACGGTCTGGACGTCGACGGTCACGCAGTACGGCGTGCCGACCTCGTCCTGGCGCCGGTACAGGCGGCCGATGGCGGCCGTGTCGTCGTAGACCACGCGCCAGCGCCGGGCGAGGCGCGCCCGGAGGTCGTGCGCGGTCGCCACGATGTCGGGCCGCTTCTTGAGCAGCGGCAGGACCGCGATCTTCAGCGGCGCCAGCTCGTGGTGCAGCCGCAGCACGACGCGCTTCTCGCCGCGCACCTCCTCCTCGCGGTACGCGTCCACGAGGAACGCCAGCACGCTGCGGTCGGCCCCGGCCGACGGCTCGATGACGTACGGCACGACGTGGGTCTTTCGCTCCTCGTCGAAGTACGTGAGGGTCTTGCCGCTCCACTGCGCGTGCTGCTTCAGGTCGAAGTCGGTGCGGTTCGCGATGCCCTCGAGCTCGCTCCAGCCCATGGGGAACCTGTACTCGATGTCCGCGGTCCGCTTGGCGTAGTGCGCCAGCTCGTCCTTCTCGTGCTCGCGCAGCCGGAGGTGGTCGCGCCGGATGCCGTACCGCTGGTACCACGCGAAGCGCTCCTCGATCCACCGCTCGTGCCACACCTCGTCGGCGGGCCGGCCGTCGACCGACTCCAGCGGGTTCACGAAGTACTCGATCTCCATCTGCTCGAACTCGCGGGTCCTGAACGTGAAGTTGCCGGGCGTGATCTCGTTGCGGAAGGCCTTGCCGATCTGGGCGATGCCGAACGGCAGCTTGAGCCGCATCGCCTGCTGGACGTTCTCGAAGTTCACGAAGATGCCCTGCGCCGTCTCGGGCCGGAGGTAGGCGACCGCCGCGTCCTCCTCCACCGGGCCCATGAACGTCTTGAACATCAGGTTGAACTGTCGCGGCGCGGTCAGCTCGCCCTTGCCGCACTCCGGGCACAGCGTCCGCCGGGCGCCGCAGTGCTTGCACGGCTCGCCGGCCGGCACCTCGAACCGGTTGCCCTTGGTGGCCGGACAGTAGTGGACCCACGGCTGCTCGTCGACCTTGTCGGCGCGGAAGCGCCGCTGGCACGCCTTGCAGTCCACCATCGGGTCCGTGAAGTGGTCGAGGTGACCGCTCGCCTTCCAGACCGTCGGGTGCATGAGGATCGACGCGTCCAGGCCCACCATGTCGGGGCGGAGCTGCACGTTGTCCCGCCACCACACCCGCTTCACGTTGTTCTTCAGCTCGACGCCGAGCGGGCCGTAGTCCCAGCACGAGCCGGTTCCGCCGTAGATCTCGCTCGACTGGAAGATGAAGCCCCGTCGCTTGCACAGCGACACGATCACGTCCATGTTCATGCGGTCATCCGCCTCCGGTCGGCGAGAATTGCTCCACGGCCCTGGCGAAGCGCGCGCTGCGCGTCGGATGCCCGATGAGCCGGGTGACGTGGGCCTCGAGCAGCTCGCGCAGCTCGCCCTCCGCGCGCCCGAGCGACGCGGCCGTCGCCTCGTCCCAGCCCTGGCCGCGCAGGCGGCGCAGCGCCGCCACGCTCGACGCGTCGATCCTCACGGCGTCCCGGGCCGCCGCCGCACACCGCGGGCACAGCAGGCCGCCGGCGTCGACGTCGACGGCCACGGTGCCCCGGGCCTGCGTCGCCCGCTGCCCGCACCCCGCGCAGCCGTCGAGCCGCAGCCGGTGGCCGAGCGCCTCGATGCACCGGGCGCCGAAGACCACGGCCACGCGGCGCGGGGGCGCCCCCGCCTCGACGCTGCGGAGCCCGCGCACGAGCAGCCCGTAGACGGCGGGATTCGGGTCCCGGTCGGCGGTGAGCCGCCCGACGCACTCCACCATCCACGCCGCCTGCCCGAGCCGCTCGAGGTCGTTCCGCACGCGCTCGAAGGGCCGCGAGACGTCGAAGTGATCGACGCGCACCAGGTCGCTGCGGCCCGAGTCGAAGAAGACGAGCTCCCCCAGCGTGCAAAGCTCGAGGGCGCCCGCGAAGCGCGATGTGATCCGTCGCGCCGCCCGCGCCACGCCGCGGATCTTCCCGTACTGCCGCGAGAAGAACGTCACCACGCGGTCGCTCTCGCCGAGGGGGAAGCTGCCGATGACCACGGCCGCCGACCTGCCCAGCCCCATGTCAGGACGTCAGCAGGAAGCCGAACTCGCGCAGCGCCCGGTCGTCCTTGCGCCACGCGCGCCGGACCTGCACGGTCAGGCCGAGGAACACCTGGATGCCGAAGAACGCCTCGAGATCCTGCCGGGCCGCCGTCCCGATGCGCCTGAGCATCGCGCCGCCGCGTCCGATCAGGATCCCCTTCTGCGAGTCGCGCTCGACGAAGACCGTGGCGCGGACGTCGAGCCGCGGCGGCCGCCGGCGCTCCGTCAGCTCGTCGACGCGGACCGCGACCGCGTACGGGATCTCCTCGTGGGTCAGCAGGAAGATCTTCTCGCGGACGACCTCGGCGACGTAGAACGTTTCGGGCTGGTCGCTGGTGGCGTCGGCCGGGAAGAACGGCGGGTGCTCCGGCAGCGCGTCGACGATGAGCCGCAGCAGCCGGTCGGTGTTCGTTCCGTCGAGCCCCGAGACGGGCAGGAGCTCGGCGAACGGCCACGCCGCGCGCCACGTCTCGATCATGGGGAGCAGGCGGCTCTTCGGCTGCACGGCGTCGGCCTTGTTCAGGAGACAGAAGACCGGCGCCGAGCGACCGCGCACCGCCTCCAGCACCCGCGGGTCCGGGTGCTCGCGCCCCGTCGCGTCCACGACGGCGCACACGACGTCGACGTCCTCCAGCGCGCGCTCGACGGTCTTCATCATGAACTCGCCGAGCTTGCCTCCGAGGGGGCCGAGGCCCGGCGTGTCCACGAAGACCACCTGGGCGCCGGGCAGGTTCCGGATCCCGGTGATCCGGTTCCGCGTGGTCTGCGGCCGCGGCGAGACGATGGCGAGCTTCGTCCCCGTGAAGCGGTTGAGCAGCGTCGACTTGCCGGCGTTGGGCCGGCCGATCAGCGCGACGAACCCCGCGCGGAACGAGCCCGGCGCGGTCATCGGGGAAGCAGCCCTCGCCAGAGCCCTTCCGGCGGACGGCGTCCGGATCCCGCCAGGATCGCGCGCTCGCGCTCGTGCATCAGCACCGCCTCCACGGGATCGCGGTCGTCCCATCCGACCAGGTGGAGCACGCCGTGGGTGACGAGGAGGTCCAGCTCGCTCCGCACGTCGACGCCCAGCCGGCGAGCCTGCCGCGCCGCGGTCTCCGCCGAGATCACGATCTGTCCGACGAGCCCGCCGACCGCCTCCGGGATCTCGACCGGGAAGGCGATCACGTCCGTGCGCCGGCGGACGCCGCGCCAGGCCGCGTTGATGCGCCGCACCTCGGCGTCGTCCACCACCAGCACCTCGACGCGGCCCGCCGGCCGGCCGACCGCGGCGAGCGCGCGGTCAGCGGCGCGGGCCAGGCGACGGCGGTCGATCGCGACGGCGCCCGGGCGCACCTGCACCGCGCACGCCACTCACTCCATGGGGGGCTCCGGGCGCCCCCCATGCCCCCCATCGCTCGGGACGCCCCGGCGGAGCCGTGGCGCCCCTCGGTCCCCCTCGGCGTCCATGGGGGGCTCCGGGCGCCCCCCATGCCCCCCATCGCTCGGGACGCCCCGGCGGAGCCGTGGCGTTCCTCGGCACGGCGATCCGTTCACGGGCCCCCTCCGTCCCGGGGGGGCGCCTCGCGCGACGACGCCTCGTGCACGTCGTAGGCCCGGATGATGGCGGACACGAGGCGGTGGCGGACGACGTCCTGCTCGTCGAAGTAGACGAAGCTGATCCCCGGCACGCCCCTGAGGATCCGCTGCACCTCGATCAGGCCCGAGCCCCGCGACGCGGGGAGGTCGACCTGCGTGACGTCGCCGGTGATGACCATCTTGGAGTTGAAGCCGAGGCGCGTCAGGAACATCTTCATCTGCTCGGTCGTGCTGTTCTGCGCCTCGTCGAGGATGATGAACGCGTCGTTCAGGGTCCGGCCGCGCATGTACGCCAGCGGCGCGATCTCGATGGCGCCCTTCTCGGTGAGGCTCGCGACCTTCTCGGCCTCCAGCATGTCGTAGAGCGCGTCGTACAGGGGGCGCAGGTACGGGTGCACCTTCTCGTAGAGGTCGCCGGGCAGGAAGCCGAGGCGCTCGCCGGCCTCCACGGCGGGCCGCGTCAGCACGATGCGGGCCACCTCGCGCTTCATCAGGGCCGACACGGCCATGGCCACGGCCAGGAACGACTTGCCCGTCCCCGCCGGGCCGATCGCGAAGACCATGTCGTGGGCGCGGATCGCGTCGACGTACCGTTTCTGCCCGATCGATTTGGGCGAGATCCACTTCTTCCGCGACGGCACCTGGATGGCGTCGGCGAAGACGGACTTGATGTCGGCGTCCTCGTCGTCACCCAGCATCTTCACCGCGGCGCGCACCTCCACCGCCCGCAGCGGGGCGCCGGAGCGCACCAGCTCGGCGAGCTGGGTGATCGCCCGCTCGGCCTTCCGCACCTGGCGCTCCTCGCCCTTGAGCATGACCTCGTGGCCGCGGGCGACGATGCGGACGTCGAGCTCGTTCTCGAGCGTCCGGAGATGGTCGTCGTTCCGTCCCAGAAGCGGCAGCAGGTCCACCTCGGGGGAGATCGAGAGGCGGCGGGTGACGATGGTGGCTTCGCTCAACGCTTACGCTTTCGAGTCCCAGTCTACCACGGCGATTCCGAGCTCCCGGAGCTGCGCCGGGCTCACCGGCGCCGGCGCGTCGGTCATCGGATCCTGGCCCTTCTGCGTCTTCGGGAACGCCATGACCTCGCGGATCGACTCCTCGCCCGCCAGCACGGCGGCGAGCCGGTCGACGCCGAACGCGATGCCGCCCATCGGCGGCGCGCCGAACTCCAGCGCGTCGAGGAGGAAGCCGAACTTGGCGCGCGCCTCGTCCTTGCCGATGCCCAGCAGCTCGAACACGCGCTGCTGCACCGCGTGCTGGTAGATGCGGATGCTGCCGCCGCCGACCTCCAGGCCATTGAGGACGAGGTCGTACGCCTTGGCGAGCACGGCGCCCGGGTCGCTCTCGAGACGCGGCAGGTCCTCGTCGCGCGGCGAGGTGAACGGGTGGTGCATCGCCTGCCAGCGTCGATCCTCCTCGCTCCACTCGAGCAGCGGGAAGTCCACCACCCAGGCGAGCGCGTAGCCGCCGGACGGGACGAGGCCGTGGCGCTGCGCCAGCTCCACGCGGAACCTCCCGAGCACCGTCTGCGCGGTGGCCCGCGCGTCGCCGACGAGCAGCAGCAGGTCCCCGGGGCCGGCGCCGAGGGCGCCGAGCAGCCGGTCGCGCATCGGCTCGAGGAACCGGGCGACCGGAGACTGGAGCCCGCCGTCGGTCACCTTCACCCACACGAGCCCCTTCGCGCCCCAGGTCTTCGCGGTCGAGACCAGGTCGTCGGCCTCCTTGCGCGAGAGCCCGCCGGCGCCCGGGATCCGGAGCGCCTTCACGGCGCCGCCGCCGCCGGCCACCTGGGCGAACGCCTGGAACTCGCCGTCCCGGAAGAGGTCCGTGACGTCCGCCAGCTCGAGGCCGAAGCGGAGGTCCGGCTTGTCGGACCCGAACCGCTCCATCGCCTCGTGGTAGGTGAGGCGCGGGAACGGGCGCGGCACGTCGACGCCGCGCACCGATCGCAGGATGGCCGCCACCATGCCCTCGATCAGCGCCAGGAAGTCGTCCCGGTCGAGGAACGACGTCTCGATGTCGATCTGCGTGAACTCGGGCTGGCGGTCCTTGCGCTGGTCCTCGTCCCTGAAGCAGCGGACGATCTGGAAGTAGCGCTCGAACCCGGCCACCATCAGCAGCTGCTTGAAGAGCTGGGGCGACTGGGCGAGGGCGTAGAAGCTGCCCCGGTAGAGCCGGCTCGGCACGAGGAAGTCGCGGGCGCCCTCGGGCGTCGTGCGGATCAGGTACGGCGTCTCGACCTCGATGAAGCCGTGGCCGTGCAGGTACTCGCGCGTGGCGCGGCACACGGCGTCCCGGATCCGGAGGTTCCGGAACATCCGCGGGCGGCGCAGGTCGAGGTAGCGATAGGTCAGGCGAGTCCACTCGTCGATCTCGACGTCGTCCTCGATGGGGAACGGCAGCGGGCGCGACTCGTTGAGGATCCGCAGCTCCGCGACGTGGATCTCGACCTCGCCGGTGGCGAGCTTCGGGTTCTCGGTCCCCGATGGACGCCGCTGCACGACGCCGCGCACCGCCAGGACGAACTCGCTGCGGATCGACTCGGCCCGCGCGTGGGCATCGGCGCTGGTGGCGGGGTTGAACACGCACTGGACGAGGCCCGTCCGGTCCCGCACGTCGACGAAGACCAGGCCGCCGTGGTCGCGGCGGCGGTGCGCCCAGCCCATCAGGGTCACCGCGCGGCCGGCGTCGGCCGCGCGCAGGGCGCCGCACTCGTGCGAGCGGCGCCAGTCGCCGAGGACGTCGCTCACGACCTGGCCTCCTCCTTCCCGGTCCGCCTCGCCAGCGGCCGGACGTCCAGCGCCCCGGGCGCGCGAAGGACGGCGTACGACCCGTAACCGTGGGTGGCGAGCTCCTCCAGCTGTCGTCCGAGGTTCTTCCGCTTCGGCTCCAGCGAGACGATCTGCCCCTGCTCGCGCAGCTCTCTCGCCAGCGCCACGAGCGTGGCGATGTCGTCCTGGCCGTCCACCAGCACCGCGATGCGCCGCTCGCCGCCGTCCCGCGGGCCCCGCCGCTCCTTGAGGATCTCGATCAGGCGCTCGAACCCGATCGAGAAGCCGCAGGCCGGGACCTCCCGCCCGAGCAGCTTGCCGATCATGCGGTCGTAGCGACCGCCGCCGGCGATCGACGAGGTGTAGCCGCTGTGGGCGACCTCGAAGATCGGCCCCGTGTAGTAGCCCATGCCCCGGACCAGCGACAGGTCGACCTCGATCGTGTAGCGCCCGCGCGCCTCGGCGGTGACCGCGCGGACGATCGTGTGGAGCGCCCCGTGGACGCCGTCCGGGTCGGGCCCCAGCAGCGCGCGCACGTGCTCGAGGGCCGGCCCCTCGCGCTCCAGCCGCTCCAGGACGTCGATCATGCGGGCCACCGCGGCCTCGGGATGCCCGTCGCCCCTCAGCTCGTCGCGCACGCCCGCGACGCCGATCTTGTCGAGCTTGTCGAGCGTCACGAACACCTGGCCCACGCGCTCGCCGGCGAAGCCGCAGTGGCGCGCCAGCGCGCCGAGCACCCGGCGGTCGTTGAGGCGGACGCGCAGCCCCGTGAGGCCGACGGTCAGCAGCGCGTCCAGCGTGGCCAGGATCAGCTCGACCTCCGCGTGCGCGGACTCGACGCCGAGGATGTCGATGTCGCACTGGGTGAACTGGCGGTACCGTCCCTTCTGGGGCCGCTCCGCCCGCCAGACCGGGCCGATCTGGAGGCTCTTCAGCGGCTGCGGCAGCTTCGCGTGGTTCTCGGCGTAGTACCGCGCGAGCGGGACCGTGAGGTCGAACCGGAGGCCCAGGTCGACCAGGTCGTCGATGCGGACCATCTCGGCGTGCGCCAGCTTCTCGCCGCGCTTGAGGACCTTGAAGATCAGCTTCTCGTTCTCGCCGCCCTCGCTGCGGGTGAGGAGGCGGATGTCCTCGAGCGCGGGCGTCTCCACCCGGCGGAATCCGTACCGCCGGTACACGTCGAGGATCGCGGCGGCGGTGGCGTCGCGCAGCTCCACCTCGTCCGGGAGGATGTCGCGCATCCCGCGCGGCGGCGACGTGTCGAGCTTCGCCGCCACGTCAGGCGCCCCCCGTCATGTACTCGTTCTTCAGCGCCACGTAGTTCTCGGCCGACCGGCGGATGAGCGCGAGGTCGTCGGCCGACACCTCGCGGCGCACCTTCGCCGGGGCGCCCACGAGGAAGGACCGGGGCGGCGCCTTCATCCCGGGCGGCACCAGCGAGCCCGCGGCGACCAGGCACTCCTCGCCGAGCTCGGCGCCGTCCAGCACGATGGCGCCGATGCCGATCAGGCAGCGGGACGCGATCGTGCAGCCGTGGAGCCGCGCGGCGTGGCCGACGGTCACGAAGTCGCCGAGGACCGTCGCCGGGCCCCGCCGGTTGACGTGGATCACGGTGCCGTCCTGGACGTTCGTGCCGCGTCCGATCCGGATCGAGTTCACGTCGGCCCGGAGCACGCTGCAGAACCAGACGCTGGCGTCCTCGCCCAGCTCGACGTCGCCGACGACGTGGGCCGAGTCGTGGACGAACGCCGTGCGGTGCACGCGGGGAACGACGGTCCGGTAGGGATGGATCACGCGGGGCGGGACGGCGCTACTCGGGGATCGTCATCACGATCTGCGTCTCCCCGCTCTGCCTGAGCAGGCCGTCGCGCCGCACGACGGCGGCGACCAGCGAGGGGTTGCCCTCGCCGGGGATCGCGCCGAGCCCGGTCACGAACCCCTCGAAGCCCGAGCTGACGACCTGCATCCGGTACCCCGCGGGCCCCCGGAAGACGACGGCCATCCGCCCGGCCTCGTCCTCGTTCACGGGCACCACGACCTCCTGGACGCCGTCGCCGTCGAGGTCGACCGACACCGGGTTGGGCTCGAACTTGAAGAACTTGTCGACGATCGTCTGCAGCATCGGGATCTGGAGCTGCCCCTGGGCCAGCCCGCCGCCGACCACGGTCAGCGACCGCCACAGCTCCTGTGCGCCCATCGTGATGCGCAGGCGGTTGTGCTCGTCGACGAAGGCCAGCACCCGGTCCTTGCCCGCGATGTTCGAGAACGTGGCGCCGGTCGGCCGGAAGCCGTCGTGGACGATCACCCGGGCCGCCGCCGAGATCCCGCCGTCCTTCAGGACGTACCGCGTCGCCGTCCCGCGGTTCCAGAACTTCTCCGGATGCGGCGTCTGCGCCCACAGGCTCTTCGCCACCCCGTCGCCCTGCTCGTCCACCGCCAGCAGGAGCAGCGGGATGTCCTCCACGAGCACCGCCGCGCGGCCGTTCCGCGTCGTGAGGATGTACGAGAGCATCCCGGTCTTGACGTCCTGCCGGTTGACGACGACTTCCAGGACGCCGTCGCCGTCGAGGTCGGCGAACTGGACGCTGAGGATGCGGCCCCGCATGCGCCTGTCGTACGTCCACTCGGCGTCGAGCCTGTCGCCGTTCACCTTGTAGACGAAGACCCGCTGGCCCTCCGTCACCACGATGCGCGGCGTCCTGTCGCCGGGCGCCACCGCCACGTCCATCGAGTACACGATGAACGGGAACGTCGCGACCGAGCGGATGGGGATCGACGCGGCGCCGGCCGAGTACGTGTTGGGCTCCCAGTCGCCGGAGAGCAGCCGGGCCAGCAGCGACCGGCGCTCGATCCGGACCGCGCCCGGGCTGCCCGACGCCGAGAACTGGTTGCTCGACTGGGCCCGGATGCTGGAGGGCACGAACAGCGCGGTCTCGAGCAGCGGGGCGTCGAGCGACGCCGAGAAGACCCGGGCGTCCATGAACGGCCGGCCCTGCATCGTCGTGAAGTGGAGGGCGAGCAGATGGGTCATCCTGAAGCGCTGCATCGCCTCGCGGACGCCGCGCCCCTTCATGAAGTCCTCGGCGGCGATCCGCTCCTGGGCCAGCCAGCCGACGACCTGGTCGCCGAAGACGGTCTGGAACCGCCCGCTCCGCTCGAGCTCCTGCACCAGCTCGTAGGTCGCGGCCTCCACGATCTTCGACCGCGCGCCGGTCGTGAGCGGCAGCACCGTCAGGCGCACCTTGCCGGCGATCGAGCGCGCCTTGTCCCCCGGGGCGATCTGCGATGCGCCGGGCGCCAGCGTCCCGACCGAGTAGTTCTCGAACACCTCGGTGACGACCAGGCGCCCCAGCGTCTCCTCGGTGCGGCCGAGGTACTTCTTCGTCGTGGGGTGGTAGAGCTCCCGGCCTTCCCTCACGACGATCATCTCGATGCCGGGCTGGACCTTCTGCGAGCGTCCGCTCGCCAGCGTGATCTTCGTCCCCGCCGCCTCCACGACCTCCGTCTGCACGGCGGGGAAGAGGTCGCCCACCTGGTCGGCGACGACCTTGAAGGAGAGCGGCGCCGGCGCCGGCGTCGCCTGCGCCGGCTGGGGCGCCTGCTGGGCGGCGCCGGGATGCGGGGCGGCCGCGGCCCAGGCGAGCGTCGCGGCGAGCGCGACCGTCGGGAGCGCGGAGCGACGGCGAGGGGCCCCGAACATCACCAGGACTATATCACCGAAGGAAAAGGAAGAGGGCATGGGGGTTTCCCCCCATGCCCTCGGCGCTGCGCGTGACTAGAACGTGATGCGGACGCGCGAGACCAGCTTGTAGACGTCGTCGGCGGCGCAGGTCGCCGCACCGCCGGCGGACGTGCCCTCACGGTCGCCGCGGCAGCCAGGCGCTGCCGCCGTGCCACCCGTGCGGCGGTGGTTCAGCGCGTCACCCGCGAACAGGTACGCGCCGATCAGGTCGAGCGCGACGTTCGGGGCGAAGCGGTACGTCAGCCCGAGGTTGACCTCGGTGCCGAGATAGCGGTCGTCACCGCGGCCGTCACCGCCCGTGAGACCGGTGGCGCCGAGCACCCTGTCGGTGTCGACCTCCTCGTCCGTCCAGCTCACGTTGACGAGACCCTTCAGCGTCAGGGCCGGCGTCACCGAGTAGTCGGCGGCGAGGGCCGCGAAGACGCGGCCGTACTTGTCGTACGAGGGCGACTGCCGGAGGCTGACGCCGGGAGCGCCGGCGAGGAGCGCCGTCGCGTAGTCGACGCCCGACGTCTGGATTTCGGTCCAGCCCCCCATGTAGGCGAACGCCGGGTTGATCGCCTGGTAGTAGTTGACGTCGGCGCCGTTGGCGACGTTGTGGCTGGCGCCCATGCCGGGGGTCCACATGACGCGGCCCTCGATGTTCAGGGGGCCGATGCGATAGCCCGCCGTGGTGTCGAAGATCCACGAGCGGATGTCGACCTCGTTCGTCCCGGCGTTGGGGCCGGCCGCGATGCGCGGGATCTCCTGCTCGCCGAGCTGGACCAGGAACGTCGGCTGCAGCGTGAACCCGCCCATCGTCCACCGCACGTCACCGCCGAGCGTGTGGCGGGTCGTGCGGAGGTTCGTGCCGTTGACGCTGAAGCCGTCCTTGGCCTCGGTGCCGAGGTTGCCGGTACCCGGGTTGCCGCCGTCGTACGAGGCGTAGGCGTACGTCGGCTTCACCGTCAGGCCCTTGAAGACCTCGAGCTCGAGGCTGGCGAGGAGCGCCCACGACTCCCTCTGCCCGGCCGCCGTGATCGGGTCGATCTTCTCGCCGATCTGGACGAAGGTGAGCGTCGACCGCATGTTCGGCGCCCACATGGTCTCCATGGCGATGCCGGGGATGTCGCCACCGAGGAGGATGCCCACCTTGTACTCGTGGCCGCGTGCGGGCTGCTGACCCGCCCGGATGATGCCGCTCACCGGGATGAACGGCAGGATCGAGCCGGGGCCGGTGATGGGCGTCTCGACGTACAGCCACTTCGTCTCGACCGCGCCAGCGACGTCGCCGTCGAGGTCCATGTTGGCCGTCGTCCCGGGGAACGTCGTCGTGGTGACGTTCGCGCCGGCGCCGTTGGTGAAGTCCAGCTCGACGGCCCAGACCGCCTTGCTGCGGCCGACCTCTCCGGTGAGCGTGAAGACGCCGCGCTCACGGGAGTACCAGCCGTCGTCCCGCCCGCCGTCCGTGACGTCGAGACCCGGCCAGTTGTGGTACTTGTTCGCGACGAAATCCAGCAATCCGGTGATCGTCACCTTCGGGGCAGGCGCCTGCGCCATGACCGGCGCGACCTGGATCCCGAGGATGGCGATCAGAGAGACGACAACTACGACGACTCTCCTCATTACCGCCTCCTCAATGTGGTGGTGAGTTGCGCGACGACCGCGTTTCCGCAAGGCCCAGCACCAACACCTGCAGAGACACCTCGGACAGCGGGACCATTTCTACACTGGCGGCAGGCGCAGCGTCAACGATTTTGGCCGGAACCTGGGCGACTTTCCGGCCAGGATCCGGGCTGAGGGAAGGGCCGGGGGCTAGCCTCCGTCCCCCAGCGCCTTCAGCTGGCCGACGGCGGCCTCGCCAAACGGCGAGTGCGGGGCCAGGTCGCGGGCGTGGCGGAACGCCCGCTTGGCGTCCTCGCGCCGCCCCTGGGCCACCAGGACTAGACCGAGGTTGTAATAGGCCCCCTCCATCTTGGGCTCGAGGCCGATGGCGAAGCGGAGGGCTTCCTCGGCCTCGGCGTACCGCTTGAGGTGGTAGAGGGCGAGGCCGAGGTTCTGGTAGGCGATGTGGGCGACCGCCAGGGTCGGGGAGGCGAGGGCCTTCCGGTAGGCCCCGACCGCCTCCTCCCACCGGCCCATCTCGGCCAGGGCGATCCCGGTGTTCATGAAGGCCTCGGCGTAGTTGTCGTCCAGGTCGGTCGCCGACCGGAAGCCGACGAGGGCGAGGTCGGGGCGGCGCATCTCGAGGTAGACCAGGCCGAGGGCGTTCCAGTAGAGGGGAACGCCGGGGTCGAGCGAAATCGCCTCCCTGAGCGCCGCGACGCCGAGCGCCGATTGCTTGTCGCGGAGGTTCGCCAGCCCGCGCTCGTAGGCGGCGCGCGCCTGGAGCCGCTTCAGCTCTTCCCGGTCGTCGGTCGTCGCACAGCCGCCCGCGAGCAGGGCCACGGCCAGCGCGAGGAGGCAGAAGCCCCGGATTCTTGACACGTTGTCCCCTCCCATGTAGCGTTCAAGAGCGTGCCGACCTACGAGTATCAATGCGATCGCTGCCACCGGACGTTCGAGATCTGGCAGCGCATCACGGCAGAGCCGCTCACGCGGTGCGAGGCGTGCGACGGGCCGCTGCGGCGGCTGCTGTCGCCGGCGCCCTTCATTCTGAAGGGCGATGGGTGGTACGTCACCGACTACCCGTCGGAGTCGCGCAAGAAGGCCATGGAATCCGAGAAGGGCGCCGGCAAGGAGTCGACATCCGGCGAGAAGTCTAGCACCACGACCTCGAAGGAAAGTCCTACTCCGAGCCCCTCCGGGGCCGCCGCCCCCTCGACACCAGCGTCGTCCGACTGAGCACCACCGGCGTCCCGCGCCGGGCCCGCAGGGCCGACGCGGCGTTGCCGTCGCGCACGACCACCTCGAGCCGGTTGCGGGAGCCCACCAGCGCGCCGGCGGCTCCTCTCGGCAGATCCGCGTACGTCCCCACCAGCGGCAGGGCCCGCGCGCCGATCCTCACCGTGCCGTGGATCGCGGACTCCGTCGCGAGGGCCCTCACCTGGCCGGCCTCGATCGAGGTGACCAGGTTGCCGAAGCGGTCCACGTGGATCACCGTCCCCGCGACGCCGCCCGCGACGACCCTCGCCTCCGGCCACGGCAGGCGGACCGGGTCGGCCACGGCGGGACCGAACCGGGCCGGCTCGACGCCCAGCGCCAGGTGGGCGGCCGCGGGGGCGAACACGTCGCGGCCGTGGAACGTCCGGCTGACCGACGGCAGCCGGTACTCCGGCGCGGCGAGCTCGTAGGCGTCCCAGTCGCCGCGGGCCAGGATGGGCGTGAAGAGGCCGTTGTCGGGGCCCACGAAGAGCTGCCCGGCCGAGACGACGACGAGGCCCCGCCGCTCGGTCCCGACCCCGGGATCGACGACGGCCAGGTGGATCGTGCCGGCCGGAAAGAACCGGGTGGCGCCTTCGACGGCGAACGCCGCCTCGGCCACCTGCTGGGGCTCCACCTCGTGGGTGACGTCCACGAGGTGCACGGCGCGGGTCATCCGGAGGATGACCGCCTTCATCTCGGCGACATAGCTGTCGCGGACGCCGAAGTCCGTGGTCAGCGTGATGATCGCGGGCGCCGTCACGCGCGCGCTAATGATGCTCGCGGAATTGATTGACGCCCGCGCCCGGCGGCGGGAGCCCCGGTCGCGCCGAGGATGGCTCGCCTGTACGCCGACGCTCGCTCGGGTGGGGCTCGCGCGGCCCCCCATCCCCCAGAGGGGGCTCGCCCGAGGGCAGCCGGTGCCCGGCGGCGCGCTCGCCCCACCCTGCGCTTCGCACGGCGACACGGCTCGCCATACGGCGCTCCCGGGGCTTCCGCCCGCCGGGCGCCGACGTCGCGCCGTCAACGTATTCGGCGAGATTCATTAGCGATCGCGCTCGACGACGAAGTCCGCGATCAGGGCGAGGATCTCCCGCTCCTCGGAGGGCGGGAACGCGAGCAGGTCGCCCTTGGCGGCCTGGGCGTACGTGCCCGCCCGCTCCAGCGCGTACTCGACGCCGTCGTGCTCCAGCACCAGCCGCCGGATGTCCTCGAGGTCCTCGCCGGCCAGCGCCCGGCGCTTGAGCAGACCGAGCACCCGCTCCGCGTCCGCGCGTGACGCGCGCTGGAGCGCGGCGATGAGAGGCAGCGTCAGCTTGCCCTCGCGCAGGTCGCTGCCGATCGCCTTGCCGAAGCGCTCGGGATCCGCGATGAAGTCGAGCGAGTCGTCGGAGATCTGGAACGCGACCCCGATGTCGAGCCCGTACCGGGTCAGCGCGTCGACCTGCGGCGCCGTGATGGCGCCCAGGAGGCCGCCGATGCGGCAGCACGCCGAGATGAACGACGCGGTCTTCTGGGTGATGATCCGGACGTAGTCCGACTCCGTGGTCACGCCGTGGCGCTTGCACTGGAGCTGCAGCACCTCGGCCTCGGTCATCGACACGGTGGCGCGGGCCAGCGTCTCCATGACCCCGCGGTCGTTGTCCTGGACGAGCATCGCGAAGGACTTCGAGTAGAGGTGGTCGCCGACCAGGATGGACGCGTCGTCCCCCCACCGGGCGTTCGCCGACGGCCGTCCCCGGCGGAGCGGCGCCTGGTCGACGACGTCGTCGTGGATGAGGGTCGCGGTGTGGAGCAGCTCGACCACGCAGGCGAGGCGGACGGAGCGCGGGCCGCGGTAGCCGGAGAGACGGGCGGCGAGCAGCAGCAGCATCGGCCGCAGGCGCTTGCCCCCGGCCCCGGCGATGTAGTCGCCCATGTCGTGGATCAGCCCGACCGGGGAGTCCAGCTGGCGCCGGATCTCGACCTCCACCGCGGCGAGATCCTCGCCCACGAGCGCGACGACCCGCTCCTTCAGGACGCGCTCGAGTGTGGGGGTCGGCACGCGAGCCGGGACTACTTGGGGACGACGCGGTCCCGGACCTGGATCTGGGACCCCGGCGCGACCGACTGGATCTCGGCGACGGAGAAGCGATCGCGGATCTCCGTCACGCGCGCCGTGCCGACCTCCTCGTCCAGCTCTCCGAGGACCTCGCCGGTCACCGGGTGGACGATCGGGATGCGGTCGCGCCGCAGGCTGAGCAGCGTCCCGGCGTGGACGCCGTCGACGGACGTCAGGTCCACGACGATCCGCGTGGTGTCCACGTAGACGACGTACCCGCGCTTCGGCTCGGGCGCCGGCCTGGGCGCCGGGGCCGTCGCGGCGGCGGCCACCGCCGGCGCCGTGGCGGCGCCCCGCGTCTCGCCGCCGGCCCGGGGCGTCTCGGCGGCCGGCTGGTAGGGCACGCCATGCCGGGGGCTGATCTTGCCTCCCCCGGGCGGAGTGCCGTAGCGGGCGACGATCTCGGGCGGGGCGATGATCGCCGACTTGCCCCGGATCAGCGTGGTGAAGGTGGTCGGGACCTTGTCCTCCTCCACCCAGATGTACTCGGGCTCGCTCGGGACGTCGCCGAACCGGGGGTTCTTGATGAGGAGCCAGCGGGGCTCGGCGGACTTGAGGGCGACCGAGGGTTCGCCCTGATGCGGAAGGCCGGCGATCTCGCGGATCTTCGCGCAGCCACCGAGGGCGAGCGGCGCCACGAGCGCGACGGCGAGAAGCCCCATTTTCATGAGGGCTCCTACCATAGCACGTCAGTCCTCGGGCCGCGGCTCCCAGGGGAACCGCTGGTCCTCGATGGCCCCGGGGGGCACGAGCGGCTGGCGCCGCGAGAACAGGGGCGTGCCGGTGATCGCCGACAGCCACGTGACGTCCAGGTAGATGACGCCGCGCCGCTCGATCAGCATCGGGATCAGCCAGCCGGACACCTCGAGGTTCCGGGCCATCCGCACCGCCCGCTCCGGCCGGGCGAGGACCTCCTCGACGCGCACGCCGCCCGTCGCGAACATGTCGCCGACGGAGAGCGGGTCGATCACCTGGAAGCGCCGGGACCGCTCGAGAATGCTCGCCAGCATGAACGGGACGCGCCGGACATCGGCGTTCGCCGACGTCAGGTCGAGCACCGGCGTCACCGCCAGGCGGATCCGGCCGCGCGTGATCCTGACGCCGTCCTCGGGACGCGGCCCCGGCTGATCGGGGCTCGGGATGAACAGCGCCTCCGAGAACTGGCGGTCGACCCGGCGGATCTGGGCGTGGCCGAGCACGTCCTCGTGCCGCCCCAGGATCTTGCCGGTGAGCGGATGCCTGAACGGCTCGCCGCGCCGGAAGACCGTCAGCTCCTGGCCGACCTGGGCCCCGGCGTCCTCTCCAAGGTCCAGGTACAGGACGTCGCCCTGGACGGAGACCACGATGCCCTCGATGGGCTGGGCGGCCTTGATGAAGTCGTTCGCGATCAGCGCGAAGGTGGCGCCGATGCGGTCGGCGAGGCCGGCGTCGGCCGCCGGCGGCGCCGCCGCCCCGGCGAGGGCGAGGGCCAGCGCGGCCGCGACGCCCGCCAGGCGCATCAGAACGTCACCGACGGCTGGTGCACGCCGAACACCGCACGCAGCCGCTCGCACACCTCGCCCAGCGTGACCGACGCGTCGACCGCGTCCACGATCCGCGGGACCAGGTTCTCGGACCCGCGCGCCGCGCGCTCCAGGACGTCCAGGGCCCGGGCGGCCGCCCCGGCGTCCCGCCCGGCGCGCAGTCGCCGCACCCGCTGGGCGAGCGCCTCGCCGACCCCCGGGTCGACCTGGAACAGGTTGGCCGGCGGGACGTCCTCCGTGACGAACTCGTTGACGCCGACGACGATTCTCGCCTTGTCCTCCACGTCCCGCTGCCAGCGGAAGGCGGCGTCCTGGATCTCCCGCTGCATGAAGCCGATGGCGGCCACGGCGCCTCCCATCTCGTCGATCCGGCGGATGTAGGCGTCCGCCGCCTCCTCGATCTCGTCCGTCAGGCGCTCGACGGCGAACGACCCGCCCAGCGGGTCGACGATGTCCGCGACTCCCGACTCGTGGGCGAGGATCTGCTGCGTGCGGAGCGCGATCCGGACGGCCGCCTCGCTGGGGAGCGAGAGCGCCTCGTCCATCGAGTTCGTGTGGAGCGACTGGCAGCCGCCCAGGACGGCGGCGAGGGCCTGCACGGTCACCCGCACGATGTTGTTCTCCGGCTGCTGGGCCGTCAGCATGCTGCCCGCGGTCTGGGCGTGGAAGCGCAGCATCGTGGAGCGGGGGTCGCGCGCCCCGAAGCGCTCGCGCATGATCCGGGCCCACAGCCGCCGCGCGGCCCGGAACTTGGCGACCTCCTCGACCAGCGCGTTGTGGGCGTTGAAGAAGAACGACAGCTGGGGCGCGAACTCGTCCACGGCGAGGCCGGCGGCGAGCGCCGCCTGCACGTACGCGATCGCGTTGGCCAGCGTGAACGCCACCTCCTGCACCGCCGTGCACCCGGCCTCGCGCATGTGGTAGCCGGAGATCGAGATCGTGTTCCAGCGCGGCACCCGGTCCTTGCAGTACGCGAACATGTCGGTGACCAGGCGCATCGACGGCCCGGGCGGGAAGATGTAGGTGCCGCGCGCGATGTACTCCTTCAGGATGTCGTTCTGCGTGGTGCCCGACAGCCGCTCGGAGGCGACGCCCTGCCGGCGCGCCACCACCACGTAGAGCGAGAGCAGGATGGCCGCCGTCGCGTTGATCGTCATCGACGTGGAGACCCGGTCGAGCGGGATCCCCTCGAAGAGGTCCGCCATGTCCTCGACCGAGGCGATCGACACGCCCACCTTGCCCACCTCGCCGACGGCGATCGGGGCGTCGGGGTCGTGGCCCATCTGGGTCGGCAGGTCGAAGGCGACGCTGAGCCCGGTCTGGCCCTGGTCCAGCAGGAACCGGTAGCGCTTGTTGGTCTCGGCCGCCGAGCCGAAGCCCGCGTACTGGCGCATCGTCCACAGGCGGCCGCGGTACATGGTCGGGTGGATGCCGCGCGTGTACGGGTACTGGCCGGGCGCGCCGAGCGATTCCGCGGAGCCGGGGACGTCCTCCGGCCCGTAGACGGGCTTCAGCGGCGCTCCCCAGGACGTCGCGAAGAGGCGCTTGCGCTCGCCGTCGGGCCGGCTCACAGGGGGATGTTCCCGTGCTTCTTCGGCGGGTTGGCATCGCGCTTGGTCGCGGTCAGCTCCAGCGCGGCGATCAGGCGCGGCCGCGTGTCCCGGGGATCGATCACCTCGTCGATGTAGCCGCGCTCGGCGGCCACGTAGGGGTTCGCGAACTTCTCGCGGTACTCGCGGGTCCGCGTCTCGCGGAAGGCCGCCGGGTCCGGCGCCTCCTCCAGCTCCCGCCGGTACAGGATGTTGACGGCCCCGTCGGGCCCCATGACGGCGATCTCCGCCGTCGGGTAGGCGAAGTTGGCGTCGCCCCGGATGTGCTTCGACGACATGACGCAGTACGCGCCACCGTAGGCCTTGCGCGTGATCACGGTGAGCTTCGGCACGGTGGCCTCGCAGAACGCGTAGAGGAGCTTGGCGCCGTGCCGGATGATCCCGCCGTGCTCCTGGGCCGTCCCGGGCAGGAACCCCGGCACGTCCTCGAAGGTCACCAGCGGGATGTTGAAGCAGTCGCAGAACCGGACGAAGCGCGCGGCCTTGACCGAGGCGTTGATGTCCAGACAGCCGGCCAGGTGGGCGGGCTGGTTGGCGACGATACCGACGGGCCGGCCCCCGAGGCGGCCGAAGCCCGTGACGATGTTCGGCGCGAAGGCCGCCTGCACCTCGAAGAAGTACCGCTCGTCGAGGACCGCCCGCACGATGTCCAGCATGTCGTACGGCCGGTTCGGCTGCTCGGGGACGATCGTGGCCAGCGCCTCGTCGCGGCGGTCGGCCGGGTCGAACGTCGGCCGCCGCGGCGGGTCCTCCATGTTGTTCTGGGGCAGGAACGTCAGCAGCTCGCGGATGAGCGCCAGGCACTCCTCCTCGCTGCCGGCGGCGAAGTGCGCGACCCCCGACGTCCCCGCGTGAGTGGCGGCGCCCCCCAGCTCCTCCGCCGTCACGCTCTCGTGGGTGACCGCCCTGATCACGTCGGGGCCCGTCACGAACATGTGCGAGGTGGTGCGCACCATGAACGTGAAGTCCGTGATCGCCGGCGAGTACACGGCGCCGCCGGCGCACGGCCCCATGATCGCGGAGATCTGCGGCACGACCCCGGACGCCAGCGTGTTGCGGAGGAAGATGTCGGCGTAGCCGGCGAGCGAGACGACGCCCTCCTGGATGCGGGCGCCCCCCGAGTCATTGAGCCCGATGATCGGAGCCCCGGTCTTCATCGCGAGATCCATGACCTTGCAGATCTTCCTCGCGTAGGCCTCGCTGAGCGAGCCGCCGAAGACCGTGAAGTCCTGGGCGAAGACGAAGACCGGACGGCCGTGGATGCGGCCCGACCCGGTGACGACACCGTCGCCCGGGATCCGCTGCTCCTGCATCCCGAAGTCGTGGCTCTGGTGGACGACGAACTTGTCGACCTCGAGGAACGAGCCCGGATCCAGCAGCAGATCCAGACGCTCGCGCGCCGTCTTCTTGCCGGCCTTGTGCTGCCGGCGGATCCTCTCCTCGCCGCCGCCCAGCTCGGCCTCGGCGTGGCGGCGGCGCAACTCGTCGAATCGGTCCTGGAGGGACATCGGCTCCCCGATCGGGTGTCAGGCCTTCGTGGACGCCACGGAACTCGTTCCCGCGGGATTATAGGGACCGAGTGATCACCAAGTCAATGAATTTATTGACTTTCGAACCGCGATGCGACGAGAATTGGGCCCCATGCACCTCTGGGCCCAGATCGCCATCGTCGTCTCCGTCGTCGCGATCACGATCGCGCTCGTGCCGACGATCGTCGCGCTGCGCCGGCTCGCGGAGCGCGGCGAGCGCGTCCTCGGCATCGCCGAGCAGGAGCTGCAGCCCCTCACCACCCAGCTGCGGGGCCTCGTCGAGGAGGTGCGGGCCTTCAGCGCCGAGGGACGCCAGGAGGTGGCGCGCGTCGCCGCGCTGACCGACCGGGCCGAGGAGCTCGCGGCCGGCGTCGGCCGCGTGATCAGCGGCCTGGCCGGGCTGACGCGGGCCGGGCAGCTGGTCGGCGTCGCCGCGGGGCTCAAGACGGGACTGGACGTGTTCCTTCATCGACTCCGCAAGCAGGAGGACGGTCACCATGGCTAGCGATCGGCGTGAAGGCGGCCAACTCGCGTGGTTCCTGCTGGGCGCCGCCCTCGGGGCAGCGGCCGCCCTGCTGACCACGCCGCGGACCGGACGCGAGACGCGGGAGCTGCTCGGCGAGCGCGGCGGCGACGTCGCCCGGCGCGCGCAGGAGTGGGCGGGAGAGAACGCCGCGGAGTGGCTCGACAAGAGCCGCGAGCTCTTCGAGGAGCAGACGCAGCGCCTGCTGGACGCCTTCGAGGCCGGCAAGGAGGCGATGCGGGAGGAGATCCGCAAGTGGTCGACGTCGGCCCGCGCGTAGAGGCGGCGGCGCCGCGGCGATGACGACCGGGCGTTGAAGCGCCGGCCCGGGTCCTCGCCCTAGCGGCCGGGAGCGAGCGCCTCCATGTGACCCAGCACGCGGTCGAGCGCCGGGCCGCCGGGCTGGAGGTTCGGCTCGAGGAACAGCTCGGTGAGACCGGCCTCGGCGTAGCGCCCGATGTCCTCGCGGATCTCGTCGAGCGTCCCCCAGAGCGGCCGGCGCCCCGGTCCCTGGGGCGCCGCGTGGACGTGGTACGAGCCTCGGCAGACGATGTGGAGGGTCGCCGGGTCGCGGCCCGCCTCGACCGCCGCCCGGCGGAGCTCGGCCACGATCGGCGCCACCCGGTCCAGCGGCACGTTGCCGCCGCTGAAGCCGTCGCCCAGCGTCACGGCGCGCCGGATGACGACGGCGCTGTAGCCGCCGATCGTGATCGGCGGGTGAGGTTTCTGCACCGGCCGGGGCTCGACGATCGAGCGCGGGATCCGGTAGAACTCGCCCTCGAACTCCACCACGTCGGACGTCCAGATCGTCTTCAGGCAGCGGACGAACTCGTCGGCGCGGCGGCCGCGATCCCGGAACGGCACGCCGACCGCGGCGTACTCGTCGCGCGCCCAGCCGAGGCCGAGCCCCACGTCGAGGCGGCCCCTCGAGACCACGTCGAGGGTCGCGAGCTGCTTGGCGAGGACGACGGGCTGGTAGAAGGGCATGATCAGCACGCTGGTGCCCAGCCGGATGCGCCGGGTGGCGCCGGCCACCCAGGCGAGCGTGACGATGGGATCGGCGACGCGCCGGAACGCCTCCGGCCACCGCGGCCCGGGAACGGGCGGGTACTCGTTCTGCGGCTCGAGCGCGTAGAGCAGCCGCTGGAAGACCCAGAGCGAGTGGTAGCCCAGCTCCTCGGCCGCCCGGGCGACACGGACCTGGTTCTCCGGCGTCGCCCAGTCGCCGGCGATCGGTAGCGCGACGCCGAGCCTCATGCCGGCCGCGCGCCCCGCGCCGCGCGCGAGGTCAGCGCCGGCGCCAATCGGCGCGGTCCGGCAGCACGTGGTCGGCGATGAGGTTGCGCATCATCTCGAGCGTCCCCCCGCCGATCGCGAACATGCGGGCGTCGCGGACCATCCGCTCGAGCGGCAGGCTCCGCGCGTAGCCGGCGGCGCCGTGGATCTGGAGCGCCTCGCTCGCCACCTGCTGCGCGGTCTCGGCGGCGAGGGTCTTGGCCTTCGCCGCCTCCAGCGCGTCGGGCAGCCCGCGTCCGGCGCGCGCCGCCGCCCGGTGGATCAGCAGGCGCGCGGCGTCGAGCTTCACGGCCATGTCGGCGAGCTTCCAGCGGATCCCCTGGAACTCCGCGATCGGGCGGCCGAACTGCCGGCGCGCCGTGGCGTACGCGAGCGCGTGCTCGTACGCCCCCTGCGCCAGGCCCAGCGCCACGGCGGCGGCGCCGAGCCGCTGGCCGTTGTAGGCGCGCATCAGCTTCTTGAAGCCGTCGCCCGGCTCGACGAGGAGGTTCTCGCGGGGCACGAAGCAGCGGTCGAAGTGCAGGCGTCCCTCGGGGATGCCGCGCAGCCCCATCATGTAGTCGCGGTCGCCGACGCGGAAGCCCGGGGTGTCGCGCTCGACCAGGAGCGCGCCGATGCCCTCCGCTCCCGGCCGGTCGCCGAAGCGGGCGAAGACCAGGTAGAGGCGCGACGTGCCGGCGCCGGTGATCCAGCGCTTCTCGCCGTCCAGCACGAAGCCGCCGGGGACCTCGTCGGCGCGGGTGGTCATGTCGGTCGCCGCCGAGCCTGCCTCCGGCTCGCTGATGCAGATGGCCGGCTTCTCGCCCTGGAGCACCCAGGGGAAGTAGCGTCGCTTCTGGGCCTCGGTGCCGTAGGCGCGGAGCGCGCCGACGACGCCCAGGCTGCCCTCGACGACGATCCGCCCCGTGATCCCGCACGCGCGGGCCACCTGCTCGATCACCAGCACGACGTCGAGGATCGGCCGGTCGGGGCCGCCGTACTCCCGCGGCACCGTCATGCCCATGAAGCCGGCCGCGACCAGGTCCTTCACGTTGTCCCACGGGTATTCCTCGGTCGCGTCCCACTTCGCCGCCCGCTCCGCGAACACCGCGTCGGCCAGCTCGCGCGCGCGGACGCGCAGCGCCTCCTGGTCGGGCGTCAGATCGAAGTCCATGGGACCCCCGGTCGGCTAGACGTGGATCGCTTGCCCGAGCGCGCCGAGCGTCGCCTCGAGCGCCGCCTCGGACAGCGTGGGGTGGGCGTGGATGGTGTGGATGATCTCCTCGAGCGTCGCCTCGAGCGTCCGCCCCACCGCGAACTCGTGGATGACCTCCGTCGCCTCCGGCCCGATGATGTGGGCGCCGAGGATCTCGCCGGTCGTCCTGTCGGCGACGACCTTGACGAAGCCCTCGGTCTCGCCCAGCGCGACCGCCTTGCCGCTCGCGGTGAACGGGAACTTGCCGACCGTCACCTCGCGGCCGCTCTCCCTGGCCCGCGCCTCGCTGAGACCGATGGAGGCGATCTGCGGCCGGCAGTACGTGCACGACGGCACGTTGCCGTAGTCGAGCGGGCGCGGGTCGCGTCCGGCGATGGCCTCGGCGGCGACGACGCCCTCGGCCATCGCCTTGTGGGCGAGCAGGGGCGGGCCCGCGCAGTCGCCGATCGCGTAGACGCCCTTCACCGACGTCTCCATCCTCGGCGTGACCTTGATGTAGCCGCGCTCGACCCCGACGCCGAGCGCCTCGAGTCCGACGTCCTTCAGCCTGGCGCCCCGGCCGACGGCCATCAGGACCTGCTCGGCCTCGAATCGCTCGCCCTCCGTCTCCACGACGACGCCGGGGCCGCCGGGCTTGACCGACGTGACCTTCACGCCGGTCTTGACCGTCATCCCGCGGCGGCTGAACGTCCGGGCCAGCAGCGCCGAGACCTCCTCGTCCTCGACGGGGACCACGCGCGGCAGCGCCTCGAGCAGCGTCACCTGGACGCCGTAGGCGGCGTAGACGTCGGCGAACTCCACGCCGACGGCGCCGGCGCCGATGATCACCAGCGACCGCGGAGCGCGCTCCTGGCGGACGGCGCCGTTGGAGGAGATGACGAGCTTCTCGTCGATCGCGACGCCGGGCAGCGAGCGGGGCTCGGCGCCGGTGGCGACGATCACCGCGCGCGCCGCCTCGATCGTGTCGACGCCGCCCGCGCCGCGCACCTCCACCACGCGCGGCGACTTCAGCGTCCCCCGCCCCGGCACGAGCGTGATCTTGTTCTTGCGGAACAGGAACTCGACGCCCCTGGCCATCCGGTCCGCCACCGACCGGCTCCGCCGGACGGCCTCCGCGTAGTCGGGCTGGACGCCCTGGACCTTGATCCCGAAGAACTCGGCCCGCTCGAAGAGATGGACCACCTCGGCGTTGCGCAGCAGGGCCTTCGTGGGGATGCAGCCCCAGTTGAGGCACACGCCCCCCGGGCGATCGTCCTCCACCGCCGCCACGCTGAGCCCGAGCTGCGCGCAGCGGATCGCCGCCACGTACCCGCCCGGGCCCGTCCCCACGACCGCGACGTCGACCTCGTGAGTCGCCATGTTCAGTCCCTTCGGTCGGACGGGACGGAGGCCGCCCGCTCCGGACCTCCCCGGCCACGCGGGGGGCGACACGAGCGCCGGCGGGACCCGCGCTCGGAACTGAGGTTACCCATCGTCGCTAATGAATCTCGCGGAGTACTTTGACGGCGCGACGTCGGCGCCCGGAGGGCGGGAGCCCCGGGAGCGCCGTATGGCGAGCCCTGTCGCCGTGCGAAGCGCAGGGCGGGGCGAGCGCGCCGCCGCGCACCGACTGCCCCCTGGCGAGCCCCCCCGGGGGGATGGGGGTCGCGCGGGCCCCGACCGAGCGAGCGTCGGCGTACAGGCGAGCCATCCTCGGCGCGACCGGGGCTCCCGCCGCCGGGCGCGGGCGTCCATCAATTCCGCGAGCATCATTGGACGAGCAGCCGCAGGGGCTCCTCGAGGAGCCGCTTGACGTCTTGCAGGAACCGCGCCCCCATCGCGCCGTCCATGACGCGATGGTCGCACGACAGCGTCATCGCCATGCGCCGGCCGGGGACGACGGCGTCGCCCTCGACGACCGGCACCCGGCGGACCGAGCCGACGGCGAGGATCGCACCCTCGGGAGGGTTGATGATGGCCGAGAAGTCGGCGACGTCGAACATGCCCAGGTTCGAGATCGAGAACGTCGCCCCGCTCAGCTCGTGGGCCCGGAGCTTGCGCGCCCGCGCCCGCTCGACGAGGTCGCGGGACTCGACGGCGATCCGCGCCAGGCTCTTCGACTGGCAGTCGCGCAGCACCGGCGTGATGAGGCCGTCGTCCAGCGCCACGGCGACGCCGATGTGGGCGCGGTGGAAGACCCGGATGCCGTCGCCGCGGAACGAGGCGTTGACGCCGGGGTGCTCGAGGAGGGCCAGCGCGCACGCCCGGATGACGAGGTCGTTGACGGAGATGCGGGGCTGCCCCTCCAGCGAGTTCAGCTCCTCGCGCAGCGCCCACGCGCGGTCCATCGCCACCTCGGACGTCACGTAGAAGTGCGGCACGGGCGCCTTGGCCTGCGGCATGCGCCGGGCGATCGCCGCGCGGATCTGGCTGAGCGGCCGGTCCTCGAACTCCGGGCCCTCCACCGCCGCCACGGCCGGCACGGCGACGGCGGGGGCGGCGGCGCCGCTCGCCGCGGCCTCGACGTCGCGCCGGATGATCCGTCCGCCCGGACCGCTGCCGTGGACCAGCCTCAGGTCGACCCCCGACTGCGCCGCGATCTTCCGCGCGAGCGGCGAGGCCTTCAGGCGTCCTCCGCCGGCGGGCGCCGGCGCGGGCGGCGCCGCGGGCCGTGGCGCGGCCGCGGGACGGGCGGCGGCGGGGGCGGACGCGCCGGGGCCGGCGGGAGCCGTCACCGGCGCGGGCTGCCGGGCGGCGGGGTCCTCGCTCCGCGGCTGCGGCGGCACCGCGGCGGGCCGATCGGAGACGGCGCCCGCGGCCGGCGAGGCGACCTCGGGACGGCCGGGGACCGACGCCGGGGCCGGCGCGCCGGCGATGACGGCCGAGATGTCCTCGTTCGGCTCGGCGATGACCGCGATGAGCCCGCCGACCGGCACCCGGTCGCCCTCCGGCACGAGGATCTTCCGCAGGACGCCGGCGCCGAAGGCCTCCATCTCGACGTCGGCCTTGTCGGTCTCGATCTCGGCCAGGATGTCGCCGCCCTGGATCCGGTCACCCTCGCGCTTGAGCCACTTGATGATCTTGCCGGTCTCCATCGCCTCGGACAGCTTCGGCATGACGACCTTGGTGACCGCCATGGCTCAGCTCCGCTCCGCGTAGCAGACGCGGCGCACCGCCTCCATGATCCGCTCGCGCGACGGCGTCTTGGCGCGCTCCAGGTTGCGCGCGTAGGGCATGGGCGCGTTGGCGCCGGTCACGCGCTCGACGGGCGCGTCCAGGTCGTCGAAGGCCTGCTCGGTGATGAAGGACGCGATCTCCGATCCCATCCCCGCGAACCCCGCGCCGGCCTCCACCACGACCGCGCGGTGGGTCTTCCGGACCGAGCCGATGATGGTCGCGGCGTCCATCGGCCTCAGCGTCCGGGGATCGACGATCTCCACGGAGATGCCCTCCTTCGCGAGCTCGTCGGCGGCCTCCATCGCGCGGTACATCATGCCCATGTAGGCGATGACCGTCACGTCGGCGCCCTCGCGCCGGACGATGGCCTGGCCGAGAGGGATCAGGAAGTCCGGGTCCTCGGGGACCTCGCCCTTCACCGCGTAGAGCGTCTCGGACTCGATGAAGACCACGGGGTTGTCGTCGCGGATCGCCGACTTGAGCAGCCCCTTGGCGTCCATCGGCGTCGACGGGCGGACGACCTTGAGCCCCGGCACGTGGTAGAAGTAGCTCTCCATCGACTGCGAGTGCTGCGCGGCGAGCTGGTGCGCGGGACCGCCGGGGCCGCGGATGACGACGGGGACGTTGTACTGGCCGCCGGACATGTAGTACATCTTCGCGGCCCCGTTGACGATCTGGTCCAGCGCCAGCAGCGCGAAGTTGAACGTCATCATCTCGACGACGGGCCGCAGCCCGACCATGGCGGCTCCGATCCCGACGCCGGTGAAGCCGGACTCCGCGATCGGCGTGTCGACCACGCGCTGGGGGCCGAACTCCTTGAGCAGCCCCTGCGTCACCTTGTAAGCGCCGTCGTAGAGCCCGACCTCCTCGCCGATCACGAAGACGCGGGGATCGCGGCGCATCTCCTCGCGCAGCGCCAGGTTCAGCGCCTCGCGGTAGGTCATGACCGCCATCTCAGTCCTCCTTGTAGACGTCGGTCATCAGCCACTCCGCCGGGGGCTCCGGCGAGGCGTCGGCGAAGGCCACGGCGTCGTCGATGCGGTCGTTGACGTCCTTCTCGAGCGTGCGGATGTCCTCCTCGGACAGCGCGCGGGCGTCGAGCACCCGCTGCCGGAAGAGCACGATGGGGTCGCGCTGCTTCTCCCGCTCGACCTCCTCCTTGGTGCGGTAGACGGCCCCGGCCGGGTCGCGCATCGAGTGGCCGCGGAAGCGGTACGTCCGCGCCTCGATGAGCGTCGGCACCTTCTCCGTCCGCGCCCGCTCCACCGCGCGGCCGACGGACTCCCGCACGGCGAGGACGTCCATGCCGTCGACGGCCTCGCACGGGATCCCGTAGACGTGGCCGAACTTGAAGATCTCCGTCTGCGCCAGCGCGCGCTCGACCGAGGTGCCCATCGCGTAGCGGTTGTTCTCGCAGATCCAGATCACCGGCAGCTTCCAGAGCGCCGACAGGTTCATGGACTCGTGGAACTCGCCCTGCGGGACCGCGCCGTCGCCGAAGTAGCACACGACCACCTGGTCGCCGCCCCGGTACTTGATGGCGAAGCCCACGCCGGCCGCCAGCGGCAGATGCGCGCCCACGATGGCGTGGCCGCCGAGGAAGTTCACCGACTTGTCGAACAGGTGCATCGAGCCGCCCTTGCCCTTGCTGAGCCCGTCGCGGCGCCCGAACAGCTCCGCCATGGCGCGCCGGGGGTCGGACCCCTTGGCCAGGCAGTGGCCGTGCTCGCGGTACGCGGCGATCGCGTAGTCGTCGGGACGCAGGACGGAGGTCGCCCCGACCGCCACCGCCTCCTCCCCGATGTAGAGGTGGAGGAAGCCCCCGATCTTGCCCAGCGCGTACGCCTCCGCCGCCTTCTCCTCGAAGCGGCGGATCAGCATCATGTCGCCCAGAAGGCGCCGCGCGAGCCCGGCGTCGATCGTGTTGCCCTGCTTCTTCTGAGCCATGGAACCTCCTGATTCGCTGTCGTGCGGGCCGGTCACCAGCGCATGAGACTCAGGTCGTCGACGCTGAGGCGCTGGCGCACGCGGAAGATCGCCACGATGATGGCGAGCCCGACCGCGACCTCGGCCGCGGCCACCGCCATGACGAACAGGACGAGCGCCTGGCCGTCGGCGGTGCCCCAGCGCTGGCTGAACGCGAGCAGCGCCAGGTTGGCGGCGTTGAGCGCCAGCTCGAGCGACATGAAGATGACGAGCGGGTTGCGGCGGATCACGACGCCGACGACGCCGATCGTGAAGAGCGCCGCCGACACGGCCAGGTACCAGCTGTCCGGGATCATGCGCGCCGCCTCGCCAGGACCAGGACGCCGACCATCGCCGCGAGCAGCAGCACCGAGGTCAGCTCGAACGGGAAGAGATAGTCCGTGAAGAGCGCCGTCATGCTGGCCTCGAAGCCGGGCGGCCGCGCCGCCGGCGCCGGGGCGGCGCGCCGGGCGGCGACGATCAGCCCCAGCTCGAGCAGCAGCGCGGCGCCCAGCGGGAGCGCCAGCAGCCGCCAGGGGCGCCGGGGATCCGGCCCCGTCTCCTCCTTGCCGGGGATGAGGACCATGATCGCGAACACGAACAGGACCATGATGGCGCCCGCGTACACGATGATCTGCGCGAACGCCAGGAACTGGAAGCCCATCATCAGGTAGAAGGCGGCGAGGCTCCCGAGGTTCACGACGAGGAAGAGCGCGGCGTGGATGGGGTTGCGCTTCGCCACGAGCCCCACCGCCGAGCCGACGGCCACCAGCGCGATCAGCGCGAAGGCGACGGCCATCACGGCCTCCGGTCCGCCGGGATCGGCACCGGCGAGGTCGGCCGGCCGTCGGGGCCCGCGGGCTCCAGCGACAGCAGCGTCTCCTTCGTGTAGATCATGCCGCCCCGGCTGTACGACGAGAACTCCAGGATGCCCGTGTCCATGCGGATCGCGTCCTCCGGGCACGCCTCCACGCAGTAGCCGCAGAAGACGCACTTGCCGAGGTCGATGTCGAACCGGGCCGGCATCTTCTCGATGTCGGGGTTCGGGTGCTCGTCGGCGACGATGTAGATGCAGCGCGCCGGGCACACGGTCTCGCACATCATGCACGCGACGCAGCGGGGCGAGCCGTCCTCCCGCCGCACCAGACGGTGGAGCGTGCGCAGGCGCGGGGCGTAGGGCCGCCGCTCCTCCGGATACTGGATGGTGACCGCGCCCCGCACGTCCTTCCGGCCCAGCGCGTGGAGCACGTGGCGGCCCATGTTGCGGAAGAAGTGGCCGGACGTCAGCGCCAGGCCCGAGAGGACCTCGCGCAGGTAGAAGCGCTGCCCGAGCCTCACGCCGGCCTCCACGCCAGCAGCACGAGCCCCGTGATCGCGATGTTCAGGATCGACAGCGGGAAGAGGCCCAGCCAGCCCAGGCGCATGGCCTGGTCGTAGCGGAACCGGGGCAGCGTCCACCGGATCAGCATCAGCACGAAGATCATCAGGCTCACCTTGGCGACGAACGCGCCCACCTGCAGCAGCACGACCGCCAGGTGCGGCAGGTCGACGGCCCAGCCCCACGGGAACCGGAAGCCGTCCGCGTGGAGCCAGGGCACCTGCCAGCCCCCGAGGAAGAGCGCGGTTGTGAGGCCCGCGACCACCACGGTCTCCAGGAAGTCCGCCATCGCGAACATCCCGAACTTCATCCCGCTGTACTCGACGAAGTAGCCGATGATCTCGGACTCGCCCTCCGGGGTGTCGAAGGGGATCCGCTTCGTCGCGGCGATGCCCGCCGTGACGAACAGCACGAACGCCAGCGGCTGGGTGACGATGCCCCACATCGGCAGCCAGCCGCCGAGCAGCGCGCCCTGCCCGCGGACGATGTCCTGGAGGTTCAGCGACCCGTAGACCATGATCACGCCCATGATCGAGGCGCCGATGGCGATCTCGGCGGAGATCATGAGCGCCGCGGCCCGCTGGGCCCCCAGCAGCGCGAAGTTGTTCGACGACGCCCACCCCGCCATCATCACACCGTACACCCCGAGCGACAGCATCCCGAAGACGTAGAGGATGCCCACGTCGAGCGTGATGGCCTGCAGCGGGATCTCGCGGCCGCCGGCCCGCAGCACGTCCCCGAACGGGATGGCGGCGAAGGCGACCAGCGAGAAGAAGACGGAGACGAACGGCGCCAGCGTGAAGAGGAACCGGTCGGCGTTGGCCGGCCGGAAGTCCTCCTTGGTGAGCATCTTGATGGCGTCCGCGAGCGGATGGAAGAGGCCGAACAGCCGGAGGCCGAAGATGGAGGCCCGGTTGGCGCCGATCCGGTCCTGCATGATGGCGGACTGCTTGCGCTCGACCCACGTCAGGAGCCCGCCCAGGTTCAGCACGAACAGCATGACGAACGCGACACGCCCGAAGGCGATGCCGAGGTCGGCCACGGCCGTCATGCGCGGGCGCCCGGCGCCGCGGCGGCCGATCCGGCGACCATCGCGCCCGTGTCGCCGATGGCCTGGTAGCCGAGGCCGGCGAACGCCGGCACGGTGGCCGCGAGGTCGCGGAACCAGTGGTCGGCCCGGCTGGCGCCGACCTCCGCCCCGAGCGCCACGAGGACGCGGCCGACGATCTCCCAGTCGGGCCGGGCCTCCCCGAGCGGAGCGACGGCGGTGCGGAAGCGCTGCACGCGCCCCTCGAAGTTGGTGAACGTCCCGTCGCGCTCGACCCACGCGGCCGACGGCAGCACCCAGTGGGCCAGCTCGCTCGTGCCGCCGGCGCTGGTGCCGCTCCAGATCAGCGTCTCGACGGCGGACAGCGCGGCGCGCGTGTCCGTCTCCGGCCAGCCGGAGTCGAGGAGGTCGTGCCCGAAGACCCAGAGGCAGCGCAGGCGTCCGGCGCGGGCGGCCGCCAGCGCGCCGGCGACGTCGCCGTCGAGGCCGATCAGCTCGGCGCCGCGCGTGTTCGGGTTCTTGTCGGCGCGGATCAGCAGATCGTCCTCGTAACCGGCGACCCGCGGCGGCACCCGGAACCCCACGTGCCGCGCCCCCAGGCGCTCGGCGAGCCGGCGCACCGCGAAGAGGTCCTCGTTGGCCATCTTCGGCGACGCGATCAGCCCGATCTCCTCGGCGCGGCACCGGCTGAGGGCCCCGGCCACGCCGGCGAGGGCCTCGTCCCACGTGACGACCGTCGTCGCCGCGCCGTCGCGCCGGAGCGGCACGCGCACGCGCGTCGGGTCGTCGACGAAGCCGAAGCCGTAGCGGCCCTCGTCGCACATCCACCAGCGGTTGACCTCCGCGTTGAACCGCGGCTTGAGCCGCGCGACGCGACGTCCGTCGGCGTGGTGGGGGCGCCGGCGGTTCACGTGGACGTCGATGTTGCAGCCGCGGGCGCAGCCCGGGCAGATCGACTTCGCGGTGTCCAGATACCAGACGCGCACCTGGAACCGGAAGTCGCGGTCGGTGAGGGCGCCCACCGGGCAGATGTCCACGACGTTGCCCGAGTACGGATTGGTCAGGTCGCGACCGGGGAACAGGCCGATCTCCGAGTGGTCGCCGCGGTTGAAGATCCCCAGCTCGCCGGTGCCGGTGATCTCGTCGCAGAAGCGCACGCACCGCGAGCACAGGATGCAGCGCTCGGCGTCCAGCACGACGTGGGGCCCGAGCGGCACGGCCTTGGGCTTGTGCACCTTCTCGTCGACCATGCGCGGCTCGTAGAGGCCGTGCTTCATGTAGTAGATCTGCAGCCAGCACTCGCCGGCCTGGTCGCACACGGGGCAGTCGAGCGGGTGGTTGATCAGGTGGAACTCCATGATGGAGCGGCGCGTCTCCTTCACGCGCTCCGTCTGGGTCCAGACGACCATCCCGTCCGCCGCCAGCGTGTTGCAGGCGATGGTCGGTCGCGGCGCCTTGTCGATGTCGACCATGCAGAGGCGGCACTGCCCGGCGATGCTGAGCCCGGGGTGGTAGCAGTAGTGCGGCACCTCGACGCCGGCCTGCCGGGCCGCCTCGATGAGGTTCGTCCCCGGGGCGACCTCGATCTCCTTGCCGTCTATCGTGAGCTTCGGCATCTCGCCTTCACTTCGGGATCAAGGCCTCGAACTCCTCGCGGAACTTCTCGATGTACGAGATGTACGGGCCGACGGCGCCGTCGTAGAAGGCGCAGATCGTCGTGCCGGCGCCGCGGCGGGCGGCGTCGAGGATCGTGTCGAGGTCCTCCTTGCGCCCCTGCCCGGCGACGATGCGCCCGACCATCTTGTGGATCCAGCCCGTCGACTCCCGGCACGGCGTGCACTGCCCGCACGACTCGTGGGCGTAGAAGCGCGCCACCACGAGCAGCGCCTCGGGGATCGACACGCTCTCGTCCATCACGATGACGCCCGCCGAGCCCGCCATCGTCCCCGCCGCGCGGAGGCCGTCGACGTCCATGGTGACGTCGATCTCGTCGGCGCGGAGGATCGGCGCCGACGAGCCGCCGGGCACCACGGCCTTGAGGCGGCCGCTTCCGGACACGCCGCCCGCCAGCTCGATCAGCCCGCGCAGCGTGATCGCGACCGACGTCTCGTAGACGCCTGGCCGGTTCACGCGCCCGGACACCGAGTACATCCGCGTCCCGCCCTGCGTCTTCGTGCCGAGGGCGGCGAACCACTCGGCGCCCCGGTTGACGATGTGCGGCACGTGGCAGATCGTCTCGACGTTGTTGACGATCGTCGGCTGGCCGAACGCGCCCTTGATCGCGGGGAACGGCGGCTTGAGCTTCGGCCAGCCCTTCTTGCCCTCGAGGGAGGAGATCAGCCCCGTCTCCTCGCCGCAGATGTAGGCGCCCGCGCCGCGATGGACGACGACGTCGAAGCCGCGGCCGAGGTATCCCGCCTGGTAGGCCTCGCGGACGGCGGCGGAGAACCGCCGCCAGGGCTCGACGTACTCGCCGCGGACGTACACGAAGCCGGTCGCCGACCCGATCGCGCGCGCCGCGATCAGCATGCCCTCGACGAGCGCGTGCGGGTCGCGCTCGAGCAGGTAGCGGTCCTTGAAGGTCCCCGGCTCGCCCTCGTCGGCGTTGATGACGAGGTACACCGGGCCCGTGTGCCCCTTCGGGATGAACGACCACTTCATGCCGGTCGGGAAGCCGGCGCCGCCCAGCCCGCGGAGGTTCGACTTCTTGACCTCCTCGACGATCGCCGCCGGCTCCATGGCCTGGGCCCGGGCCCACGCCTGGTAGCCGCCCGTCTCTACGTAGGCCTTCAGCGTGTGCGAGTCGGGCCGGTGGAAGTTGCGGGTGAGGATCTTCTCGCCCGTCACGGCAGCCTCGCCAGGATGCGGTCGACCTTCTCCGGCGTGAGGTCCAGCTCGTAGCGGTCGTCGACCTGCATCATCGGGGCGTGCTCGCAGGCGCAGAGGCACTCGACCGACAGCAGCGTCACGCGGCCGTCCTCGGTCGTCTCGCCGACGTCGATGCCGAGGCGGCGCCTCAGGTGGTCGAGGATGCGCGGCGCGCCGGCGAGATGGCAGGACAGGTTGTGGCAGACGGAGATGACGTGCCGGCCCTTCGGCTCCCGGAAGTAGAGCGTGTAGAACGTCACGACCTCGTGGACGTGGGCCGGGGACAGGCCGAACAGCCCGGCCACGTACGCCTCCACCTCCAGCGAGATGTGGCCGAACGACTCCTGCGCCATGTGCAGCACGGGCAGCAGCGCCCCGCGCGGGTCGGGATAGAGGCCCTGCAGGCGGCGCACCTCGGCGAGCTGCTCGGGCGAGAAGGCGGGACGAACCACGCTCACCGGTCCAGCTCCCCTCCGATCATGTTGACGGAGCCGAACGTCGGGATGAGGTCCGCGATCATCTGGCCCTCGATCATCCGGTGGAGCGCCGCGAGCGGCGGCAGGCAGGGCGGCCGGCAGCGGACGCGGTACGGCCGGTCGCCGCCGTCCGAGACGACGTAGAACCCGAGCTCGCCGTTGGCCCCCTCGACGGCGGCGTACGCCTCGCCCGCCGGCGGGCGGATGCCGTAGCCCTCCATGATCAGCATGAAGTGGTTCATCAGGCCCTCGATGGAGCCGTACGTCGTCTCCTTGGGCGGCAGCACGACGCGCTTGTCGGCGGCGTTGACGCGCGCGTGCGCCGGGCGCTCCTGGCCCTGCAGGTTCGGCGACAGCGTGATGGGGAGCAGCAGCAGCCCCTGCGTCTTGCCCTGCTTGCCCTGGTCGACGTAGCTCGCGGGGTCGAGCGGCCGGCCCTCGAAGTCCACGTTGATCGGGCCGCCGGGGATCCGGTCGAGCGCCTGCTCGGCGATGCGCATCGACTGCTCCATCTCGGCCATGCGCACCAGGTACCGGGCGTAGTTGTCCCCGTCGCGCTGGGTGGGCACCTCGAAGTCGAGGCGGTCGTAGACGTCGTAGGGCTGGGCCCGGCGGACGTCGTAGCCGACGCCGACCGCGCGCAGCAGCGGGCCCGTGATCGCGTAGGCGATCGTCTCCTCGCGCGACAGCGCGCCGACGCCCACCATGCGGTCCATGAAGATCCGGTTGCCGGTGAGCAGCCGGTGGACCTCCTCGAGGACCTCGCGCACCTGCTTGAACGCCGCCCGCACCTGCTCGGCGAAGCCCGGCGGCAGGTCGGCCTTCACGCCGCCCACCCGCCCGTAGGAGATCGTCAGCCGGGCGCCGGTCACGGCCTCGACCAGCTCCCACAGGAACTCCCGGGCCTTGATCATGTAGAGGAAGACCGTGAAGGCCCCCAGCTCCATGGCCGAGGCGCCGATGCACGTGAGGTGGTCGCAGATCCGGGAGATCTCCGCCATGATCACCCGGATGTACTTGCAGCGCTCGGTGACCTCGATCCCCAGCAGCTTCTCCACGGCCGCGCAGTAGCCGAAGTTGTTGATGAGCGGCGAGACGTAGTTCAGCCGGTCGGTGTACGGGATCGCGTTGTTGTAGCCGCCGACCTCACAGTCCTTCTCGAACGCGCGGTGGAGGTAGCCGATCTCCACGTCGGCCTTGACGATCACCTCGCCATCCAGCTCGGTGACGATCCGGATGATCCCGTGCATCGCGGGATGCTGCGGGCCGACGCCCAGCTGCATCGGCGTCGTGCCGCCGGTCGCGCCCGTGCCGGCGCCCTCGCCCAGCATGAACTCGCGGGTCGTCCGGGACATCGGCCGGTTCACACTCTGGGCCCGATCAGCGGCTGCCGCCGGTTGATGGGGTAGTCCTTCCGCAGCGGATGGCCGCTGAACTCCTCGTAGAGGAGGAGACGGCGGAGGTCGGGATGGCCTTCGAAGCGGACGCCGAACATGTCCCAGACCTCGCGCTCCAGCCAGTCGGCGATCGGCCAGAGGCCGACGGCGGTCGGAACGACCGGGTCGTCCTCGTCCACGCGGGTCTTGAGGCGCAGCCGGTGGTTGTGGCGGATCGAGTACAGATGATAGACGACCTCGAAGCGCGGGCCGTCCTCCCGCCCGGGGAACCGCGAGTAGTCGACCGCCGTCAGGTCCATCAGCACGTCGAAGGCCAGCCCGGCGTCGTCCCGGCAGTGACGCAGCACGTCGGGGAGCGCCTGCCGGGTGACGACGGCCGTGTGGTCGCCCCGATGGGCATGGGTCTCGACGACGGCGGCGCCGAACCGCTCGCGCAGCGCGTCCAGGATGGCGTCGCCCTGCACTAGAACCTCTGCGCTCCCGCCGCGATCTTCTCCTGCAGCTTCATCAGCCCGTCGATGACGCTCTCGGGACGCGGCGGGCAGCCGGGGATGTAGACGTCGACCGGGATGATCGTGTCGATGCCCTGCACGGTGGCGTAGTTGTCGTAGAAGCCGCCGGTGCACGTGCAGACGCCGAACGCCACGACCCACTTCGGCTCCGTCATCTGGTCGTAGATGCGCTTCAGGACGGGCGCCATCTTGTGCGAGATCGTCCCGACGACGAACAGCACGTCGGCCTGGCGCGGCGAGAAGCGCGGGAGCCCCGCGCCGAACCGGTCGATGTCGTAGTGCGAGCACGCCGTGGCCATGTATTCCATGCCGCAGCACGCCGTGACGAAGGGGTACTGGAAGATCGAGTACTTCCTCGCCCAGCCGATGGCCTCGTCGAGCTTCGTCGTGAAGAAGCTCCCTACTCCCATTCGAGGCCCCCCTTGCGCCAGATGTAGAGGAACCCGAGCATCAGCACCGCCATGAACACCGCCATCTCCACGAAGCCGAACCAGCCCAGCCGCCGGTAGAGCATCGCCCACGGCCAGACGAAGAGCAGCTCGATGTCGATCAGGATGAAGAAGATCGCGATCGTCGAGAACCTGATCGCGAAGCGTCCCTCGGCGATCGCCAGCGGATCCTCGCCGCACTCGAACGGCGCGATCTTGGCCGGCGTCAGCCGCCGCCGGGGCGCCAGCAGCAGCGGCAGCCCGAGCAGGGCGCCGGCCACGGCGGCGCCGAAGGCGAACGTCATCAGGATGGTCCCGTACTCGGTCACGGCGCCGCCGGCGAGCCTGCGGCGTCCGTCTGCCGCCTGGCGTGATACGAGCTGCGGACGAGGGGCCCGGCCTCCACGTGGGCGAAGCCCAGGCGGCGCCCGACCTCGGCCAGCTCGGCGAACTCGTCCGGGTGGTAGTACCTCGCCACCGGCAGGTGCGCGGGTGACGGACGCAGGTACTGCCCGAGCGTGAGGAGGTTCACGTCGACGGCCCTCAGGTCCTCCATCGTCGCGACCAGCTCCTCGCGGCTCTCGCCGAGGCCGACGATGATCCCCGACTTCGTCACCAGCCCGGGCGCCGCGGCGCGCGCGCGGCGGAACAGCTCGAGCGCCCGGTCGTAGCGGCCGCCGTGCCGCGCGACCCGGTACAGCCGGGGAACCGTCTCGGTGTTGTGGTTCAGGACGCTCGGCGACGCCTCGATGACCTCGGCCAGCGACTCCGCCCGCCCCTGGAAGTCGGGGATCAGCGCCTCCACGCGGCAGGACGGGGCGTGGCGCCGCACGGCCCTCAGCGTCGCCGCCCAGTGCGCGGCCCCGCCGTCGGCCAGGTCGTCGCGGTTGACCGACGTGATCACGACGTAGTCGAGGCCGAGCGCGGCGACGGCGCGACCGATCCGCTCGGGCTCCTCGCGATCCTCCCACGCGGGGCGCCCGTGGGTCACCGCGCAGTACCCGCAGTTCCGGGTGCACACGTCGCCGAGGATCATGAAGGTCGCGGTCGCGTCCTCCCAGCACTCGCCGATGTTGGGGCAGCGCGCCTCCTCGCAGACGGAGTGTAGATTCCACTCCCGCATCCGGGCCTTGAGCCGGAGGTAGTTCGGCCCCCCGGGCGCGCGCACCTTGAGCCAGGACGGCTTGCGGCCGTCGAGCGGCGCGCTCGGAGCGATCACGGGGAGTGGCGTCGTAGGCATCGTCCCGTCCTGCCGGCGAAAACCGATTCATTATGCCACGGCCCGCCGCCGCTATGATAGCCGCCGGAGGGCGAACGCATGACGCTCGGTGGATGGATCGTCGTCGCCGTCGTCGCGGCCGCGCTCTCGCCTCCGCCTTCCGCTACACGCGCCGCGCCTGCTTCGGCGCGTCAGGGGCCTCCTCGCGACGGCCCTCGCCGCCGGCCTCGCCGGTCGCGCGCGGCAACGTGCGCGCAGGGGACCGCGCGCGCCGGAGAGCGCGGGCGGTGGCGGCGGCGCGTCCTGGAGGTCGTCGGGGAACCGCTGCGCCGGCCGCGCCGGCGCTCGAACGGCGGCCCATCGGGGATCCGTCGCTGACACGGAGCGGGCGAGATCGCGCGAGCCGCTCGCGCTCGAACGGAGGTCACCCCGTCACGCGGCGAGCCGGGCGCAGCGCGCCGGGTCAGGTCGTCGGGGGCGGGATTCGCGGGTGCGGGGTGTTCGGAGACGCCCCGGTGTTCAATGGTGCCGAAGGGGGGACTCGAACCCCCACGGGTTGCCCCACACGCCCCTCAAACGTGCGCGTCTGCCAGTTCCGCCACTTCGGCCCGTGGTCGCTCCCGGAGCGAAGCGAAGTATACCGTCATCGTCCGCGGGTGACAAACCGCCCGGCGGCCTGACGGAGCCTCGGGTCGAGCGCGTCGCGGATGCCCTCGCCGAGGAGGTTGTAGGAGAGCACCGTCACGAGGATCGCGAGCCCCGGGTAGACCGACATCCACCAGGCGATCTCGATGGCGTCCTTGCCCTCGTTCAGGATGTTGCCCCACGTCGCGTACGGCGGCTGGACGCCGAGCCCTAGGAACGAGAGCCCCGACTCCGTCAGGATCGCGGCCGGGATGCCGAGCGTCATCGCGACCAGCACCGGCGCCATGGCGTTGGGCAGGATGTGGCGCCAGACGATCCGGAAGCCGCTGGCGCCGATCGACTGCGACCACACGACGAACTCGCGCTCCTTCAGCGTGAGGAACTCGGCGCGCACGAGCCGCGTGACGCCCATCCACCCCGTCACCCCGATCACCACCATGATGGTCCAGATCGACGGCTTCAGGAACGCCAGCACCGCGAGCAGGAGGAAGAAGCGCGGGAAGACCAGCATGAGGTCGACGAGCCGCATGACGGCGCCGTCCACGACCCCGCCGTGGTACCCGGCCGCCGACCCCAGCAGGATGCCGATGGCCGTGGCGATGCCGACGGACACGAAGCCGACGGCGAGCGACACGCGCGCGCCGTAGAGCATGCGCGACAGCACGTCGCGGCCGAGCCCGTCGGTGCCGAGCGGGTGCGCCCGCGACGGCGGCTCGAGGATCTTCCTGACGTCCGGACGGTACGGGTCCCACGGGGCCAGCACCGGGGCCAGGATCGCGAGCGCCGCCAGCACCAGGACGACGGCGCCGCCCACGATGGCCAGCTGGTTCTTCGCGAACGCCCGCCAGAATCCCTTCACGCCGTCACCGGCGCCCGCGGCGGCCGGCGAGCCGGATCCGGGGATCGACCAGACCGTAGGACAGGTCCGCCACGAGGTTCGCGACCAGCGTGAGCGTCGCGACGATGACCAGGTTGCCCATGATCACGGGGTAGTCGCGCATGAAGACCGACTGCACCATGAGCTGCCCCATGCCGGGGATGGCGAAGGTCCACTCGACGATGACGCTGCCGCCGATCAGGCCCGGCAGCGAGAGGCCGAGGATCGTGACGATGGGGAGCAGCGCGTTGCGCAGGGCGTGCTTGCCGATGACCACGCGCTCGGCGAGGCCCTTGGCGCGGGCGGACTGGACGTAGTCCTGCCGGATCACCTCGAGCATGCTCTGCCGCATGTAGCGCGAGAAGCCGGCGAGGCCGCCGAACGTGGCGACGACGATGGGCATGATGAGGTGGCTCACGAAGTCCCAGTGCTGCCTCCACGCCGGCAGGTACTCCCAGTTGATGTCGCGGAGGCCCGAAATCGGCAGCCAGCCGAGCTGGACGCCGAAGAGGATCATGAGCAGCAGCGCCAGCCAGAAGTCCGGCGTGGCGAAGCCGACGAAGACGAAGACCGTCGTCACCTTGTCGAAGCGGGAGTACTGCCGCGTCGCGCTCAGCACCCCGACGGGGATCGCGATGAGCAGGATGATGGCGAGCTCGACGACGTTGAGCGCGAGGGTGATCGGCAGCCGCTCGCCGATCTTGTCGAGGACGGGCCGGCCGTCCGGCGCGAACGAGCGGCCGAAGTCGAGCCGGACGATGCGCACGAGCCAGCGCCAGTACTGGACGTGCAGCGGCTGGTCGAGCCCGAACTCCTTGCGCAGCCGCTGCTTGGCCTCGGCGCCCGCCTCGCCGCTCAGCTCGCCGCCGGCCTGGTAGTCCACGGGGTCGCCCGGCGCCAGGTGGATCACGACGAAGGAGACGAACGTGATCCCCAGGAGGAGCGGGACCGCGAGGATCAGCCGCCGCAGCGCGTACCAGAGCATGGCGGCTGATTATATCGGAGGGCCCCGCGGCGCGCGGCCGCGCTCAGCCCGACGTGTAGCGCTGCAGGTCGCTGGGGACGTACCACTCCGTGAAGTTGTGGCGCAGGCCGTTGGGGGACTCCACGATCCCGTGGACCCGGCGAGCCACGGCCGGGAGCGCGTCGGGGAAGTACAGGAAGACGATCGGCTGCTCCTCGGCGAGGATCTCCTGGATGCGGTCGTAGTGCTTCTTGCGCTCCTCCTGGTGGCACGAGCGCCGTCCCTGCTCCAGCAGCTCGTCGATCTCCGGGTTCGCGTACGAGATGTGGTTCAGCTGGTCGGGGCCCGTCTTGGACGAGTGCCAGATCTCGTACTGGTCGGGATCGAGCCCGATCCCCCACCCGAGCACGATGGCCTCGAAGCGCCGCTTCTTCACCCACTCCTTGATGAACGACGCCCACTCCATCACCTTGATCTCGACGTCGACGCCGATCTCCCGCAGCGAGGCCTGGACGATCTCCGCGACCTTCTTGCGCTCGTCGTTCCCCTGGTTCGTCATCAGCGTGAAGCTGAACGGCTGGCCGTCCTTCACGAGGATGCCCTCGGCGTTCCGCTCCTTCCAGCCGGCCTCGGCCAGCAGCTGCCGGGCCTTCTCGGGGTCGTACGCGTACGTGCGGACGTTCGGGTTGTGGACCCACGTCCCCGGCTTGTAGGGGCCGGTCGCCTCGCGGGCCAGGCCGAGCCTGACGCCCTCGATGATCTGGCGCTTGTCGACGGCGTGGGCGAACGCCTGCCGGACCCGCTTGTCGGCGAAGCGCGGGTCCTTCAGGTTGAAGCCGAGGTACGTGTAGCCGTTGCTGGGGTAGCGGAACTTCTGGTAGGCCTTCCGGAACGCCGGGTACTCGGTCTGGCGCTTGAACTGGAGCGCCGTGAGCGTCGCCGTGTCGACCCCCTTCGACTTCAGCTCGAGGAAGATCGTCGCCTGGCTCGGGATCACCCGGTAGACGATCCGCGAGATGTAGGGGCCGGGGTCGTAGAAGTCGCGGTTCGCCGTCAGGACGACCTTCTCGCCGGTGCGCCACTCCTTGAAGCGGTACGGTCCCGTCCCCACCGGGGCCACCCGGTTCTGGGGGGCCTCGCGCAACCGGCCCTCCTCGACGTGGCGCTCGAGGAGGTGGCGGGGCAGCATCCACGTGCCCCAGCTCTGGAGGGCCTTCGCGTAGGGCCGCTCGTAGGTGATCTTCACCGTACGCGGGTCGACCGCCTCGATGGTGGCGACGGCCTTGAAGTCCTCGCGGTACGCGGTCGGCGTCTTCGGGTGGAGCATCGCGCGGTAGGTGAAGACCACGTCGTCGGCCGTGAACGGCGTGCCGTCGTGCCACTTGACGTTCGGCTTGAGCCTGAACGTGAGGTTGAGGCAGTCGCGGCTGAACTCCCACGACTCCGCGATCTCCGGGACGATGTTGAGGTCCTTGTCGCGGGTGACGAGCCCGGAGTAGACGTGGGAGCCGATCTCGTGGGAGGCGCTGTCGCTCGTGATGTTCGGGATCAGGCCGCCGATGTCGCCGATCGACGCCTCGACCAGGGTGTCGCCGAAGACCGGGGCGCCGGCCGCGCGCCTCGGAGTCTCGTCGACCGCGCCGCCCACCTCGCTGCCGCAGCCGGCGAGGAGGACCGCGATCAGGAGGAGCGCGAGGCGTCCGGCCGGCACGGCGCTACTTCGCCGGGGCCGCGGGCGCCGGGGGTTGCGCGGGGGCCGCCGGGGCCGGGGCCGTCCGGGGCGCCGGGGCGGGCGGCGCCTCCCGGACGACCGAGCTGCCGCGCTCGCCGCCCATCAGCGCCAGCGTGAACGAGGTCACGACGAAGACGATCGCGATGGCGGTCGTGATCTTCCCGAGGATGGTCGGGGTCCCCATCGAGCCGAACACCGCCTGGCTGCCGGCGCCGCCGAACGCGGAGCCGATGTCGGCCCCCTTGCCCGACTGGAGCAGGACCATGCCGATGATGCCGAGCGAGGCGATCACGTGGACGACGACGAGCACCGTGAACATCACTCCCCCTTGGCGGCGGCGCCGGCGTGGGCGGTCTTCCGGACGATCGCGATGAAGCCCTGCGCGTTCAGGCTCGCGCCGCCCACCAGCGTGCCGTCGATCTCCGGCTCGGCGGCGAGGGCCTCGGCGTTGTCCGCCTTGACGCTTCCACCGTACAGGATGCGGAGCGTCCCGGCCACGTCCTTCGACGTCAGCTCCGACAGCAAGCCGCGCAGGTAACCGTGCACCTCGGCCGCCTGGCCCGGGGTCGCGTTGACGCCGGTGCCGATGGCCCACACCGGCTCGTACGCGAGCACGACCCGGGAGATGGCCTCGGCCGTCATGCCGGCCAGCCCCGCCCTGAGCTGTCCCTCGACGGTGGTGAACGTGAGACCCTGGCGCCGCTCCTCGGCGGTCTCGCCGACGCACAGGACGGGCGTGAGGCCGTGCGCGAGCGCCGCCTGCACCTTGGCGTTGATCTGCTGGTCGGTCTCCCCCATCTCGCGCCGGCGCTCGGAGTGCCCGACGAGCACGAACCGGCAGCCGATGTCGACGAGCATCGCCGGGGAGATCTCGCCCGTGTGGGCGCCCGAGGCCTCCCAGTGGCAGTTCTGGGCGCCGAGCCGGATCGGACCGCCGCCGAGGATCTCGGCGGTCGCAGCCAGCGCCGTGAACGGCGGACAGACGACGACCTCCACGCCGCGCGGGCGCTTCAGCCCGTCGCGGATGCCCGTCGCGAGCGCGCGGGCCTCGGCCAGCGTGCCGTGCATCTTCCAGTTGCCGATCACCAGCGGCGTTCGCATCTCTCGCTCCAGGGCACGGCCGGCTCGCAGCGCATCTCTAGGGGGCGTCCGTGAGGGCCTCGACCCCGGGCAGCGCCCGCCCCTCGAGGAACTCGAGGAAGGCGCCGCCCGCGGTGGAGATGTACCCGATGCGGTCCGCGACGCCGGCCTGGTTGACGGCCGCCACCGTGTCACCCCCGCCGATGACGGAGAACGCGGCGGCGGACGCGACGGCCCTCGCCACGCCCAGCGTCCCCTGCGCGAAGGGCGGCTTCTCGAACACGCCCATCGGCCCGTTCCAGACGATCGTCTTCGCGCTCCGCACGGCGGCGGCGAACCTCTCCACGGTGGCGGGGCCGATGTCGAGACCCATCCGATCGGCGGGGATGTCCCGGATCGACACGACGGCGCCCGCCGGGCTCTCGATCGACTCCGCGACCACCGCGTCCACCGGCAGCACGATCGGGGCGCCGCGCCGGCGCGCCGCCTCGAGCACCCGCCGCGCCGTCTCCACCCGGTCGGCCTCGACGAGCGAGCGGCCGACGTCGTGGCCGAGCGCCCGCAGGAACGTGAACGCCATCCCGCCGCCGATCACGAGGCTGTCGACCCGCTCCAGCAGGTGCTCGACCAGCGCGATCTTGTCCGAGACCTTGGCGCCGCCGAGCACGGCCACGAGCGGCCGCTCGGGCGACTCGAGGATGCGCGTCAGCGCTTCCAGCTCCCGCTGCATGAGCAGCCCGGCCGCGGCGGGCCGGAGGAACCGGGTGATCGCGTCGATGGAGGCGTGGGCCCGGTGGGCGGCCGCGAACGCGTCGTCGACGTAGCAGTCGGCCAGCGCGGCGAGCGCGCGTGCGAAGCCCTCGTCGTTGGCCTCCTCCTCGGGATGGAAGCGGAGGTTCTCCAGCAGCAGCACCTGGCCGGGCTTCAGCGTCCGGGCGCGCTCCGTCACCTCCGGCCCGACGCAGTCCGGCGCGAGGGGCACGGGGACGGCGAGCAGCGCGGCGAGGCGGTCGGCGACGGGACGGAGCGAGTACCTCGGCGAGGGGGTGCCCTTCGGCCGGCCGAGGTGCGAGGCGAGGATGACCGACGCGCCGCGCTCCAGGAGGTGCTGGACCGTGGGGACGATCGCCCGCAGCCGCGTGTCGTCGGTGACGGCGCCGTCCTCCACGGGCGCGTTCAGATCGGCCCGGACGAAGACCCGCTTGCCGGCGACGTCCAGCTGCTGGATCGTGAGCTTCGCCACTGACGCCCGGCCGCGATCAGAGCGACCGGCCGACGAGCCGGACCAGGTCGCGCAGCCGCGACGAGTACCCCCACTCGTTGTCGTACCAGGCGAGGACCTTGATGAGGTTGCCGTCGACGAGGGCGGTCGACGGCAGGTCCACGATCGACGAGTGCGGGTTGCCGTTGAAGTCGATCGAGACGAGCTCCTCGTCGGTGGCGTCGAGGATGCCGCGGAGCTTGCCGGCGGCGGCCTCGCGGAACGCCTCGTTCACCGCCTGCGGGGAGGCCGGCGTCTCGAGCTCGGCGACCAGGTCGACGACCGAGACGTTGGCGGTCGGCACCCGGATCGCGATGCCGTCGAGCCGCCCCTTCAGCTTCGGCAGCACGAGCCCCACGGCCGTGGCCGCCCCTGTCGTGGTGGGGATCATGCTGACGGCCGCCGCGCGCGCCCGGCGGAGGTCCTTGTGCGGGAAGTCGTGCACGGGCTGGTCGTTGGTGTAGGAGTGCACGGTGGTGGCGAAGCCCCGGCGGACCCCGAAGACGTCGTCGAGGACCTTGACGGTCGTGGCCAGGCAGTTGGTGGTGCACGAGGCGTTCGAGAGGATGCGGTGGGTCTTCGCGTCGTACATCTGCTCGTTCACGCCCAGCACGATCGTGACGTCGGGGTCCTTGGCGGGGGCGGTGATGATGACCTTCTTCGCGCCCGCCTGGAGGTGCTTCGACGCCGTCGCGGTGTCCCGGAAGACGCCCGTCGACTCGATCACGACGTCGACGCCCAGCTCCTTCCACGGCAGCGTCGCCGGGTCCTTCACCGCGGTCACGCGGATCTCGCGGCCGTTCACGAAGATCGCGCCGTCCTTGGTGGTGACCTCCGCGGCCAGCGTGCCGTGCACGGAGTCGTGCTTGAGCAGGTGGGCGAGCGTCTTGGCGTCGGCGAGATCGTTGACGCCCACCACCTCGATCTCCCTGTCGTTCAGGGCGGTCCTGAAGAACACGCGCCCGATGCGGCCGAAGCCGTTGACGCCGACTCGAATGCTCATGGAGGGCTCCTTCCGGGGACTGGGGGCGTTGCTGCCTATCGCAGTCCGATTATAGGGTCAGCCCGTCCACGCGGGCAACTGTCAGCACCCCGACGGCGCGCGCGCCGCGGCCCGCCAGCGCGCGGGCGCACTCGGCGACGGTCGCCCCGGTGGTGAGGACGTCGTCGACGATGGCGACGTGCCGGCCCGCCACGTCGGGGCGCGCGGAGAAGGCGCCGCGCACGTTGCCGCGGCGCTCGTCGGCGCCGAGATCGCTCTGCGGCCGCGTCGGCCGGGCGCGCGCCAGCCAGCGCGCCCGCACCGGCAGGCCGAGCGCGGGCGCCAGGCGCTCGGCGAGCAGCGTCGCCTGGTTGAAGCCGCGCTCGCGCTCGCGCGCGGCGGCGAGCGGCACGGGGACGAGCGCGTCCACGCCGGCGGGCACCGCGGCACCGCAGCGCTCGACGATCAGCGCCGCGAGCGGACGCGCCAGCGCCCGGCGCCCGTGGAACTTGAACGCGTGGAGCGCCTCGCGCAGCGGCCCCGCGTAGCGCGCCGCGGCCAGCGCCCACGCGTACGGCGGCGGCTCGACGAGGCAGGCGCCGCACACCGCCGCGACCGCCGGCTCGAGGGCCGGCAGCGGCGACCCGCACCGCGCGCAGGCCGGCGACGGCGGCGCGGGGATGGCGGACCAGCAGGCGCCGCAGAGCGGATCGCGGCGCCCGGCGCCGAGCGGCGCCTCGCACACGGGGCACAGCGCCGGGAAGACGAGGTCGAGCGCGGCCGTCGCCCAGGACACGGCTGGACGTCAGCGCAAGATCGGGACGGTCACCGCGGCTCCGCGGGGCGCACGGTGTTCCACCGTCCGCACCGGGCGCAGCGGTCCTGCCACGCGGGCGCCGACGCCCCGCACGCGCCGCAGCGCTGGGGCCAGTCGAAGGCGCCGGAGAGCCGGAGCGCACGGCGATACTCCTCGAACGCCTCCCGCGACTCGCCGCGGCGCTCGAACACCGCGCCGAGGAAGGCGTGGACCACGGGGAGATCCGGCGCGCGGACCTCCACCTTCTCGAGCTGGTCGGCGGCCGCGTCCAGCATCTCGAGCTCGAAGTACACGCGCCCGAGCGCGACGGCGAGCGCGAGGTCGTCCGGGGCGCGGTCCACCGCGGCGCGGTAGAGCGCGATCATCCGGCTCGGCCGTCCTTCCAGGCGGTACGCGCGCTCGAGACGCGCCAGCACGGGCAGCGCGGGCGCCTGCTCGACGGCGCGCTCCCAGGTGCGCACGGCCTCGCGGGCGTCGCCCGTCGCCTCGTACGCGTCGCCGAGGGCCACCACGGCCGGCAGGAATCCCCGCTCGGCGCGGAGCGCGTTCCGGAGGTGGGGCACGGCGGCGTGCGGCTGGCCGCGGCGCATCTCGGCCATCCCCATCTCGTAGTGGATGGTGGCGACCCACGAGGCGTCCTGGGCGCGCGCCCCGCCCGCCGCCAGCGCCCGCTCGGCGTAGCCGAGAGCCTCCTGCCAGGCGCCGGCGTCCACCGCCAGCGTGCGGAGCCCCCGCAGCGCGTCGGCGTCGGTCTTCCGCCGGCCGAGCGCCTCCAGATAATGGCGGCGCGCCTGCTCCGGCTGACCGGCCCGGTACGCCTCGTCGCCCTTTCTCACCAGCGCCGCCGCCTCGGGGTCGTGCGCGCGCGTGAGCGGAGCGGCGCCGACGATGCGCGCGAGCACGCGGCTGACGGTCGACAGCGCGCGGAGCGACGAGGTCAGCGAGGGCATGGGGCGGCGAGGCGGGGGGGCGTGCGGTGAGCGGGGACGCCGGCGCCGTCTAGCCGGCCGCCATGCGCTCCTCTTCCTCGATCACGCGCTGGCAGGAGATGCAGTAGCGGGCGAACGGCAGCGCATCCAGCCGCTTCTCGGCGATGGGCTCGCTGCACCGCTCGCACGTCCCGTAGGATCCGTCCTCGATCTTCCGGAGCGCCGTCACCACCTCGCGCAGCAGCCGGCGGTCGCCGTTGCCCAGCTCGAAGAAGAACTCGCGCGTGTACGCGGTGTTCGCCTGGTCGCCGAGATCCTTGATCGAATCGTCGTCCTGGTCCTTGCCGTACAGCGCGGTGCGTCCGACTTCCCGCATCAGCTGGTGCTGCTTCTCGAGCAGGCGCTTCTTGAAGGCCGCCAGCCGTTCCTTTCTCATCAGGACCTCCAGTGCTCCTGGTGGAGTGCTGGGTTACGCTAGCATCGACCACCGGGGCACGCAAGTGCCTCACGGCCCGTTCACCCTTCCAGCGACAGGAACGGCGCATCTCCCCACAGGCGCTCGAGCGCGTAGTACTGCCGCGTGTCCTCGAGGAAGACGTGCACCAGCACGTCGCCGTAGTCGAGGAGGATCCAGCCGCTCTCCGGCACGCCCTCGGCGTGGAGCGGCCGCGCCCCGATGGCCTTCAGCTCGTCGCGGATGGCGTCGGTGATGGTCTGCAGGTGCGTCGTGGACTTGCCGCTGCACACGAGGAAGAAGTCGGTCACGCCGCTCAGCCGCTGCACGTCCAGGACGACGAGGTCGGCGGCCTTCTTGTCGCGCGCGGCCCGGGCGGCGTGGCGGACCTTGCGCTCGGCGGTGGGCCGCGCCGTCACTCGCCGGCGTCCTCGTAGAGCCGGTGGGCGCGGATGTAGTCGATGACGTCGGCCGGCAGCCGGTAGGCCAGCGAGCGGCCCCGGGCGGCGCGCCGCCGGAGATCGGAGGACGAGATCGGCAGCGACGTCACGCGCGCGACGGCCACGGCGGCCGGCGGCAGCGCGGGGCTCGCGGCCGCGAACCGGTCGGCGCCGACGTCGCGCAGCACCTTCTGGGCGGCGGCGCTCTCGGGATCGAAGGCGCTGCCCGAGCGCGGCACGACGACGAGCCGCGCCAGCGCCGCGACGCGCCGGGGCGCGCGCCAGGACAGCAGGTCGAGGAACGTCTCCGAGCCGATCACGAGGAACAGCTCGTCGCCGCTCGCCGAGAGCGTCTCGAGCGTGTCGACGGTGTACGACGGCCCGGGGCGCTTCAGCTCCACGTCGGAGACGGCGAAGCCGGGGTGACCGGCGGTGGCGAGCTGCACCATCGCGTACCGGTGGGCGGCGGGGGCCAGCGTGCCCGGCGCCTTGTGCGGGGGCGCCGCGGCGGGGACGAACAGAACGCGATCCAGACCGAGCTGCTCGAGGACCTCGTCGGCGAGCAGGAGGTGACCGTAGTGGATCGGGTTGAACGACCCGCCGAAGACCGCGATCCGCGCCACCGGCTACTCGCGGACCTGACCGTCGCCGTGAACGACGTACTTCGTCGTGGTCAGCTCCTGCACGCCGACGGGCCCGCGCGCGTGCAGGCGGGACGTCGAGATACCCATCTCGGCCCCCATGCCGAACTGGTTGCCGTCGACGAACCGGGTCGACGCGTTGACGAGCACCGCCGCCGCGTCGACCTCGCGCGTGAAGCGCCGGGCGTGGTCCAGGCTGTCGGTCACGATCGCCTCGGCCAGGCCGGACCCGTGGCGGCGGATGTGCGCGATCGCCGCGTCGAGGCCGTCGACGACCCGGACGGCGAGGACGAGGTCCAGGTACTCCTCGTCCCAGTCCCGCTCGGTCGCCGGCCGCGCGGCCGGCACCAGCTCCCGGGTGCGGGGGCAACCCCGGAGCTCGACGCCGGCCTCGATCAGCCGGGCGGCGAGCGGCGGCAGCAGCCGGGGCGCGGCGTCGCGGTGGACCAGCAGCGTCTCGACGGCGTTGCACACGCCGGGGCGCTGGACCTTGGCGTTGACCACGATCGCCACCGACCGGTCGAGGTCGGCGTCGGCGTCCAGATAGATGTGCACGAGGCCGCGGTCGTGCTTCAGCACGGGGACGCGCGACCGCTCGTTCACCCAGCGCACGAACGCCTCCCCGCCCCGCGGGATCACGAGGTCGACCAGCTCCGGGAGCTCCAGGAGCGCGGCGACGGCCTCGCGGTCCGTCGTGTCGATGAACTGGATGGCCTCCGGCGGCCCGCCCGCCTTCTCCAGGGCCTTGGCGAGGACCGCCGCGATCATCGCGTTGGAGTCGATCGCCTCGCTCCCGCCGCGGAGGACGACGGCGTTGCCCGACTTCACGCAGAGGCCGACGGCGTCGGCGGTCACGTTCGGGCGGGATTCGTAGATGAACCCGATCACGCCGAGGGGCACGCGGACGCGGGCGATCTCGACGCCGTTGGGGCGCCGCCACGCCTCGACCACCGTGCCGACCGGGTCCGGGAGCGCCGCGATCTGGCGGAGTCCCGCCGCCATCTCCTCGATGCGCGGCTCCGTGAGCGTGAGGCGGTCCAGGAACGCGCGCGTCAGGGACTGCGACCGGGCGCGCTCGAGGTCGGCGCGGTTCGCCTCCAGCAGCGCCGGCGCCTTCTCCTCGAGGCCCCGCGCCATCTGGAGCAGCGCCTCGTTCTTGATGCGCGTGGGACACGTCGCGAGCGCCTGCGCGCCCTGGCGCGCGGCGCGCGCCCGGGCCTCCACCAGCTTCCTCACGTCCATCGTCGCCCCCGGCTCCCTCAGAGAATGACCAGGTTGTCGCGGTGGATGACCTCGTCGACGCCCCGGTACCCGAGCCGCGCCTCGATCTCGCTGGTCCGCGCGCCGAGGATCTTGCGCACCTCGGCGGCGTCGAAGTTCACGAGCCCGCGGCCGATCTCCCGGCCGTCGTCCCGGCCGACGACGGCGACCACCTCGCCGGCGGCGAAGTCGCCCTCGACGGCGACCACCCCGGACGGCAGCAGGCTCCGTCCCTGGTGAGTTAATGCCCGGAGCGCCCCCGCGTCAACCGCCAGTCGGCCCTGCGGCGGGACGGCGAAGGCGATCCACCGCTTGCGCGCCGTGAGCCGGTCCGCCCGCGGCGCGAAGTAGGTGCCCACCGGCTCGCCGGCGAGCAGGCGTCGCAGCACGCCGCTCTCCCGCCCGCTGGCGATCACCATCGGGATCCCGGAGGCGGCCGCCTTCTGCGCGGCCTCGAGCTTCGTCGCCATGCCGCCCACGGAGACGCGGCCCGCGCGGTCCCACACCAGCCGCTCGATCTCCCCCGTCACGGCCTCCACGGTGTCGATCTTCCGGGCCGCCGGGTCGACGGAGGGGTCGCCCGTGTAGAGGCCGTCGACGTCGGTGAGGAGCACCAGGAGGTCGGCGTCGATCAGCGCGGCGACCAGCGCGCTCAGGTTGTCGTTGTCCCCGACCTTGATCTCGTCGACCGCGACGGTGTCGTTCTCGTTCACGATCGGGACGACGCCGAAGCGCAGGAGCGTGAGCAGCGTGTTGCGGGCGTTCAGGTAGCGCCCGCGGTCGGCGATGTCGTGGGCGGACAGGAGCACCTGCGCGACCCCGAGGTCGTGGCGCTTGAAGGCGATCTCGTACTGCCACATGAGGGCCGCCTGCCCCACCGCCGCGGCCGCCTGCTTCTCCGGGATCGAGCGCGGGCGCTCGGCGAGCGCGAGCTTCGCCATCCCCGTGACGATCGCGCCGGACGAGACGAGGACGATCTCGCGGCCCTCCCGCACCGAGGCCAGCTCGGCGGCGAGCGTCTCGATCCGTCCGGGATCGGCGCCGGCGTCCGGGGCCGTCACCAGCCCGCTGCCGACCTTCACCACCAGCCGCCGGCAGCCGCCGAGCGGCGGGCGCGACGCGCGCGTCAGCTCGCCGCGCGGATCCACCCGGCCTCCTCGAGGGCGCCGGCGACGCGGCGCAGGAGCTGGTCGAGCCCGGCGCCCGTCGCCGCGGAGATCAGGACGAACGGCAGCCCGCACGCCTCGCAGTGCTCGCGGACCGCCCGGGCCCGCGGCGCGGCGTCGGGCAGGTCGATCTTGTTGGCGACGACGATCCGCGGACGGTCGGCGAGCGCCGGCGAGTAGGCGCGCAGCTCGGCGTCGATCACGCCGAGGTCGTCGACGGGATCGCGTCCCGTCGACGGATCGAGGTCGAGCACGTGGAGCAGCAGCCGCGTCCGCTCGGTGTGGCGGAGGAACTGATGGCCGAGCCCCCGCCCCTCCGACGCGCCCGGGATCAGCCCCGGCAGGTCGGCGATCACGAAGCTGCGGTCGTGGTCGACCCGCACGAGGCCCAGCGTCGGCTCGAGCGTGGTGAACGGATAGTCCGCGATCTTCGGCGTGGCGGCGCTCAGCCGGGAGACCAGCGTGGACTTCCCCGCGTTGGGGAACCCGATGACGCCGACGTCGGCCAGCAGCTTCAGCTCGAGCCTGAGCCACCGGCCCTCGCCGTACGTCCCGGGCTCGGCCTCGCGCGGCGCGCGGTTCGTCGACGACGCGAAGCGGGCGTTGCCACGGCCGCCGCGGGCGCCGCGCTGCACGAGGACGCGCTGCCCCGGCGTCGCCAGGTCGGCGATGACCTCGCCGGTGTCCCGATCGCTCACGACCGTGCCGACCGGCACGCGCAGCAGGAGGTCCTCGCCGCTGGCGCCGTGCCGGTTGGCGCCCTTGCCGTGCTGGCCGCGCTCCGCCTCGTAGTGGCGCCGGTAGTGGTAGTCGAGAAGGGTGGTCAGCGCGGGGTCGGCCTGGATGAAGACGCTCCCGCCGTCGCCCCCGTCCCCGCCGTCGGGGCCCCCGCGGGGCACGAACTTCTCCCGGCGGAAGCTGACGCAGCCGGCGCCCCCGTCGCCGCCCTTGACGTGGATCGCGATCTCGTCGACGAACATGAACGGTGCGGGCGCGGGGGACGCCCGGCTCGTGTCAGGCCTGCGGGACCAGGATGCTCACGTAGCGGGAGTCGCCCCGCCGCTCGAAGCGCACGACGCCGTCGACCTTGGCGAACAGCGTGTCGTCCGAGCCGCGCCCGACGTTCGTGCCGGGCTTGAACCGCGTCCCCCGCTGCCGGACGAGGATGCTGCCGCCGGTGACGAACTGCCCGGCGAAGCGCTTCACGCCGAGCATCTGAGGATTGGAGTCCCGCCCGTTGCGGGAGCTGCCGACGCCCTTCTTGTGCGCCATGACTCGCTACACCTCGATGTTGGTGATGCGGACCTCGGTCCGCGCCTGCCGGTGGCCGCGGTTCCGCCGGTAGTTCTTCCGCCGCTTGAACTTCACCACGGAGATCTTCGGTCCCCGCGCCTGGGCGACCACCTCGCCCGACACCCGGGCCGAGCGGAGCCGCGCCGGATCGGCGATGACCTCGCGGTCGCGCGTGACGAGCAGCACCGAGTCGAACACGACCGGCGCGCCCCGGTCGCCGGCCAGCTTCTCGACCGCGATCACCTGGCCCGGAGTCACGCGGTACTGCTTGCCTCCCGTAGCGATGACGGCTTCCATGCCCCTACCCTTCCTCCATCCGTAATGGCGGCAAGCACTTATGAGACCACAGCGCCTCGCGGCGCGTCAACATGACGCCCCGCGGGGCGCCGGTCAGGCGGGGGCGGCGAGGTACTCGGACAGCCGCTTGCGCACGAGGAGGCGCGAGCGGTGGACCCGCGACTTGACGGCCGGCAGGCTGACACCGAGCGCCTCGGCGATGTCCGGGTTGCTCATCCCCTCCACGTCGTGCAGGACGAGGGCCGTGCGGTAGTCCGGCGGCAGCTCGTCGATGGCCGCCTCGATCACCCGGCGCAGCTCGCCCTGCAGGGCGTGCTCGTCGACGCGCGGCGACCAGTCGTCCATCGGCTCGAAGTGCAGGCCGTCCTCGACGGCCGGCAGGACGTCGTCCAGCGCGATCTCGCGGGCCCGGGCGCGCCGCGAGCGCAGCTTCATGTACGCCGCGTTCGCGGTGATCCGGTACAGCCAGCTGCCGAAGGCGGAGTCGCCCTTGAACGTGTGGATCTTCCGCGCCGCCGTCCAGAGGGCGTCCTGAGCGACCTCCTCGGCGTCCTCGTTCGACCCCGTGATCCTCACGGCCAGGCGGTAGACGCGGTCGGCGTAGCGCTCGACGAGCCGCTCCACGGCGTCGCCGTCTTCGCGGCGGAGGCCCTCCACGAGGGGGCCGTCGGGGTCCACGCGCTGCCGGCCCGCCACGCTCACCGGCTCCTCGGCTCGTACACCGTGAGGTAGCGCTTCAGCTCGTCCACGCACTGCTCCATCACGCGGATGTCCTTGGCGACCTTCGCCATGAGGATCGCACCCTCGAGCGAGGCGACCACGAACTGCGCCGCAGCCTCGGGCCGGCACTCCGCCGCCACGTCGCCGCGCCGCTGCGCATCCTCGAGCGCCTGCGTGAGCCGCGTCCGCCAGGCGCGGAAGATGCCGGCCAGGCGCGCGCGGAAGCCCTCGTGCACGTCCGACAGCTCCGACGCCAGGTTGCCCAGCGGACAGCCGCCGACGCAGCTGCTCGCGCGCTGGGCCGCGAGCACGCGGTCGAGGAAGCAGCGGATCTGGGCGAGCGGGCGGCCCGCCGGGTCGGAGAAGCACGGATCCAGCGTCTGGGAGATGAAGGACGACACGACCTCGTCGAGGATCGCGTAGCCCAGGTCTTCCTTGCTCTTGAAGTAGTGGTAGAAGGTCCCCTTCCCCGCGCCGCTCTCGGAGAGAACGTCGTCGAGGGAGGTGGCGTGGTAGCCCTTGATCTGCATCAGCCGCTTCGCGGCAGCCACGATCGCGTCGCGGGTCTGCTTGCCGTCGCGGCTCCTGGTCCCTGTCGCCATGCTCGTCATTGTACCGACCAGTCGGTACAGAAGATATGGCGCATCCCTCCGGGTGTCAAGGAGGGGTCAAACCGCCGTGAGTTCGCGCATTTCGATGGGGATATAATTCCGACCGATGCCCGCGGGGCTGAAGCCTGGATGCCCCAAGGCGCTGCTGCTGGCCCTGCTGGCGCTCGCCCTGGTGGTCTTCGCCGTGCCTGCCGGCCGGCGACCGTTCTGGTCGTCGGACGAGGCGCGGTTCGCGGTCCTGGCCCAGGACATCCTCGACCACGACCGCTGGCTCGTGCCGTACCTGCGCGGCGAGTTCTACCTCAACAAGCCCCAGCTCTACTTCTGGTCGATCGCCCTCGTCTCGCTGCCCGCCGGCCGCGTGACCGAGCTCAGCGCCGCCGTGCCGTCGGTCGTGGCCGCGGTGGCCACGGTGGCGGCCGTCGCGGCGATCGGACGGCTGCTGTGGTCGTGGCCGGTCGGCCTGCTCGCCGGGCTCCTGCTCGTGGCGACGCCGGCGGTCTACGTGTTCACGCACGCGGTGCTCGCCGACATGATGATGACCTCGTTCATGACGTGGGCGCTCTACTTCTGCCTCCGCGCCCTGCGCGAGGGCTCCCGGCTCGCCGCCGTCGCGTTCTACGCCTGCGTGGCGGCGGCGGTGCTGACGAAGGGCTTCGCGGGCTTCACCGTGCTCGTCGCCGCCGCGGTCGCCACGGCGCTCACGAGGGGCCCCGGCGGGCTCGTCGCGCTCCGGCCGCTGTACGGTCTGGGCGTCCTCTGCGCCGCCGCGCTCGTCTGGTTCGCGCCGTACCTCGCCAGCACCGGCGGCGGCTTCGTCTCGCGCGTCCTGGTGAACCATTACGCGCCCTGGTATCTCCAGGGCGCGCTCGGTCCGCGCCTCGGCCAGCTGATCGCGCTGCTGGTGAACTTCATGCCGTGGACGCTCATCCTGGCGGCCGCCGTCGTCTGGTGGCGCCGCCATGCCGACGAGGGACGGCGCTGGATCGTCGCCGCGACGCTGACGCTCGCGCTGCTGCTCGCGCTCTCGGGCACGCAGCGCGCGCGCTACCTGCTGCCCGTCTACCCGGGGATGGCGCTGCTCGCGGCCGAGTTCGTCGCGCACGCGGGCCGGGCGGGCGCCGGGCGCGCGCTCGCGGCCGCCATGTGGGCCACCGCCGCGCTCGCCACGCTCGGCGCGGCGAGCGCGCCGCTGCTGCTGCCCCACGTCTCGGGCCACGACCGGGTCTTCGTGCCCGAGGGCGCGGGCGAGACGGCCGCGCTCGTCGCGCTCGCCGGCGCGATGGCCGCCGTGCTCGCGGTCGCGGTGCGCCGCGGCTCCCACGCCGCCGGCGTGACGGCGGCGGCCCTCATCGTCGTCGTGGCGCTGCTCCTGGCGGGCGTCACCTACCCGCTCCGCTACACCCGCGACTACGACCTCCGCCCGGTCGCGCGCGCGGCGGCCCAGCTCACCGTGCCCGGCGTGCCGGTGATCGTGTACCCGGACACGGGCCCGTCGTTCGACTTCTACGTGCGCCGCCCCGTGCTGTCGCCGCCGTCGCCGGCCGCCGCGGCCGCCCTCGCGTCCGAGCTGCCGAGCGTGATCGTCACCACCGGCGGCCGGTGGGGAGAGCTGGCGACCGCGCTGGCGCCGCCGTGGCGGGTGGTGACGGCGCGCAACGTCGCCGGCAAGCAGATGATCCTCCTCGCTCCATGACGGCGCCGCAGGTCTCCGTCATCCTGCCGGTCTACAACGAGGCGGAGAGCCTCCCCCTGCTCTGGCCCGAGCTCGAGGCGGCGCTCGGCGCGCTGGGACGCCCCGCGGAGGTGCTGGTCGTCGACGACGGCTCCACCGACGGCAGCGCGGAGCTGGTCCGCGAGTGGCAGCGCAAGGACCCGCGCGTGCGGCTCGTCCGGCTCGGCGCCAACTGCGGCCTCACCGCGGCGCTGCTGGCGGGGTTCGAGAGCGCCCGCGGCTCGATCATCGTCACGATGGACTCCGACCTCCAGTACGACCCCGCGGACCTCGTGAACCTCGTCGCGCTCGTCGACCGCCACGACGCGGCCCTCGGCTGGCGCGCGCGCCGGCAGGACCCGTGGCTGAAGCGCATCTCGTCCCGCATCGCCAACCGCGTGCGGACGGCGGTCCTCGGCGACGACGTCCGCGACAGCGCGTGCACGTTCCGGGCGATGCGGCGACGGTGCACGTCGGCCATCCCGCCGTTCCAGGGAATGCACCGGTTCGTCCCCACCCTGCTCAAGCAGGCGGGTTTCCGCGTCGTGGAGGTCGAGGTGCGGCACCGGCCCCGGCAGCACGGAGAGTCGAAGTACGGGGTGCGCAACCGCGCGCTGCGCGCCTTCGTCGACCTCCTGGCCGTCCGCTGGATGCGCTCCCGCCGCGTGAGCTATCGCATCGTCGAGGACACCGGGGGCGACGACCCGCGCTGATTCTTCCGCCTCGGGCGGTCCGGAGCCCCCGGAGCCGCCGCGCAGGGCCGAGGACCGCCACGGCCCGGCCGGCGCGGTCCGAGTACCCGGGGGTCAGGGCGTTTCACGGCCCGACGATCGATCGGGCGTGGGGGGCGCCCGGAGCCCCCCATCCGATCAGAACAGCGGTGCGGCCACCCTCAACGCGGCCATGACGATCGGCTTGGGGTAGACGCCGAGCGCCACCACGCCCGCGACGCAGAGCAGGACCGCCAGCGCCAGGCTCCGCGGCATCGGCACGCGGCCGGTCGTGGCGGGCGCCTCGATGTACATCCGCTTGGCGACGATCAGGTAGTAGAAGAGCGCGACGACGGTCAGGATCGCGCCGACGAGGACCAGCCAGTAGAGGCCGGCGGCGGCCGCGGCCCAGAAGACATAGAGCTTCGCCCAGAACCCCGCGACGAACGGGATGCCGCCGAGCGAGAGCAGGAAGAGCAGCATCGCGAGCGCGAGCAGCGGCGAGCGCTGGGCGAGCCCGCGGAACGAGGCGAGGTGCTCCGAGCCCTCGGCGCGCGCCACCGCATCGACGACGAGGAACGCGCCCATGTTCCCGAAGACGTAGGCGACCAGGTAGAAGAGCACCATGGCGGTCCCCGACGCCGAGGCCGCCGCCAGGCCGACGAGCATGTACCCGATGTGCGCGATGCCGGAGTACGCCAGCAGGCGCTTGGCGTTCTGCTGCGGCAGCGCCATCAGGTTGCCGGCGACGATCGTGACCGTCGCCAGCCCGGCGGCCAGCGGCACCCACCGCGCCACCTCCGGCCCGGCGCCCTCGAAGTAGACCCGCACGAGCGCCACGAAGCCCGCCGCTTTCGGCGCCACGCTGAGCCACGCGACGAACGGCGTCGGCGCGGCCTCGTAGGTGTCGGGGACCCACATGTGGAACGGGAACGCGGCGATCTTGAAGCCGAAGCCGGCGAAGGCGGCGACGAGCCCGAGGATCAGCAGCGGATCGCCCGCGGCGAGCCCGGGGGCGACGCCGGCCAGGCTGGTCGTCCGCGTCGCGCCGTACACGAACGACAGGCCGTACGCCATGATGGCCGAGGAGACGCTGCCGACCAGGAAGAACTTCAGCGAGGCCTCGACCGAGGCGGCGTCGCGCTTGCTGAACCCCGCCAGCACGTAGAGCGGGATCGACATCAGCTCGAAGGCGACGAAGAGCAGGACGATGTCGCGGGCGGAGGCGAGCACCAGCATGCCGAGCAGCGACGCCAGCGCCAGCAGGTGGTACTCGCCGGAGCGGCGGGAGAACGCGAGCCCCGGCAGCGAGAAGCCGCCGAGGAAGCCGATGAACGTCGCGGCGAGGAACAGCCGCTTGGCGAAGATCGCGAGCCCGTCCTGGACGAACATCGCGCCGCGGGCGGCCGGGGCCGGCGCCAGCGCGAAGCTCGCGACCGTCAGCACGAGCACGCCGGCGGTCGCGAGGCCGCCCACCCACCGCCGGTCGTCGCCGCGGGCGGCGACCGTCGCGACGAAGACGGCGAGCAGCAACGCGCCGAGGCCGAGCTCGAGCGCCCAGGGCGTCATGGTCGCACGATCCTCGCGAGCAGCGGCACCGTCGCCGTGTCGACCGGCGCCAGCGCGATCCCGGGCGCCACGCCGAAGACGACGAGCACGGCGACCAGGATGAGCAGCGCGACCCACTCCGGGCCCCGGGCGTCCTCGAGGTGGTGGAAGTGGGGCGACGGCGGGCCCCAGAAGATCTGCTTGGTCACCCGCAGCACGTAGACCGCGGTGAGGAACGTGCCGGCGACGGCGGGGAAGAGCCACCACGGGTGCGCCGAGCGCCACGCGCCCATGAACGTCAGCAGCTCGGCGACGAACCCCGCGGTGGCCGGCAGCCCCAGCGACGACAGGCCGCCGACCGTGAACGCCGCGGCGATCCCCGGCATCACGCGGCCGAAGCCGCCCATCCGGAAGATCTCCCGCGAGTGCGCCTTCTCGTACACGAGCCCGACGAGGGCGAAGAAGAGCCCGGTCATGATCCCGTGGGCGAACATCTGGAAGACGGAGCCGTTCAGGCCGGCCTCGGTGAGCGTCGCCGCGCCCAGCATCACGATGCCCATGTGGGACACCGACGAGTACGCGATCACGTACTTGAGGTCCACCTGGGCCATCGCCGACAGCGCGCCGTAGACGACGTTCACGCACGCGATGGTGCCGACGAGCCAGGCGAGGTCGGCGGCGCCGTCGGGCAGGAGCCCCATCCCGACGCGGACCACGCCGTAGGCCCCCAGCTTCATGAGGACGCCGGCGTGCAGCATCGAGACCGCGGTGGGCGCCGAGGCGTGGCCGTCCGGCGACCAGGTGTGCAGCGGCCAGATGCCGGCCAGGATGCCGAAGCCGACGTAGAAGGCGAGGAACACCCAGCGCTGCACCGCGGGGTCGAACGTCGCCGCCTCGAGCTGCAGGAACGAGAACGTCGCGTTCCCGCCCTGCACGTAGAGCGCGAAGATCCCGACCAGGATGAAGGCCGACCCGAACAGCAGGTAGAGGGTCAGCTTCATCGCCGCGTACTCCTTCGTCCCCACCCCCGTCTCGCGGTACGCCCAGGCGAAGATCCCGCGGGGGCGCACCTCGCCGGTCGAGCCCCAGATGCCGATCAGCAGGTACATCGGCAGCACGGCCAGCTCGTAGAACAGGAAGAAGACGAAGAGGTCCAGCGAGACGAAGACGCCGTACACGCCCGTGACCAGCGCGAGCAGCAGCGCGTAGAACTCCTGGCTGCGCACGGTCACCGTCCACGAGGCGAACACGCCCGCGAAGATGATGATCGACGTCAGCAGCACCATGAGGAGGCTCATGCCGTCGACGCCCAGCTCGTAGCTGATCCCGAGCGGCGGCACGAGCGGCAGGCGCTCGTAGAACTGGAAGCCCGCGGCGTCCCGGTCGTACGCGACGTAGATCCAGAGCGACGCGACGGTGGAGATGCCGGTGGTGACGGCGGCGATCAGCCGCACGGCGAGCGGCGAGTGGCGCGCCGTGAACATGATGAGCAGCGCGCCGACGAACGGCGCCCACGTGATCAGCGACAGGTACGGGAAGCCGGTGAAGCTCACGCCGGGCGGCCCTCCCGGACGGGCACCCGCCGGCGGACGGTCGAGGACGCGCGCGGACGCCTCATGCGAGGAGCTGCATCCAGACGAGGAGGACGAGGACGCCGAAGGCCACCGCGTACACGTAGTCCTGGGCGCGGCCGCTCTGGAGCCGCCTGAGCCGGTCGCCGCCCCGCAGCGTCCACGCCGAGAGCAGGTTCAGCAGGCCGTCCACCAGATAGCGGTCGATCCAGCCGATGACCCGGGAGAACCCCAGGACCGCGGCGCGGTACACGCCCGCGTAGAGCGCGTCGAGGCCGTAGCGGTTGCGGGCCGCGGCGTCGATCGGCCGGAGGGCGGCGGCCACGCGCGCCGGGTCGATGGCCCGCCGCTGGTACTCCGCCCACGCGAGCGCGAACCCCGCCGCCGCCAGCGCCAGCGAGAGCGGCGCGAGCCAGGCCGGCCCGTGGTGCTCGCCGCCGCCGCCCCCGAGCGCGAACCGGAGACCGAGGGCGACCGTCAGCGCGGCCAGCACCCAGAGCGGCACGGCCATCAGCGGCGGCGCGTCGTGCGCGTGCTGGTGGCCGTGGGGGTCCGGCGTCGGGTGCGGCCGGCCGAAGAACGCGACGAACACGACGCGGAACATGTAGAACGCCGTCAGGAAGGCCGTCAGCGCGAGCATCGCGAAGGACACGGTCATCCCCCGCTCCCACACGCCGGCGAGCACGGCCTCCTTGGAGAAGAAGCCGGCGAGCGGCCAGACGCCGGCCAGGGCGAGCGTGCCGACGACGAAGACGATGCCCGTCTGCGGCAGGGCGCGGAAGAGCCCGCCCATGCGGAAGATGTCGTTGGTGCCGACCGCGTGGATCACCGCCCCGGCGCCCAGGAACAGCAGCGCCTTGAAGACCCCGTGGGTGAGCAGGTGGAAGAACCCGGCGTCCGCGGCGCCGGCGCCGGCCGCGGCCATCATGTAGCCGAGCTGCGAGACCGTCGAGTACGCCAGCACCCGCTTGATGTCGGCCTCGACGCACGCCATGGTCGCGGCGAGCAGCGCCGTGAACGCCCCCACCCAGCCGATCAGCGCGAGCACGTCGGGCACGGTCGCGAACAGCGGCATCGCGCGCGTCACCAGGAAGACCCCGGCCGTCACCATCGTGGCCGCGTGGATCAGCGCGGAGACCGGCGTCGGGCCCTCCATGGCGTCGGGCAGCCAGACGTGGAGCGGGAACTGCGCCGACTTGCCCACGGCCCCGAGCCAGATCAGCGTCATGATCGCCGGCATCGCGGCCGTGGGGAGCGTCCGCTCGGCGGCCATCGCGAACAGCGGTCCGAACTCGAAGGTGCCGGTGGCGCCCCAGAGCATGACGATGCCGATGATGAAGCCGACGTCGCCCAGCCGGGTGATCCAGAAGGCCTTCACCGCGGCCCGCGCCGCCGAGGGCCGGTCGTACCAGAACCCGATGAGAAGGTACGAGCAGAGGCCGACGAGCTCCCAGAAGACGAACATCTGGAGGAAGCCCGGGGCCAGCACGAGCCCCAGCATCGAGACGGCGAAGAGCGACTGGTAGGCGTAGTACCGGCCCAGCGCCGGCGGCGGCTCCTCGGCCAGGTACGCGAGCGAGTAGACCTGCACGAGCAGCGCGACCAGCGTGACCAGCACCAGCATCGCCGCGCTCAGCTCGTCGACCATCACGCCGACGGTCGCCATCGGCCCACCGTCGCCGGGGATCCACGGCCACGTCGCCGTCACGGTCCGCGCCTCGCGCGCCCACGCCAGCGTCCAGAGCCGGAGCGCCGCGACGAGGGCGGCGGCCATCGCGGCGATGCTGACGATGCCGGCGGGCCGGCCCGTCCGCCGGAGCGGCGGGACCAGCGCCAGCAGCACGAAGGCCGCGAGGGGCAGGGCGGGGACGGCGAGCGCGAGGGTGACCGGGGTCATCCGTCTCGCCAAGGGCCGCGGCATGGCCCCCGGGCCCCCGTCGCCCGGGCGCGCCCCGGCACGGCCGCGGCGCGCCCCGGGATCGTGACCACGCGCCTCATCCGCGGAGCAACGTCAGGTGATCGGCCTCGACCGTCTTCCGCACGCGGAAGATGGCGATGACGATCGCCAGGCCGACGCCCACCTCGGCCACCGTGATGGCGATCGTGAACAGCGTGAAGACCACGCCGGCCACGTCGCCGTGGAAGCGGGCGAACGCCACGAGGTTGATGTTGACGGCGTTCAGCATCAGCTCGATGCCGAGCAGGATGCCGATCGCGTTGCGGCGCGTGAGGACGCCGAAGAGCCCGATGGCGAACACGAGCGCGGCGAGCGCCAGGTAGGCGTGCAGGCCCATCAGCGAGGCCCCCGGCCCGGTCCCGGCATCAGTCCTCCGTCCGCGCGAAGTAGATGGCGCCGAGCAGCGCGGCCACCAGCAGCACCGCGAGCAGCTCGAACGAGGGCGCGAACGGGCCGACGAGCGCTCGCGCGACGTCGGCCGTGCGGTCGGCGGTCGCCGGCGGCGGCGCCGGCGACGGCGCCTGCGCGACGAAGCCCGCGACCCCGACGAACACGGCGGCGGCGACCAGCGCGCCGTTCAGCGCCCAGCGGTTCGTCTGGGACAGCGACTCGCCGACCAGCCGCTCGGTGAGCATGATGGCGAAGACGAGCACCGTGACCACGCCGCCCGCGTAGAGGAGGAGCTGGACGGCGAACAGGAACGGGGACTCCAGGAGCAGGAACACGACGCCGGTGGCGACCAGCGACGCCGCGAGGTAGAGCACGGCGTGGAAGAGGTTGCGGGTGAGGACGACGGCGAGGCTGGAAGCCAGCAACGCGGCGGCCACCAGCCCGAACGCCAACGCTTCGCCGGTCACTCCTTGCCGTCCCCCCTCGCGTCCTTCGCCTCGGCGCGGGCGGCCTTCGGCGGCGCCTGCATGTCGCGCAGCCGGTTGCCGGTGGCCCAGGACGGCTCGTGCTGCACGCCGAGGGCGTGCAGGCGGTCCTTGTCGAGCAGCAGCTCGCGGCGGTCCGTCGTCGCCAGCTCGAACGTCTTCAGCATGACGATGGCGTCCGTCGGGCAGACCTGCACGCAGAGCTCGCAGAACTCGCAGGCGTACAGCTCCAGGCTGAAGCTCTTCGCGTAGTTCCGCTTCTCGCCCTTGAGCATCTCGACCTTGATGACCTGCGGCGGGCAGATGTACTCGCAGAGCCGGCAGCCGATGCAGTTCTCCTCGCCGGTCTCCCGGTCGTAGGTGAGGGCGAGCACGCCGCGGAACCGGTCGGGATAGACCCGGGGCGTGTCGGGGTACATCACGGTCACGGGCTTCCGGAACAGGTTGCGGAACGTGACGCCCATCGCGCGGCCCACCGCCCGCGTGAGCTGCCCCAGCTCGCCCCAGAATCCGGCGGCGGGCCGGCCGTTACGCTCCACGCCCGCCTCCGAGCGCGACGACGAGGGCCGTCGCCATGAGCAGCACCACCGTCGCCGGCAGCAGCAGCTTCCACGAGATGGCGAGGATCTGGTCCACGCGGATGCGCACGAAGCTCCAGCGGACCCAGGTCACGAGCAGGAACACGACGACGGCCTTGAGGAGGAACCAGACGGGTCCCAGCCACGCGGGCCCCGGCCCCAGCCAGCCGCCGAGGAACAGGAGCGCGCCGAGGAACGACGTCCCCAGCATGTGGGCGTACTCGCCCAGCTGGATCAGCGCGAACTTCATCCCGCTGTACTCGACCCGGAAGCCGGCGACCAGCTCGGACTCCGCCTCCAGGATGTCGAACGGCACGCGGTTCTCGGCGGCGAGCGTGGCGATCACGAACGCGACGAACGCCAGCTGCCCGATGACAGGATAGAGCACGAACCACCCGCCGAGACCTTCCTGGGCCGCCACGATCGCCGACATCTGCATCGAGCCCGTCAGCACGACGGGCACCAGCGCCGCGAAGATGAAGGGCAGGTCGTACGAGATGATCTGGTTGACCGCCCGCATCGCCGACAGCAGCGCGTACTTGTTGTTCGAGCCCCAGCCCCCCATGAACAGGCCGACGATCTCCAGCGCCGAGACCGCGAGGAAGAACAGCACGCCGATGTTCAGATCCGCCAGGCCGAGGTCCGGCGCGAACGGGATCGTCGCGAAGATCAGCAGGCAGGGGACGAGGAACACGACCGGCGCCAGGTTGTAGACCCAGCGGTCGGATGGCGCCGGGACCACGTCCTCCTTCAGCATGAGCTTGAGCGCGTCGGCGATCGGCTGGAGCCAGCCGTGCGGCCAGCCCACGTAGTAGGGCCCCACCCGCGACTGCATCCGGGCGGCGAACTTCCGCTCGAGCAGCGTGATGTACGTCACCACGAGGATGATCGCGTTGAGCAGGACGAAGGCGGCGACGAGATGTCCCGTCACCGGTCGACCTCGCCGAAGACCGGGTCCACCGAGCCCATGATCGCCACGACGTCGGCGACCTTGTGGCCGGGGATGATGTGGGGCAGCACGGCCAGGTTCGAGAACGAGGCGCCGCGCCACTTCATGCGGTAGGGCTTCGGCCCGCCGTCGGCGACGATGTAGCAGCCGACCTCGCCCCGGGCGCCCTCGACGCGCGCGTACCCCTCGCCCTTTGGGATCCGCACCTGCCCGACGGACTTCACGCCGGGCCGCGAGGAGATCGGCCCCTCGGGCAGCCCGTCGAGGACCTGGCGGACGATCCGGATCGACTGCCGGAACTCCTGCATCCGGACCCGGTAGCGGGCGTGGCAGTCGCCGGCCGTCTCCACAGGCACCGTGAACTGGAAGTCCTCGTACGACGAGTACGGTTCGTGCCGGCGGATGTCGTACGCCACGCCGGAGCCGCGGATCAGCGGCCCGGAGACGCCGACCTCCTGGGCCAGCTCGCGGGAGATCACGCCGACGCCCCGCGTCCGGACCAGGAAGAAGGCGTTGTCCTCCAGCATCGCCTCGTACTCGTCGATGCGTCGCTCGACGACGTCGATGGTCGCCCGGCACTTCTCCGTCCAGCCCGCCGGCAGGTCGTAGCGCGTGCCGCCGACCTGGTGGAAGCCGTAGAGCAGCCGCGCCCCGGTCAGCGCCTCGAAGAGGTCGAGGATCGCCTCGCGCTCCCGCATGCAGTAGAGGAAGATCGTGGCGCCGCCGCCCAGCGCGCCGCCCATGTCCATGCACCACGTGCCGAGCCAGAGGCAGTGCGAGGCGATCCGCTGCAGCTCGGCCACCAGCACCCGGAGATACTGGGCGCGCTTCGGCACCTCCACCTTGCCGACCTTCTCCACCGCCGCGACGTAGGCCAGCTCGGCCGTCATGGCGGCGACGTAGTCCGTTTTCGACGCGATCGTCGGGTACTGGACGTACGTCAGCGTCTCGCCCAGCTTCTCGTGGCAGCGGTGGAGGTAGCCGATGACCGCGTCGACCGCGACGACGGTCTCGCCCTCGAGCGTCAGGATCGCGCGGAAGACTCCGTGGGCGGACGGGTGCTGCGGCCCCATGTTCATCATGAGGCGCTCATTGCCCCCGTAGCCGATCTCGATCGTCCGCGGCGCCGCCGCGACGCCGTCGCGCGTCGCCGGGACGCCGTCGCGCGCGGGAGCGCCCGCGGCCACGCCGCCGGGGAGGACCGCGGCCCGCTGCTCGCGGTCCGTCATGCCATGGGAGAGGCGGGCGTCGGGATCAGCACCGCCGCCTGCATGTGGGCGAGCAGCGGCGCGCTCGCCTTCGCGAACGCCTGCCATGCCGGATCCTGGGCAAGCTGCGCGCGCCGCGCGGCGCGGTCGTTGAGGTCCCGGTAGACCCAGAGGTGGACGACCTCGTTGAGGGGGCCGAGGTCGGTCTGCCAGAGGCCCACCCGCCGCGTGTACTTCTCGCGCGTCGGCATCACGCCCTTGAACAGCTCGAGCCACTCGCCGGTCTTGCCCGTGTGCGTCCGGTACCACCGCAGCTCGTACACGTTGCCGGTGTCCGACGGCGGCTGGAGCGGCAGCACGGCCGTCAGGATCTTGGTCTCCTGCGTGACGATCAGCGGCCGGATCTGCGGCACGTAACCCCGCGTCCACTCCTCGTTGCGCGCCAGCTCGGCGCGCAGCCGCGCGCGCTCGTCGAGGCCGGGATAGCTCCAGAGGTGGACGTACTGGTTCAGCGTCCCGAACTCCGTCGTCCAGCCGCCCTCGAGCTTGCCGTAGCGGTCGCCGCGCACCTTGCGTCCCACCTCGGCGTTGAGCCTGAGGTACTCCGGCTGCTTGCCGGGCGCCAGCGTGTACGTCCTCAGCTCGTAGATCATGGTCCCTCCCCGTCAGCGATACGGCGCGTGCGGGGTGTCGACGGCGTAGTCCTTGCGGAGCGGATGCCCTTCCCAGTCGTCCGGCAGGAGGATCCGGCGCATGTCCGGGTGGCCCTCGAAGACCACGCCGAACATGTCGAAGCACTCGCGCTCCATCCAGTCGGCGCCGCGCCAGAGACCGGTGAGGCTGCCGCAGCGGGCGGCGCCCGGCGCGAGCCGCGTCCTCAGCGTGACCGCGACCGGCGCCTCGAGGTTCTCGACGCGGCACACGACCTCGAGCCCCTGCTCCTTCCAGTCGACGGCGCTGAGCCAGTCGAAGTAGAGGCAGCCGACCCGCTCCTTCGCGACGCGGGCGGCGTCGACCCAGCGCTCGGGGGGAACGGTGACGGTGACGAGGCCTCCGTCGACGGCCGGCTCGACGCCACACTGCTCCCGGAACGCCGCCACCGCCTCGGACACCGTCACGTCGGGCTCAGCCCTCGCGCGCGGCCGGCTCGCGCCGGCCCGTGTTCTGGAACTCCGCCACCCGCTCCTGCAGCTTGAGGAGACCGAACATCAGCGAGTCGGGAGTGGGAGGACACCCGGGGACGTACACGTCGACGGGCACGACGCGGTCGACGCCCTTCACGACGTGGTAGCCGTGGCGGAACGGGCCCCCGGAGTTCGCGCACGACCCCATCGACACCACCCACTTGGGGTCGGGCATCTGGTCGTAGATGCGCTTGAGCATCGGCGCCATCTTGATCGTCACCGTGCCCGAGACGATCATGAGGTCGGAGTGGCGCGGCGAGGCCCACGGCACCATGCCGAACCGCTCGACGTCGAAGCGCGACGCGAACGTCGCCATCATCTCGATCGCGCAGCACGCCAGCCCGAACGTCACGGGCCAGATGGACGAGCTCCGCGCCCAGTTGAAGATCTTCTCGGTGGAGGTCACCACGATCCAGCCGCCCGGCATGTGGTGGATGGCGTCGGCGATGGACGCGAGCGCGTTCGACGTCTTGTCGCCGTCGGTGCGCTCCTGGTGGTACTTCTCCCACTCCTGCAGATCCTTCACGTCCCCCCAGCCGGGCGCCGGGATCCGGGGGACCGGAGGCTTCACTTCCATTCGAGGACTCCCTCGCGGTACGCGTACATCCACCCGAGGGCGACGATGCCGACGAACGCCGCCACCACCCAGAAGGCCGGCATCCCGACCGAGCGCAGGATCAGCGCCCACGGGAACAGGAAGACGGCGAGCGCGTCGAAGACGATGAACACCAGCGCCACGAGATAGAAGCCCGCCGGGAACTGCACCCACGCCGGGCCGATCGGCTCGGCGCCGCACTCGTAGTTCATGAGCTTGGTCGCGTCGGGCCTGGAGGGCCGCAGCAGTCGCGCCGCGCCGAGCGACACGACGGCGAAGGCGACGATCAGCGCGGCGAAGACGACCACCGGAAGATATCCGGACAAACGTGATCCTCCGTCAGATTGGCCCGAGGAACGAGTATAGCACGCCTGGTCTGACCACGATCGCGACGGGGACGAGCCGGCGCCGGGTTAGGATAGGTCCGTGAGCCCCGGAGGGCACCTCGTGACGGCGGTCGTGGCGGCGGCGGCGACCGGCGCCGTCACCGGATCGCCCGTCCTGGCCGGGGGCGTGGCCGTCGGGGGCTTCCTCATCGACGTCGACCACGCCGTCGACTACGTCCTCTTCGAGCGCCAGCGCGACCTCAGCCCCGGCGCCTTCCTCCGGTACTACATGGAGGGCCGGGTCCGGCGCACGGTCCTGCTCCTGCACTCCTACGAGGTGCTCGCGCTGCTCGCGGCGGTCGCCTGGTGGCTGGGGTCTGCGGCGCTCACCGGCTACCTGCTCGGCGCGGTGCTGCACCTGGCGCTCGACATCCGCTTCAACGGCGAGCTGACGCCGCGGTCGATCGTCGCCTTCTACAGCCTCGCCTACCGGCTGCGCCACCGCTTCGACGCCCGGGCGCTCCTCGGCTTCGAGTCGCCCCGCAAGCTGCCGGCCGGCTTCTGGGCCACCTTCTTCGCCGAGCTGCGGCCCGCCGCGCGCCCGCGGCTCGAGTCCTCGCCCCCGCCGGCGTAGGCCGCGAGCCTACGGGCCTCGGGATGCGGGTCCTGATCGTGGAGGACGAGGCGGACCTCGCCCGGGTGTTCCGCGACTTCCTCGTCGAGCTGGGCCACGAGCCCGTCGTCGTCGCCAGCGCCGAGGCCGCCTTGCCGGTGCTCGAGGCCACGGCGCTCGACGCGATCATCCTCGACTTCCAGCTGCCGGGGCTCTCGGGCCTCGAGTTCCTCGCGCTCCCGGCCGTCCGCGAGTCCGGCGTTCCCGTCGTGGCGGTCTCCGGGGTCGCCACCGAGAGCCAGGCGCGCGAATGCCTCCGGCTCGGCGCCTTCGAGTTCCTCGCCAAGCCCGTGGCGCTGAGGCGCCTCGGCGACGTCCTCGCCTGCGTCGAGGCACACGCGCTGCACCGGGAGCTCGCCCGGCTCGGCAAGGGCCCCGAGCGCCGGCGCGCGGAGCGGGTCCCGGTCAGGATCCCCGTCCGGGTGGCCACGTACGACGGCGCCGAGTGGGAGGGCTGGGCGCTCGACCTGAGCCCGTTCGGCGTGCGGGTGGGGATCGAGGCGGCCCTCGACGCGGCCTCCACCGCCAGCCTCCACCTGAGCCTGCCGGACGGCGGGCCGCCCGTGCGCGTCGCCTCGCTCCTGGTGAGGAAGGCCGAGGAGGGGCATGCCTTCTACTTCGTGAACCTGACCGCGGAGGACTACGACCGCATCGGCCACTTCACCCGCCGGCTCTGCTCGTAGACCGGGCCGGACGCGCGCCCTCGATCGACGTCGCGCAGGCGGGCTCGGCGCAGGTTCAGGCGGCCGACTTCAGCGTCGCCAGCGCCGCGGCGGGATCCCCCTTCTCGAGGTGCTGGAGGACCGAGGCGACCAGCGCCTGCGCGCGCGCCTCGTGCTCGGGGCCGAGCAGGACGAGCCGCCGGTAGACCCCGGCGAGCTGGGTGGCGACCGGCACGCCGGCCCCGCCCAGCGCCTCGATCGATGCGGCCTGCAGCGCCGACTGGAGCAGGTGGTCGAAGAGCCCGAGCATCCGCCGCCTGACGTCGCCGTAGCCCTTGACGATCTGCGCCGCCCGGGCGACCTCCGCGGCGAGCTCGGGACTCCACTCGGCGCAGCGCCTGATCGCGGTGAGCCAGCGCTCCATGCGCTCGTGCTCGCGCTGGGCGCGGTAGGAGCGCGGCCTGAGCCCGCGGCACCGCGCCAGCACCCAGAGGCGCAGGAAGCCGAGGACCGTCGTCGTCTTCACGTGCTGGCCGGCGGTGGGGCGGCCGTGCGGCCACCGCCGCTCGGCCCACCGGGCGAACGGCGCCACCAGCCGGTACGGAAGGATGCCGTACAGCTCGTCGAGGTCGGGCTTCAGGAAGTCGGTGACGACGATCTCCGCGTCGCGCGCGCCGGCCTCCTGCCGGATGCGGGCGAAGCGGCTGGCGCGGGTCTTGAGGTCGGCCACCCGGATCGCGTCCTCGTAGGTCATCCACAGCGCGAGGTGGCGCGCGACGATCTCCGCCACCCCGGGATCGCCCAGGCCGACGAACGGCGCCAGCCGCTCGAGGTAGAGCGCCGCGTAGCGCTCGTCCTGGTAGTCGATCAGCCGGGCCAGCGCCTCGCCCACGACCGGCCGCAGCGACGCGGGAAAGACCGCGACGGCGTCGGCGAACGCCGGAGGCGTGCGGAAGGGGGGCGTCCTCTCCGCGGGCGCCGGGCGCGGCGCGCCGTCGCGGGCGAGCGCGAGCCCGACGTCGAACCCGCGGAGGTTGGCCTCCACCTGGACGCCCTTGCGCTCGATGGCCGTCCTGAACGACGCGGGCGAGAGCGGGACGGCGCCGCTCCCCGCCAGCGCGCCGAGGAGGACCGCGTTGACCTCGGTCCCGTGCTCGCGCGCGACCGCGAGCGCGTCGAACGCCACGAGCCGGCGGGAGAAGGCCCGGGCCGCCGCCTCGAGCTGCTCCCGGGGATAGATCGCCCGGCCGGGGGCCATCTTCTCGTGGATCGAGTAGAGGCGGTGGGTGCTGGCGACGATCGTCGTGCGCCCCGGGGACGGGATGCCGGCCTCGATCATCCGCCCGACCTCGAGCAGCTCGGGCGCCAGCAGCACGTCGAGCGCGCCCGGCACGGGGTAGAGCGAGAAGGGCGGGGCCTCCGCCTCGCCCCCCGTGAACACCTCGACGTAGTACGTGGTCGACCCCGTGCGCTGGGCGACGCCGGGGATCGAGGTCGAGTGCGCGGTGACGCCCTCCACGGCGGCCGCCTCGACGATCCACTCGGCCATCACGCCCCCGCCCTGGCCGCCGACGGCGGGGATCAGCAGCGAGATCAGCCGCGGCTCGCCGGCGGGGCCGGCGCCGTCGCCGGACGCGGGGCGGGCGTCGTCGGTCACGCGGTCGCCAGCCGGCCGATCACCGCCAGGCGGAGGCGGCCGAGCCAGCGGCGCCACCACCCCGGGTTCTGCACGACGCGGACCTCGTAGAACGACGGGCACAGCACCGCGGCGTGCGCGACCTCGCCGCAGACGCCGCAGCCCACGCACGTCTGGTCCACGTGGGCGATCGGGTCCTCGCGCAGCGGATCGGGGCTCTCCCTGAGCGTCAGCGACGGGCAGCCGTTGAGGCGCATGCAGGAGTGGTCGCCGGTGCACACGTCGGGGTCGACGCCGAAGCGCGGCTGGACGACCTGGCGCCCCGCGGCCGCGCGGGCGCGGCGCAGCGGGCGCTCGCGCCGCTGCCGCTCGAGCTGGCACTCGCCCGCCGCGATGATGACCTTGAGGCCCTCGTCGCGCGTGGTGAGCGCCTCGCGCAGCGTGCGGAGGACGTCGCCGATCCGGTACGAATCGACCGTCCGGATCCACTTCACGCCGACGCCGCGCAACGCCTCGGGGATCGTCATGCCGGTCGGCTCCCGCCGCGCGTTGGTCCCCGTCGACGGGATGTGGTGCTGGCCCGTCGCCGCCGCGTAGCGGTTGTCGAGGATCACCAGGACCGAGTCCTGCTTGTTGACGACCGCGTTGGCGACGCCGTTGTTGAGGCCGTTGTGCCAGAAGCCGCCGTCGCCCATCACCGAGACCACGCGCTTGCCGAACAGCGGCGCCACCGCGTTCGACGACGAGAGCCCCATGCCGTAGCCGAGCACGGAGTTGCCGACGTTGAACGGCGCCTGGGTCGAGAACGTGCTGCAGCCGATGTCGTGCGCCACGTGCGTGTCGCCGACGGCCGGCTCGCGCTCCCGGAGGATCTTCATGGCGCTGAAGACGGGCCGCTCGGGGCACCCGGTGCAGAAGGTCGGCGGCCGCTTGACGACCGGCTGCGGCAGCGCCGCCCGGACGCGGTCCTGGTGGCCGAACAGCTCGCGATACCGCTCCTCGACCAGGCTCACGCCCACCGACGTCGTGGCGGCGCCGGCGAGGAACGTGCGGAGCCCCGAGATCACGAGCTGGGGGACGTACTCGCCGTGGGGCGACAGCAGGTCCTTGCCGTGGATCTCGACGTCGAGCCGCGCCTCGTGGGCGAGCGCCTTCAGCTCCTGCTCGATGTAGCTCGGCATCCCTTCCTCGACGACGAGCACCTGGCGCTTGCCGCGGAGGAAGGCGACCAGCTCCTCGGGCACCGTGGGATGGAGCACGTTGAGCACGAGGAGCGGCACGGGCGTCCGGCCCGAGGCCTCCGCCATCCCGAGCACGTGGAGGGCGCGCACGGTCGTGTTCCAGAGGCCGCCCTGCATCACGATGCCGATCGACCGTTCCTCGCCGGGATGGTGCTCGTTGAGGCCGCGCTCGACGATGTAGCGGCGCGCCGCGGGCAGCCGCTTCTCGAACTTCTGCGCCTCCATCTGGTAGGTGAACGGCGGCAGGTTGATGCGCTCCAGGCTGAACGACGGGGCGCCGAGCGGCGAGCGCATGCTGACGGCGGGGCGGACGTTGTCCTTGCACACGAGCTGCCCCCGCATGTGGCAGGCGCGGATCCGGATGCTGAAGAAGACGGGCTCGTGGCACGCCTCGCTGAGGCCGAAGCCCTCCTCGACGAAGCGGGCGAAGGAGGGGAGGCTGTTCTTCGGGTCGATCAGCGGGACGCTCGACTTCAGCGCGGCGGAGTGGGTGCGCTCCTGCAGGATGCTCGCGCCCTCGCCGTAGTCCTCGCCGATGACGATCAGCGCGCCGCCGATGACGCCGGCGGACGCGACGTGCGACAGCGCGTCGGAGGCGACGTTGGTGCCGACGACCGACTTCCAGGTCACGGCCCCGCGCATCGGGTAGTTGATGGACGCCCCGAGCAGCGCCGCGGCGGCCGCCTCGCTCCCCGACTGCTCGAAGTAGATCCCCATCGGCTGGAGGAGCGGCTCGTTGGCGTCGGCCATGACGTCGAGCAGGTGGGAGACCGGGGCGCCGGGATAGCCGCCCACGTAGCTCACGCCCGACTGGAGGAGCGCCTTGGCGATGGCAAGGATCCCCTCGCCGCGGAGGACCTGCCCCGCCCCGTATCCGAGCTGCTTGACGTCCTCGGCGAACGTTCGCTCGCCCATGGCACCTCGCTGGCCGTCGACCCGTCCGGGACCCGGGGCCGGGACGCCCCGGATCCGCGCCTCATTGTGGCACACCGCCCCGCGGCCTGGCGACCGTCCGCGGCGGCGGCTCCGTTGGTGTCGCCGGGGCGTTTCCGATACTATTTGCTGCGCGTGCCGGGGTGGCGGAACTGGCGATACGCGCCCGACTCAAAATCGGGTGCCCGCGAGGGCGTGCGGGTTCGAATCCCGCCCCCGGTACCACGCCTCTCGTTCCTTGACACCCCGGACACCGCCCTGTAACTTGACCAGACGGCGTGGGGCTGTAGCTCAGTTGGGAGAGCACAAGGCTGGCAGTCTTGGGGTCAGGGGTTCGAATCCCCTCAGCTCCACCAAAGTCCTGGACGGGGTCACGGCGATCGCCGTGACCCCGCGTCTTCCTACCGCCTGAAGAACGCCTCGAACGACTCCAGCACGTAGTCGATCATCGGGTCGGTGAGCCCCGGGTAGACGCCGACGAAGAACGTGTCGTTCATCACGGTGTCCGAGTTGCGGAGGTCGCCGACGACCCGGTGCTCGATGCCGCGGAAGCCCGGCTGGCGTAGCACGTTGCCGCAGAACACGAGCCGCGTCTCGATGCGCCGCTCCTCCAGGAACCGCACCAGCTCGAGGCGCGAGACGCCCTCCCGGACCGTCAGCGGGAAGCCGAACCACGCCGGGTCCGCCTCGGGCAGCCAGCGCGGGAGCACGAGCCGGTCGCTCCAGCGCGCGAGCCCCTCGTGCAGCCGCCGGAAGTTCGCGCGGCGCCGCGCGAGGAAGTGGGGCAGCTTGTCGAGCTGCGCGAGCCCGACAGCGGCCTGCATGTCGGTGACCTTCAGGTTGTAGCCGAGGTTCGAGAAGATGTACTTGTGGTCGTAGCCCGGCGGCAGGTCGCCGAGCTGCCACTCGAACCGCTTGCCGCACGTGTTCGACTGGCCGGGCGGGCACCAGCAGTCGCGCCCCCAGTCGCGGATCGACTGCGCGGCGCGCGCGAGCCCCCCGCGGTTCACGATCACGCCGCCTCCCTCGCCCATCGTCATGTGGTGCGCCGGGTAGAACGACAGCGACGCCATGTCGCCGAAGGTGCCGACGAGCCGCCCGCCGAACGTCGAGCCGAGGGCGTCGCAGCAGTCCTCCAGGAGGTGGAGGCCGTGACGCGCCGCGAGCGCCGTCATGCGGCTCACGTCGAACGGGTTGCCGAGCGTGTGCGGCAGCATCAGCGCCCGCGTCCGCGGCCCGACGGCCGCCTCGACGGCGGCGGGGTCGGCGTTGTAGGTGCCGATCTCGCAGTCGACGAACACCGGGACGAGCCCGTGCTGCACGATCGGCGTGAGCGTGGTGGGGAACGTCACGGCCGGCGTGACCACCTCGTCCCCCCGCCGGAGCGGCGACTCGACCATGGGCGAGGTCAGCGCCGAGATCATCGTGAGGTTCGCCGACGAGCCGGAGTTGACCAGCAGGAAGTCGGCGGCGCCGAAGTGCTTCCGCATGGCGCGCTCGAGCTCCCGGCCGAAGGGGCCGGCGGTGAGCCAGAACTCGAGCGCGGACTCCACCAGGTTCTCGACCTCGCGCGCGTCGAAGACGCGGCCGGCGTACGGGACCCGGGAGACGCCGGGCTCGAACGGCGCCGCGGCGTGGGCCACCTCGCAGTACTCGCGCACGAGATCGAGGATCCGGCGGCGGAGCGACGCCGCGCGCGGGTCGGTCACCGGTGCCTCACGTCCCAGCGGTAGGGGATGCGGTCGCCGAGGGGATCCAGGCGCTCGATCTCGTCGGGGTCGTGCGGGTGCGTGGCGCAGTTGGCCACGATCGCCGGCGAGGCGCCGAGCCCCTTGAAGCCGTTCCAGACGCCGGGAGGCACGGTCACCAGCGCGTAGTTCTGCTCGCCGACGAACACCTCATCGATGGCGCCCCGCGTCGGCGACCCCTCGCGGTCGTCGTAGAGCACGAGCTTGATCATCCCGACGGGGACGGCGTAGTTCAGCGTCATGCGGCGGTGCAGGTGCCAGCCCTTCACGACGCCGGGGTAGACCATCGAGAAGTAGATCTCGCCGAACTTCTCGAAGTGCGGATCGTCGGACCGCAGCATGTGGAGGACGGCGCCGCGCTCGTCGGGGATGCGCCGGAGCGGGCGGACGGCGACGCCCGCGATCGCCGGCGTCCCGGCGGTCACGGCGTCGCGGCCAGGTGGCGCCGGTACCACGCGACGGTGCGGGCGAGGCCCTCGTCGAGGGCGACGCGCGGGGTCCAGCCGAGCTTGCGGATGCGGCCGGCGTCCAGGTACTGGTCGCGGATCTCGTTGGTCGCCTCGTCGAGGATCCTCGGCCGGAGGTCGCGCCGCCCCATCGCCGCCAGGATGCGGTCGACGATCCCGGTCACGCTCAGCGGCTGCTCGTACGAGACGTTGACGCCCTGGCCCACCACCTCGCCGTCGTCGAGCGCCCGGGCCACCAGCAGGTAGGCGTCGACGGCGTCCTCGACATAGAGGTAGTCGCGCGTGAGGCGGCCGTCGGACCGGATCACCGGCGCCTCGCCCCGCAGGACCGAGCGGATCGTGCCGGGCACGATGCGGTTCCAGTTGAGGTCCCCGCCGCCGAAGAGGTTGCCGCAGCGGGTGACCGCCACGGGGAGGCCGAAGGTGCGCGCGTAGGACTGCGCGATCAGGTCGGCCGCGCTCTTGGAGACGTCGTACGGGTGGCGTCCCACCAGCGGCGCGCTCTCGTCGTACGGCAGCGTCTCGTGGTCGCCGTAGGCCTTGTCGCTCGACGCCACCACGACGCGGCGGACGGTCGGCTGGCGGCGCGCCGCCTCCAGCACCGTCCACGTGCCGCGGACGTTGGTGTCGAACGTGGAGAGCGGGGAGCGGTTGGCGATGCCGACGATCGTCTGCGCCGCCAGGTGGAAGACCGTGTCGACCTCGTACTCGGCGAGCACGCGCTCGACCAGCACGTGGTCGGTGACGTCGCCCCGCGCGACGTCCACGCGGTCGACGATGCGCTCGGCGACCAGCCGGCTGCGCGGCACGCCGTCGCGGACGATCGCGACCACGTGGGCGCCGCGGGCGAGCAGCGCCTCCACGAGCCAGCCGCCGAGGAGCCCCGTCGCGCCCGTGACGAGGACGTTCCGGTCGCGCCAGGGATCAGCCGTCACGCCAGACCTTCCACGGCGGCCGCGGGCTCCGCCACGCCTGGGTCAGGTGCTCGAGGTCGCGCGGCGTGTCCATGCACTGCCAGTAGCCGTCGTGGGGGAACATCTCGAGCTGGCCGTCCTTGGCCAGCCGCTCGAGCGGCTCGCGCTCGAGCACGCAGTCGTCGGCCGCCCACAGGTAGTCGAAGAAGCGGCGGTCGAAGACGAAGAAGCCGCCGTTGATGTAGCCCTGCGACGTGGACGGCTTCTCGCTGAACTCGACGACCCGCGTCCCCGCCGCCACCAGCTCGCCAAAGCGCGACGGCGGGCGGACGCCGGTGACGGTGCCGATGCGGCCGTGGGCCCGGTGGAACGCCACGAGCCGCCCGATGTCGACGTCGGCCACGCCGTCGCCGTAGGTCACCATGAAGGTGTCGCCGCTCACGTGACGCTCGGCGCGCTTGATCCGGCTGCCCGTCATCGCCGCCGCGCCGGTCTCGACCAGCGTGACCGTCCACGGCTCGGCGGGCGCGCCGTGCAGCGTCACCGAGGGCGACGGGCCGAGGCGCACGGTGATGTCGCGCGTCATCGCGTCGTAGTCGAGGAAGTAGCGCTTGATCTGGTCGCCCTTGTAGCCCAGGCACAGGACGAAGTCCGTGAAGCCGTGGTGGGCGTAGATCTTCATGATGTGCCAGAGGATGGGCCGGTCGCCGACCTCGACCATCGGCTTCGGGCGGAACTCGGTCTCGCCTCTCAGCCGGGCGCCGAGCCCGCCGCAGAGGATGACCACGTTCATGGCGACGAAGATAGCACACGGCGCCGCGCCGGCCGCGGTTGTGCGGTCACGGCCGGAGCTTCGCGTCCACCCAGTCGCGCAGCCGCTCGCTCACGGGGCGGACGTCGCACGGCAGGCGGTGGCGCCACTTCGCGACGAAGCGCGCCATCACCTCGCGGCGGATGGCGAGGTCCGCCTGCTCCCGCTCGGGCCGCCGGGCGAAGTCGCGGGCGCGGGTGCCCCCGCCGCGATGGTGGAAGGGCGCGCGCACCACCACGCACCGGCGCCCGGTCTCGCGGACGGCCAGCGACAGGTCGCGGTCGAGGCCGTGGTAGAAGCCGTAGCCCTCGTCGAAGCCGCCGACCCGCTCCATGAGGTCGCGGCGGAGGCACATGCACACCGAGTCGACGACGGCCACCTCCTCCCACGGGGCGCGGACCGTCGGCCCCTCCGCAAGGCTGTGGACGATCGTCCGGCCCACGAACCGCCCGTCCCGCCGGAGGCGCTTGACGCCGTAGAGCCCGGCGAGCCCGACGCCGGGCTCCGCCAGGGCCGCGAGGAGACGTCCCAGCCAGTCGGGGTCCACCATCTCGGTGTCGTTGTGCAGGACGCAGACGAACTCGGTCTCGGCCAGGCGCCAGCCGCGGTTGAGCTGGGCGATGACGGAGCGGTTCTCCTCGGAGCGATCGTACCGGAGCGGGAACCGCGGCCGGAGCGCGCGGAAGAAGTCCGGCGTGCCGTCGGTGGAGCCGTTGTCCACGACGATCAGCGCGAACGGCTCGCGCGTCGACTCCAGCGACGCCAGGCACGCCCGCGTGAGCGCCAGCCCGTTGAAGGCGCACATGACGATGGAGGCGCGCGGGGTCAGGAGGCCGTCACCCTCCCAGGTACAGCCGCTTGACGTCGGGATCGGCGAGCAGGCTCCTGCCCGTGCCCTCGAAGCGGTTCCGGCCGAGCTCCAGGACGTAGCCGCGGTCGGCGATGGCGAGCGCCCGCGCGGCGTTCTGCTCGACGATCATCAGCGTGTAGCCCGTCCGCTTCATCTCGACGAGCGTGTCGAAGATCAGCGTGACGAACTTCGGCGAGAGCCCCAGCGACGGCTCGTCGAGGAGGATGAGGCGCGGCGTCGTCATCAGCGCCCGGCCGATGGCCACCATCTGCTGCTCGCCCCCCGACATCGTCCCCGCCTTCTGCTTGCGGCGCTCGCCCAGGATCGGGAACAGCGCGTACACGCGCTCGAGCGCCTCGGCGACCCGCCGGGAGTCGCGCTCGATGTAGGCGCCCATCTCGAGATTCTCGAGGACGGTCATCTGGGGGAAGACGATGCGGCCCTGGGGCACGTAGGCGAGGCCGCGCCGGAGCACGAGGTCGGGCCGGAGCCCGGTGATGTCGTGGCCGTCGAACCGCACGGCGCCGGACCGCGGCCGCAGGAAGCCCACGATCGTCTTGAACGCGGTCGACTTGCCGGCGCCGTTCGGGCCGATCACGCTGACGATCTCGCCGGCGTCGACCCGCAGCGTGACGCCGTGGAGGATGTCCATCTTGCCGTAGCCCGCCGTCAGGTTCTCCGCGCTGAGCAGGGCGCCGTGGCCCGTCACGGCCGCGCCTCGCAGACGTACAGGACGTGCGGGTAGGGCAGCACGTCGACCATCAGGTGGCGCCGCACGCGGAACCGGGCCGTCTCGAGGGCGGCGGTCAGCGCCTCGGCGCTCCAGTACGCGACCGGCGTGCGCGGGCTCATGAGGCGGTCCAGCGCCCACGTGAACCAGCGCTTCGGCGCCGGATGCGTGTCGACGTCCTTCACCAGCAGCAGGCCGCCCGGCCCCAGGCTCGCGCGGAGCTGCGCGAGGAGCGGCGGCACCGCCTCCCGCGGGACGTGGTGCACGATGTCCAGCATGTACGCGGCGGCCACCTCGCTGTCGCCCTTGTAGTCCCGGGCGTCGCCCACCTCGTAGGCGACGTTGTCGATCCCGAGCCGGGCCGCGGCGCGCCGGGCGAGCGCGACCCGGCGCTCGCTGAGATCGAGGCCGCGGACGAAGCGCCGGGGCCCCGTGGCCGCGTAGTAGAGCGAGAACAGGCCGAAGCCGCAGCCGATGTCGAGCACCGGCCCCGCGTCCGGAAGGTACTGGCCGATCTCGTCGAGGAACCGCTGGCGGAGGATCAGGAACCGCGCCCGGCAGTAGGCGCGGACGACGGGATCGTCGTAGGCGGCGACGATGCTACGGATCGTCTCGCTTCGCATGGATCACGTAGCCGTCGCCGCGGACCTCGACCCGGTAGGCGGCGGCCAGCCGGTCGCGGAGCGCGGGGAAGCTCTCGAGCCGCTCGTAGCCGCCCGCCGGCCAGCCCCGGCGGAAGAGGACGACGAAGCGCGGCGGCCGCCTCTCGAGCCCGCCGACGAGCTCCCGCCGCAACCCCGCGATCACCGGCGCGTCGACGTCGTGGAAGAAGTGGAAGTCGTACACGAAGCGCGTCGGCTGCGCCACGCCGAGCCTCAGGAGCGCGTGGATGCCGCCGTCGGTCGTGTCGAGCATCTGGACGAGATCGCCGGGCGCCAGGCGCGGGCGGAGGTCGGCGACGACCGCGGCCACGCGGCGCTCCGTGCCGGCGATCCAGCCGTCGTCCGCCGCCGCGGCGGCCTCGGCGCCCTTGGCGGCGAGCATCAGCGCGACGGCGCCGAGGCTCGCGGCGACGAGAGCGCCCGCGACGGGCCGCGGCGAGCGCAGGAGCGCCGCGACCTCCGAGAAGAGGAGCGGCGCGGCGAACGCGGCCAGCGGGTAGACGTGGTACTCCCAGCCCTTCCCCTGCCCGACGTAGTGGGCGACGCCGTACACGACGCCGAGAGCCGCCAGGCCGTGGCGGGGCGACAGCCGGCGACCCAGCCCCGCGCTCGCGAGGCTCGCGCCTGCCGCCACCGCGACGGGGATCCAGACGTGCCAGCGGTGGAAGCCCCACCGGGCCGGCCTGCCGAGCCGCGAGTAGAGCGGGACGAGGTAGTCGACGACGATCGCCCGCCATGCCGGCAGCCCGCCGAGCGCCGCGACCCAGGCGACGACGGCGAGCGGCGCCAGCGCGAGCGGCAGCGCGAACGCCGCGAGCGGGCCGGCCACGCCCGTCCGCCGGGCCGCGACGGCGACGACCACGGCGAGCGCCGCGGCCAGCGCCAGCGCGTGCGGCTTGATCGTGATCCCCGCCCCGAGCGCCAGCCCGCCCCACGCGAGGCTCGCCGGGCGGCGGCGCTCGAGCCAGCGCGCCACGCCGAGGACGCCCGCGAGGAGGAACGGGCACAGGAGGAAGTCCCGCTGCCCCGCCTGCCAGGCGCCGCCGGCGAGATGGTGAACCGCGAAGAACAGCGCTCCGCCCGCCGCGGCGGGCGCGCCCCACGGCGCGGCGAGGGCGGCGACGGCGCCGGACCCGGCGGCGAGCCAGGCGAGGTCGAAGGCGCGCCACCCCGCGTCGCCCGCGCCGAGCGTCGCGAGCACGCCGAGGTGCACCAGGTAGACGCCCGGGAAGTTCATGTCGAACAGGTCGCGGTACGGCACGGCCCCCTCGCCGATGCGCCAGGCGATGTAGTGCATGATCGGCGCGTCGTGGACGAGCGGCCAGCCGAGCGAGCGCCACCCGAGCCAGCCGGCCACGGCCGCGAAGAGTCCGACGACGCCCCACGCGACCGCGGCCGCCGGCGCGCGGGCCGTGCCGGCGGCCGCGGAGACGGAGGAGGCGCCGAGCGGGCGCGAGTCGGACGGCGCCGGTCGCGCGGTCATCGCCCGAAGTAGGCCTCGATCACGCGCTCGTCGGCCTGGATCACGCCGGGCGCCCCCTCCGCGATCTTCTCGCCGTGGTCCAGCACGAAGACGTGCTCGCAGAGGCCCATCACGACCTTCATGTCGTGCTCCACGAGCAGCACCGTCTTGCCCTGGTCCCGCAGCCGCCGGACCGCGTCGAGGAGGTCGTTCAGCAGCGTGCGGTTGACGCCGGCGGCGGGCTCGTCGAGCAGGACGAGACGCGGGTCGCGCATCAGCATCCGGACGAACTCGACGAGCTTCTGCTGGCCGTAGGAGAGGTTGCCGGCGAACTCGTCCTTGAGCCGCTCGAGCTTCACGAACCGCAGCAGCTCCTCGGCCCGGGCCGCGGCGGCCGCCCGGTCGCCGCGCGTGACGACGAGGAGGTTCTCGAGCGCGGTCAGCTCGGGGAAGACGCGGATCACCTGGAACGTCCGCCCGACGCCCTTCAGGGCGATCTGGTAGGGCTTGAGGCCGTCGATCCGCTCGCCGTCCAGGACGACGCGGCCCGCGTCGGGGCGCTCCACGCCCGTGATGCAGTTGAAGAGCGTGGTCTTGCCGGAGCCGTTGGGGCCGATGAGGCCGTAGATGCGCCCCGGCTCGAGGCGCAGCGAGACGCCGTTCACGGCGGCCACGCCGCCGAAGCTCTTGTGGAGGTCCTGGATGTCGAGGGAGGCGCCGGCCATCAGACCGTGCGGGGCAGCCGGTACTTGATCTGGAGGAGGCCCAGCACGCCGCGCGGCATCGCGAGCACCACGACCACGATGATGGTCCCGAAGAGCGCCGGGTGGAGGTACGGGTACCGGGCCCAGACCATCTCCTGGGCGACGAAGAGCACGACGGCGCCGAGCACAGGCCCCCAGACGGTGCCCTTGCCGCCGAACAGCACCATCACGATCATCGTGATGGTCGTCGCCAGCGGGAAGACGCTGATCGGCTCGATGTAGCCCTGGTCCCGCGCCATCAGGGCGCCCGCGATCCCCGGCGCCACCGCCGAGAGCAGGAAGGCGTAGAGCTTGTGGCGGAAGGTGTCGATGCCCATCGCCTCGGCCGCCACCTCGTCCTCGCGGATCGTCATGAGCCGGAGCCCGAAGCGCGACGTGACGATCAGGTACGTCGTGCCCGTCACCGCGAGGGCGAGGAGCCCCGTCACGTAGTAGATCGGCAGCGAGGCGTCGAGCGTCGGCAGCGAGAGCCCGTTGCCGCCGCCCGTCAGCCCCTCGAAGTAGGACGCGAGCGCCCGGAGCACCTCGTTGAGCCCGAGCATCGCGATGGCGAAGTACGGGCCCTTGAGCCGGAGACACGGGTAGCCGATGAGGAGCGCGAGGACCGTCGCCGCGACGCCGCCCGCGAGGGCGGCCGGGAGCCACGGCCAGCCGTGGGTCGCGACGAGGATCGCGCCCGTGTAGGCCCCGACCCCGAAGAACGCCACGTGGCCGAACGAGACGTAGCCGGTGAGCCCCGAGATGATGTTCCAGGAGCCGGCGAGCGCGATCCACATGAACACCTGGAGCGTGGCGCGGAGCCCGTATCCGGTCGCCACGACGGGGTAGACGGCGGCGGCCACGAGCACGATCGCCAGGGCCCCCAGGACGCCGGCCTTCACGTCTGCCGCCCGCCCAGGAGCCCCGTCGGCCGGAGCAGGAGCGCCAGCACGAGCAGCACGTAGGCCACGACCTCGGAGAGCTGCGTCGTGAGGAACAGCGACGCGAGCTGCTCGACGAGCCCGAGGAGCATGCCGCCGACGAGCGCGCCGGGGTAGTTGCCGGCGCCGCCGAGCACGATCACCAGGAACGACTTGAAGGTCCACACCTGGCCCATCTCGGGCTGGATGGCGACGATGACCGCCAGCAGCGCGCCGCCGGCGGCCGCCAGCGCCGAGGCGAGGCCGAACGTGAGGACGTGGATGCGCCCCACGTCGATGCCGCAGACCATGGCGACCTCGCGGCTCTGCGACGTCGCGCGGATCGCCTTGCCGGTCCGCGTGGACCGGAGGAACAGGAAGACGGCCGCGGTCACGGCCGCGGCGAAGACGAACGCGATCACCCGGGACTTCGAGAACGCCAGCCGCCCGACCACCCAGGAGCCGGTGATGTACTCGACCGCCCGCAGGTCCGAGGTGAAGAAGTACTGCGCGAGGTTCACGATGGCGATCGACAGCCCGAACGTGAGCAGGAGCGAGGACAGCTCGGGCGCGTCGACCACGCGGAAGACGAGCGTGCGCTGCAGGAGCGCGCCGAGGAGGAACATGATCGCCATCGCGATCGGCACGGTCGCGAACGGGTTCATGCCGGCGCCGGCGAAGAGGAAGTACGTCGTGTAGGCGCCGAGCATCAGCAGGGGCCCGTGGGCGATGTTGATGACGCGCATCACCCCGAAGATGAGGGCCAGGCCGAGCGCGACGAGGGCGTAGAGCGCGCCGGAGAGGATGCCCGACACCACCACCTGGGCGAGCATGCTCGGCGTGACGACGGGCGTCATCGGGAGGAGCTCGCGGCCGCGCGCGTCGGCGATCCCGTCCGGGCGCCGGGCGCGCCGGCGCGGTCACGGAAGGACGGGCGGAGGGGGCCGCGACGGCCCCCTCCCGCGGGCGCTAGCGCTGTGACCAGGGCGGCGTCGGGTACCGCATCTTGGCCTGGGCCAGCTCATCGGGCCAGACCGTGACCTTCTTGCCGTCCTGCCACTGGAACGTCACCATCTTGTGGGCGGTCTGGAAGCCGTCCTGGTCGACCTTGTAGTCGCCGAACACCGTCCGCGTCTCGAGCTTGAGGAGCTGCTCGCGGACCTTGTCGCCGTCGAGCGTCCCGGCGCGCTTGACGGCCTCGGCGAAGATGAGGCAGCCGGCGTAGCCCGCCGCCGAGTGGTACGACGGCTCGTGGGCGAACTCCTTCTTGTACCGCTCGAAGAACTCCTTGTTGCCCGGGTACGGCAGCGTGTGCTCCCACTGCGTGGCGCCGTAGATGTACTCGGCGTTCTGCTTGAGCGTGTCGTAGAACTCGGGCAGGTCGCCGCCGACGGTCACCCCGTACATCCTGGGGTTCACGTTCAGCTCGCGCATCTGGCGCGTCAGCGCCACGGCGTCGTCGAAGTACGTCGCGGCGGCGATCACGTCCGGGTTCACCGCGCGCACCTTCGTCAGCAGCGCCGAGAAGTCGGTGTTGCCCTTGGGATAGGCCTCCTGGAAGACGACCTCCATGCCCTTCTTCTTGGCCAGGTCGGCGGCGCCGGTGGCCGCGGCCTTGGAGAAGAGCGTGTCCTCGTTGACGATGGCCACGCGCTTGAGGCCCCGCTTGGCCGCCATGTCGATGAGGCCCTCGAGGTAGACCTCGGCGGGCGAGATCACCATGAAGATGTACTTCCGGCCCTTCTTGAAGATCGACGTGGTCGCCGCCAGCGGCGCCACCATCACCTTCCTGTACTTCTCGGTGACGTTGACGGCCGCCTCGGTCACGGGCGACGAGTAGGGCCCCATGACGGCGTCGACCTTGTCCTCGGTGATGAGCTTCTCGTAGAGGCGCACGGCGGTGGCGGGAGTGGACTGGTCGTCGTAGACGACGAACTCGACCTTGCGACCGAGCAGGCCGCCCCTGGCGTTGAGGTCCTGCTCGCAGAGCTTGTAGCCCTCGTGCTGGTTCTTGCCGAGCTTCGCATAGGTTCCGGTCAGCGAGAGCGACGCGCCGATCCTGATCGGGCCCTGCGCCTCGGCGACGGGGAAGCCGGCGGCCAGCAGGGCGACGGCGCAGACGAGAGCGCCTGGTGCTTTGAGTCGCATGGGATTCCCTCCAAGAGGGTGTAAGTGGGCATCAGAAGTAGCATTCCCGGCCGCGGGTGTCAAGGCGCCTGCCGGGCTCGCGGCCTGCGGTAGACTGCGTGGGCATGCCACCCGGCGCCCTCGACGGCCTCCGCGTCCTCGATCTCACCAGCCAGCTCTCGGGGCCGTACTGCACGATGGTCCTGGCCGACCTGGGCGCCGACGTCGTGAAGGTCGAGCGCCCGGACGGCGGCGACGAGATGCGCGCCGGCGCCCCCCACGTGGGCGGAGAGTCGGCGCCGTTCATGACCATCAACCGGAACAAGCGCTCGCTGACCCTCGACCTCAAGGCCCCTGACGGCCTCGCGATCGCGCGGCGCCTCGCCGCGGCCGCCGACGTCGTCGTCGAGAACTGGCGCCCCGGAACGGCGCGCCGGCTCGGGCTCGGCTGGGAGGACGTCCGCGCGCTCAACTCCCGGGCGGTCTACTGCTCGATCTCGGGCTTCGGCCAGACGGGTCCCTACGCCGGGCGCGGCGGCTTCGACCGCATCGCGCAGGGGATGTCGGGAATCATGTCGATCAACGGGGACGAGGACGGGCCCCCGCTGCCCGTCCCCGTCCCGATCGCGGACATCGGCACCGGCATGTTCGCCGCGATCGCCATCCTGGCGGCGCTCCAGGCCCGCGCGCGGACCGGCGAGGGGCAGGCCGTCGACGCCTCGCTGCTGGAGACCCCGATCGCGTGGTCGGTGTACGAGGCGGCCGCCTACTTCGCGACCGGCGAGCCTCCCCGGCGGCTCGGTCCGGGGCACAGGACGAACGCGCCGTACCAGGCGTTCCGGACGGCCGACGGCTGGCTCAATCTCGGCGGCGGCTCGCCGGGGTTCTGGCCGCGCATCTGCGCGGTGCTCGGCGTCGAGTCCCTCGTCGACGATCCGCGCTTCGTGACGCCGGCGCAGCGGGTGAAGCACCGGGCCGAGCTGGAGCGGCTGCTCGAGGCGCGCTTCCGCACGGCGTCGACGGCGGAATGGATGGCGCGGCTGGAAGCGGCCGGCGTCCCGGCGGGGCCGATCCTCCGCTACGACGAGGTCTTCGCCGACCCGCACGTCCGCCACCGCGAGATGGCGGTCGAGGTCGACCATCCCCGCGCCGGCCCGAGCCGGGTGCTGGGCGTGCCCATGAAGCTTTCCGCCACACCGGGCGGCGTCAGGCGGCCGGCGCCCACGCTCGGCCAGCACACGGACGAGATCCTCGCCGAGCTGGGCTACGACGCCGCCGCCATCGCGGACCTCCACGCCCGCAAGGTCGTGTAGGCGGATCCGACCGTCGCGCCGGCTCGGCGGGCGCCCGGCGCCTCAGTCGCGAAATTCCTCCTCGAGGATCTCGCGGATGAAGCGGTCGAGCGAGACGGGGTAGAACCGCGGGTCGGGCGACACGATCACGCCCGTGTTGATCACCTCGCGCCGGGCCAGCTCCTCGAGCACGCGCTCGAGGAGTCCCTCGGCGTCGCGGGTCTGGCGGCGGATCGTCAGCTCCTCGCTCTCGAGCGTCACGCGCGAGGCGTAGCGGAAGCTGAACACGCGCGCCACCAGCGTGTGATGCATCAGCTCGCGGTCGCCGAACAGCTCGCCGTACGTCGGGCCGTCGCGCCCGGGCGCGATCACGAGCCGGGGCGAGACCTTGATGCGCCCCCGCACCTCGACCGACTTCCCCGGCTGGTCGCGCTCGGGGCCGACCAGGATGTAGGGCAGCACGTGGTAGCCGGAAATGATGCCGCTCATCGGCCGGCGGACGACGCGCGTCTCCTCGAAGACGTGCCGCGCCAGCTCGGGGTCGTCCCAGGCCTCCGCCATGCCGCCCAGTGTACGGCACTCCGGACGTTGACTTCCGGCGACGGCCGGTGCGAGGCTCTGGGCCATGCACGAGCCGACGACGCCCCGGCCGGGCTCCGGCGTCCGCGAGTGGGTCCACGTGTGCGAGCGCTGCGGCCACGAGATGGAGGAGCGCAGCTGCAAGATCGTGTGCCTGAACTGCGGCTACCGGAGAGACTGCAGCGACCCGTGAGCTGAGCCGATCGGCCGGCGCCGGCCCCCCGTCTTCCCCGGCGGCCGGCGGCACGGAACTTGCCACTCTTTCCGGCCATGCATCCTGCGATGCTGAGGCCGGACGCTGCCCAGTTCTACGTCGCCGCGCTGAACCTGCTGCGCGACGCCGGCGTGCCGTTCCTCGTCGGCGGCGCGTACGCGTTCGAGCGGTACACCGGCATCTCGCGCGACACGAAGGACCTCGACGTGTTCGTCCGCCCGCGCGACCGCCGGTGGGCGCTCGACGTCCTCGCGGCGGCCGGCTACCGGACCGAGATCACGTTCCCCCACTGGCTGGGCAAGGCGTTCTGCGGCGACGACGTGCTCGACGTGATCTACAGCTCGGGCAACGGCGTGGCCCGCGTGGACGACGCGTGGTTCGAGCACGCGGTGGACGACGTCGTCCTCGGCGTCCCGGCCCGGCTGTGCCCGCCCGAGGAGACGATCTGGTCGAAGGCGTTCATCATGGAGCGCGAGCGCTTCGACGGCGCCGACGTGGCCCACCTGCTGCACGCCACGGCCCGGACGCTCGACTGGCGGCGGCTCCTCCGCCGCTTCGGACCGCACTGGCGCATCCTGCTCGCCCACGTCGTCCTCTTCGGCTTCGTGTACCCGGGCCGGCGCGACGCCATCCCGGCGTGGGTCACGGCCGAGCTGACGCGACGCCTGGCGGCCGAGCAGGCGATGCCGCCGTGCGACGCGCGCGTGTGCTGCGGCACGCTGGTGTCGCGCGCGCAGTATCTCGTCGACGTCGAGGCCTGGGGGTATGCCGACGCGCGCCTGGACCACGGCGTCATGAGCGAGGACGACGTCGCCTGCTGGACGGACGCCATCGACGAGGCGCAGCCGAGGGCCACCGACGACGAGCAGGACACCGATGGTCGTCGCGGCGATCGGTGACCTCCACTGTCCCAAGCTGCCGGCCGACGTCCTGGCCCGTCTCCTGAGCAGCGTCGCCGACACCGCCGAGGTCCTCGTCCTCTGCGGCGACCTCACCGATCGCGGGCTCGAGGACGAGGCGCGGGCGCTCGGTCACGCGCTGCGGAACGCGGTGAAGATCCCCGTCGTGGCGGTGCTCGGCAACCACGACCACGAGGCGGGCAAGCCCGACGCGGTCAAGGCCGCCCTCGCCGACGCGGGCGTCCAGGTCCTCGACGGGGAGGCCGTCGAGATCCGGGGCGTGGGCTTCGTCGGCGTGAAGGGCTTCGGCGGCGGGTTCGGCGTCCGCGCGCTGCAGCCCTGGGGCGAGGAGACGATCAAGCGGTTCGTCCACGAGGCGGTGGACGAGGCGGTGCGGCTCGAGTCCGCGCTCGCCAAGCTGCGGACGTCCCGGCAGGTCGTCGTCATGCACTACGCGCCGATCGACGGCACTGTCAAGGGCGAGCCGCCGGAGATCTATCCGTTTCTCGGGTCGAGCCGTCTCGAGGATCCGCTCGTCCGCTATCCGGTCAGCGCCGTCTTCCACGGCCACGCGCACCACGGCAGCCCCGAGGGCCGGACGCGCGCGGGAACGCCGGTCTACAACGTCGCGATCCCGCTCCTGCAGCGGGCCTTCCCCGACCGCCCGCCGATCAGGACCGTCGAGATCACGGAGTAGCGTCCGGGCGGACGCGGGGCCTCAGGGCTGCCCGAGCGCCCGGCGGACTCCGTCGCGGAGCGCGGCGGCGGTCGGCCGCTCCGCGGCCCAGCCGACGTGACCGTCGGGCCGTACCAGGGCCGCCGATCCCCGGCGCGCTCCCCAGCGGCTCCACAGCCCGCCCGCGTCGGCGACGTCGGCCGGGCCCGACGACACGTCGCCGGCGACGAGCCGCCACACCCGCAGCCCGGGCACCTGGCCCACGATCTGCGCGACCTCCGCGGCGTTCCACGCCGGCAGGCTCGAGTCCTGGAACAGCAACAGCGCGGCGTCGCGGGCGACGAGGTCGAGCAGGCGGCCGGGACGGCCGTCCGGAAGACGCACGGGCCCGTCCTCGGCGCGCGCGCCGACCAGGGCGCCGGTCCCGGAGATCAGCGCCGAGCGGGGATAGCGGGTGTCCAGCATGGCCGCCCGGCGCAGCAGCCGGCGGGAGAGGGCGGGCCGCGAGAGGCCGAGCCGGGCGCCGGCGAGCGTGACGCGCCGCAGGAGCGGCGGCGCCAGCAGGAACGCGCGCGTGAGGAGATCCGTGTACCGGTCGACGTTCGTCAGGATCACGGCGCGCCGCTCCTCCTCGTAGGAGGCGAGCAGCGGCTCCCGCGCCCCGCCGGCCAGCGCGCGCGCGATCTTCCATCCGAGGTTGTGCGCGTCCTGGATGCCGCTGTTCATCCCCTGCCCGCCGGCGGGGCTGTTGATGTGCGCCGCATCGCCGGCCAGCAGCACGCGGCCGCGGCGGAACCCCGGGCTCGTCCGGCAGTGGATGCGGAAGACGTCGGCCCACAGCACGTCGCGCGGCGGGGCCCCGAACAGGCGCTCGACGCGCCGGTCGATGGCGGGGCGACCGACCGCCGCCTCGTCGGTGACGTCGGCGGCGACGTTTCCCAGGATCCGCCAGAGATCCGGCCCGAGCCGGAACGCCCCGCCGAACTCGTCGCCCTCGGTGGAGACCCGCGGCCAGGGCAGCCCGTCCAGCTCCGGTCCCACGCTGACGTCGGCGAGCATGAGTCGCGTCGGGTACGTCTTGCCCTCGAGCCGCCATCCGAGGGCCTCGCGCACCGTCGAGTGCGGGCCGTCGCAGCCGACCAGGATCTCGCCCTCGATGCGGTATGGCGCGCCACGCGCCGGCTCGACGTCCACGGCGACGCCGGAGTCGCCCTGCTGGAACCCGGTGACGCGGTGGCCGAAGCGGAGGTCGGCCCGGCCGAGCGCGAGCGCGTGGTCGCGCAACGCCTCCTCGGTGCGGTCCTGGGGGATGAACAGGAGCCCCGGGACCGCGGTCATCTCCGCGAGCGGCGCGAGGTCGATCGTCATCAGCGGCTGCTTCGAGGTCGCGCTCCACACCGTGGGGCGGGTCAGCAGCGTGCCGGCGGCGAGGACGCGGTCGAGCACGCCCCAGGCACGGAAGACCTCCAGCGTCCTCGGGAGGACTCCGGGAGCCTTGGAGTGCCGGCTGAGCGCCTCGTCCTCCTCGAGGACGACGCTCGCCACGCCGTGGTGGCCCAGCGCGCACGACAGGGCGAGGCCCACGGGACCGGCACCGGCGATGACCACGGGGGCGTCCATCCGTGCACCCTCCTCCGGGAGGGTACAGGCTGGCCGCTCGCTGCGCGAGCGCCCCCGGGCGACCCAATCGACCTCGCGGGATACGTTGACGGCGCGACGCCGGCGCCCGGCGGGCGGGAGCGTCAATCAGTTCCGCGAGCATCATCGGACGCTCTCCGATCCCTCCTCGCGTCCGGCGGGCTCGCGCCTCACGAGCCGCGACCGCATCTCGATCACCAGACCCCGGGCGCGGTTGGCGACGTCGCGGGAGGCGCCGTCCATGGCGCGGCCCGACCGGCGCACGAAGCTGCGGATCCTGTCGCGCGCGAGCGCCCTGCGGCGACGGCCCATCTCGGGGTCCAGGAGGAACATCAGGCCGGCGCCGACGACCGCCCCGAGGATGCCGAGACCGGCCGCTCCGGACCTCGAGACGCCCGCTCTGCGCGGAGGCTGCAGGCGCCGGGTGAGGTCGGAGACGCGGCCCGAGACATCCGGCAGGCGGCCCGTGATAACGCGAAGGGAATGTCGCATGCTCTCCTCCCGCTGCTGCGGCTCACGCGGCGTGGCGCCGCCGGCGCTCGGTCGACTGTCCGCGTTCCCAGCCCCGCCGGAAGGCGTCGCCGCGCCAGGCGTCCGGGTAGCGGTCCTGGAGATCGGCCGCGGCCTCGTCCCAGCTACGCCCGTCACGGCCAATGGTGAGCGCCGCCTCGTAGCCGCGGCGGAAATCCGGCTCGTCCCTGGCGAACTCCCCGCCCGTGTACTGCGCCCGCTCGGCGTCGCGCAACCCGATCCACCACTGCTCGCGCGCGGAGTCGACGGTCTCCGCCCCGTGCGCGGCCAGGACGCCGCGAGCCCGCCCCGCCGAGCTCTCGTCGTCGGTGAGGGCGAAGACGAGCGAGCGGCCGCGACGGAGCGCGTCCTCGTACACGTAGGCCTCGTCCCTGGGGACCCCGGTGCGCGAGCCCCGGTCGAGCGCGCCGCCGATCGCATAGCCGGCCACGCCGAGAGCCGCAGCGCCCACGATGCCGAGGGCGATGACGGGCCCGACGCCCGGGACGAACACGGCGGCGAGGGCGCCGGCCTGCAGGCCGTGAGCGGCTCCCGCCGCGGCACCGGCCACGGCGCCCAGCGCCCGACCGATCCCCGGTGGCTCGGCGTCGGTGGTGGGGATCTCCCGCGCTGCGCGATCGGCGTCCTCGGGGATCAGGACGCCGAGCCTGTCGTCCGGGACGCCGGACTCCCGGAGCGCGGACGCGGCTCGTTCCGCGTCGGCACGACTCGTGAAAACGCCCACGGAGGTCTTCATGACCGACCGGAGGATGCGCATGGCGTGCCATCACGGCGTGGGCACGCGACTGCACAGGCGGTTGACAGGTGGGGTCCCCGTCCTTATAAAGGACCACCCGACACGAAGGGCCACCCGATCGGACAGAGGGCGCACGAAGATCCGGCCGACATGTCCAGCCAGGGAGCGATGACCGGTTCAGCCCCCCTGCTCGCCGTCCGTGACGTCACGGTGCGCTTCGGCGGCATCGTGGCGCTGGACGGCGTCTCGTTCGAGATGGGCTCCGGACAGATCGTCGGGCTCATCGGACCGAACGGCGCCGGCAAGACGACGCTGTTCAACTGCCTGAGCCGCCTCTACACCCCCGACCGCGGCGACATCCTCTTCGCCGGCCGATCGGTGCTGGCGTTGCCGCCTCACCGGATCGCCTCGCTCGGCGTCGGGCGGACGTTCCAGAACCTGGCGCTGTTCTCGACCATGTCGGTGCTGCAGAACGTGATGATCGGCGTCCACAGCCGGACGACGTCCGACTTCGCGAGCAACGCGCTGCGGCTGCCGTGGGTCGCGCGCGAGGAGCGCGCGATGCGGGACGCGTCGATGGAGCTCATCGAGTTCCTCGGCCTCGCCACCGTCGCCCAGCACCCCGCGGCGGGGCTGCCGTTCGGCACCCTGAAGCGGGTGGAGCTCGCCCGCGCCCTCGCGAGCCGCCCGCGGCTGCTGTTGCTCGACGAGCCCGCCGGCGGCCTCAACCACGAGGAGGTGGCGGAGCTGGCGGCGCTCCTCCGGTCGATCCGGGACGACCGCGGCGTCACGGTGCTGCTGGTCGAGCACCACATGAGCCTGGTGATGCAGGTCTCGGACCGGGTCGTGGTCCTCGACTTCGGGCGCAAGATCGCCGAGGGCGCGCCGGCTGACGTCCAGCGCAACCCCGACGTGATCCGCGCTTACCTCGGGAGCGACAACTGATGGCGGCCCTCCTCGAGGTGCAGGACCTCCGGGCGCACTACGGCTGGACGGAGGTGCTGCACGGTGTGAGCTTCGCCGTGGAGGAGGGCGGCATCACCACGATCCTCGGCGCCAACGGCGCGGGGAAGACCACGACGCTGCGCGCCGTGTGCGGGATGGTCCGCACGTCGGGCCAGATCCGCTTCGGCGGACAGCGCGTCGACGGCCGGGCCACCGAGGACCTGGTCCGTCTCCGCATCGCGCATGCCCCCGAGGGCCGCGGCACCTTCACCCACCTCACCGTGGAGGAGAACCTGAAGCTCGGGGCCTACAGCCGTCGGGACCGGGCCGGCCTCGCCGGCGACCTGGACCGCGTCTACGGCCACTTCCCCGTGCTCCGGGAGCGCCGGCGTCAGCTCGCGGGAACCCTGAGCGGCGGCGAGCAGCAGATGCTGGCGGTCGCGCGGGCCCTCATGCTGCGGCCGCGGCTCCTCCTGCTCGACGAGCCGTCGCTCGGTCTGGCGCCCCTGGTCGTCCGCGAGATCTTCCGCATCGTGCGGGCGATCAACCGGGAAGAGGGCGTCAGCGTGCTGCTGGTCGAGCAGAACGCCGCGATGGCCCTGGAGCTGGCCGGCCAGGCCTACCTGCTCGAGACGGGCCGCGTCGTCGTGTCCGGGTCGGCGGCGGAGCTGAGGCGCGACGACACCGTGCGCCGCTCGTACCTGGGCTACTAGCCGTGGACATCTTCCTCCAGCAGGTGGTCTCGGGGCTCGCGACCGGCGGCATCTACGGCGCGCTCGCGCTGGCCCTGGTGATGATCTACCAGGCGACGGACGTCGTGAACTTCGCCCAGGGCGAGATGGCGATGTTCAGCACGTACCTGGCGTGGACGCTGCTGAACGCCGAGGTCCCCTACTGGCTGGCGTTCGCCGCCACGCTCGCCATCGCCTTCATCGGGGGGCTGCTCATCGAGCGCGTCGTCATCCGTCCGGTGGAGAGCGCGCCGGTGCTGGCCATCGTCATCGTCTGCATCGGCCTGCTCGTGATCCTGAACAGCATGGCGGGCTGGATCTACTCCTACATCCAGAAGCCGTTCCCGACGCCCTTCACCGGCCGCCCGATCAGGCTCGGCAACGTGGTCTTCGGCGCCCACGACGTCGGGGCCATCGCGGTGACGCTGGTGGTGCTGGTGCTCCTGTACGTGTTCTTCCGCTACACCCCGCTCGGGCTCGCCATGCGGGCGGCCGCCCAGAACCCGGTGTCGAGCCGGCTCTGCGGGATCCGCGTGGGCTGGATGCTCGCGCTCGGCTGGGGCCTGGCGGCCGCGGTCGGCGCGGTCGCCGGCATGATGATCGCCCCCAAGGTGTTCCTCGACCCCAACATGATGTCGGGCATCCTCATCTACGCGTTCGCCTCCGCGACGCTGGGCGGCTTCACGAGCCCCGGCGGGGCCGTCCTCGGCGGGCTCATCGTCGGCGTCGTCGAGAACCTCGTCGGCACCTACGTGGGCTTCATCGGCACCGAGCTGAAGCTGACGGTCGCGCTGGCCATCATCATCGTCGTGCTGCTGGTCAAGCCCAGCGGCCTCTTCGGCCACGCCGTGGTCAGGCGGGTGTGACGGTGGCCACTCCCGAGGTCGCCGTGGCCCGTCGCGCCGCCCTCGTCGCCGCCGTCCCGCGGCCGTGGCGGCTCGCGGGCGTCCTCCTGGCGGTCGCCGCCGGGTGCGTCCTGCCCTTCGCCGTGAGCGGCTTCCGCGTCTTCCAGTTCACGCAGGTCGGCATCTACGCCATCGCGCTGCTCGGGCTCAACATCCTCACCGGCTACAACGGCCAGATCTCGCTCGGCCACGGGGCGTTCTACGCCGTCGGCGCCTACACGACCGCGATCATGATCGACCGGTGGAACGTCCCCTACGGCTGGACGATCCCGGTCGCCGGCATCCTCTGCTTCGTCGTCGGCTTCCTCTTCGGGATCCCCGCCCTCCGGCTCGAGGGCCTCTACCTGGCGCTGGCGACGTTCGCCCTGGCCCTCGCCGTCCCGCAGATCCTGAAATACTTCGAGCACTGGACGGGCGGCTCGCAGGGCATCGTGCTGAGCAAGCCCGAGGTGCCGTTCGGCCTGCCGCTGAGCCAGGACCAGTACCTCTACTTCGTCACGCTGGCCAGCCTCCTCGTGCTGTTCGTCCTCGCCTGGAACCTGCTGAGAGGCAGGACGGGGCGGGCCCTCGTCGCCATCCGCGACCACCCGATCGCGGCCGAGGCGATGGGCATCAACAGCTCGCTCTACAAGTCGCTCACGTTCGGGGTGAGCGCCGGCTACACGGGGGTGGCCGGCGCCCTCAGCGGGCTGGCGATCGCCTTCGTCGCTCCCGACGCCTTCAACGTGTTCCTCAGCATCACCTTCCTCGTCGGCATCGTCATCGGCGGCCTCGCGTCGATCTCCGGCGCCATCTACGGCGCCCTCTTCACCCAGTTCGTCCCGAACTGGGCCCAGGACATCTCGAAGGCCGCCCCCTGGGCGATCTACGGCGTGTTCCTGATCGTATTCATGTACGTCATGCCCCACGGGATCGCCGGGGCCCTCCGCCTGCTCTGGCGGCGCGCCGTCCGCCTGACCGGAACCGGGCCCCGTTCATGACGGTTCGACCCACAACCACCCAGAGGAGGCTTGTCATGCACTGGACCTCTCGCGCGCTGGCGCTCCTGCTGACCCTCGCGCTCGGCCTCGGCCTCGCCGCGAGCCCGGCCGGCGCCCAGACTCCGGGCGTCACCGCCACCGAGATCAAGATCGGCAACACGAACCCCTACAGCGGCCCGGCGTCCGCGTACGGCACCATCGGCAAGGTGATCGCCGCCTACTTCAAGAAGGTCAACGACGAGGGCGGGATCAACGGGCGCAAGATCAACTTCATCTCCTACGACGACTCCTACAGCCCGCCGAAGACCGTGGAGATGGTCCGCCGGCTGGTGGAGCAGGACCAGGTCGCGTTCGTCTTCCAGACCCTCGGCACGCCGACGAACAGCGCCATCCACAAGTACATGAACCAGCAGAAGGTGCCGCACCTGTTCGTCGCCACCGGCGCCACGAAGTGGGGCGACCCGAAGAACTTCCCGTGGACCATCGGCTGGCAGCCGACGTACCAGGCCGAGGGGAAGATCTACGCGCAGTACGTGCTGAAGAACGTCCCCAACGCGAAGGTCGGCATCCTGTACCAGAACGACGACTACGGCAAGGACTACCTGAAGGGCTTCAAGGACGGCCTCGGCGACGCCGCGAAGAAGATCGTCGTGCTCGAGCAGAGCTACGAGGTGACGGACCCGACCATCGACTCGCAGATCGTCAACCTCAAGAACAGCGGCGCCAACGTCTTCTTCAACATCACGATCCCGAAGTTCGCCGTGCAGGCCATCAAGAAGTCGCACGACATCGGCTGGAGGCCGCTGCACCTCCTCAACAACGTCTCGTCCTCCGTCGCGGTCGTCCTCAAGCCGGCCGGCCTCGAGGCGTCCAAGGACATCATCACCGCGCGCTACCTGAAGGACCCGACCGACCCTCAGTGGAAGAACGACCCGGGCTACAAGGACTGGGTCGCGTTCATGCAGAAGTACTATCCCGACGGCAGCCTGCTGGACGACTTCAACGTCTACGGCTACTCCGTCGCCCAGTCGATGGTCCACGTGCTCAGGCAGTGCGGCAACGACCTCTCGCGCGCCAACATCATGAAGCAGGCCGCGAGCATCAAGGACCTGGCGCTGCCGATGCTGCTGCCGGGCATCAAGATCAACACCGGCCCGGACGACTACTACCCGATCGAGCAGGAGCAGCTCGCCAGGTTCGACGGCGAGCGGTGGGTGAACTTCGGCGAGGTCTACGACGCCAGCAAGAAGTAGCGGGGGCTGGTTTCCACATCGGGGGGGCGAGACGCCCCCCCCGATGTCCCCCCGGCTCGCGCGGGGCGATACCCACGCTGGCGTCAGAGCCGGCGCCTCTGCCTGGCGGTCTCGACCCGCGCTTCGGACTGCTGTCCCTCGGGGGCGAGACGCCCCCCCGATGTCCCCCCGGCTCGCGCGAGGCGAGACCCACGCTGGCGTCAGAGCCGGCGCATCTGCCTGGCGGTCTCGACCCGCGCTTCGGACGGCTGTCCCTCGGGGGCGAGACGCCCCCCCGATGTCCCCCCGGCTCGCGCGAGGAAAGCCGCGCCCGGACGGCCGTCCTTCCTCCGCGGCCGGTCGATGCACGCCGGCGTCGCGGCTGGCGGATCCGCTCGGCGCTCCGGCGGCGCCAGTCAGATCACGGCGATCGCCTCGATCTCGATCAGGTAGTCCGGGTGCGCCAGCGCCGCCACCTGGATCAGGGTCGACGCCGGGGCCTTCGCGCCGAAGAACTCCTGGCGCACGACTGCCAGGTCGGGACGGTAGCGGACGTCCGTCAGGTACGTGTTGAGCTTGACCACGTTGCGCTGCAGCGTGCCGCCCTGCGCCTCGACGAGGGCTTTCAGCGCGCGGAACACCTCGCGGGCCTGGCCCTTGAAGTCGCCCCGGTGCGCGGGGTTGCCGTCCTTGTCGTAGGCGACCTGCCCGGACAGGAACAGGATCGTCTGCGCCCCCGTGGCCTTCACCGCCTGCGTGTACGCCGCCGGATCGAAGACGCCGTCAGCGCAGTACCGCTCGATCGTCGCCGCCATGTCTCGTGCTCTCCTCTCGTTCGATGGGTTGACACACGCGCCCGGGCCCGCGCCGGCGCGTTCGCTCGGCGGCCGGGGCCGGCGCTACGCGCGAGGCCTCGCCACCTCGCCGTCGACGATCCAGCGTCCCGGCCAGCCGGCGACCGCGCAGTCCGCCACCATGGCGCCCGCGCGCGCCAGTCGCGCGACCGCGGCGTCGATCTCGTCGCGGCCGAGGCCGAAGAGCCTCGCCAGCAGCGGCGGCCGCGTGTAGACGGCGCCGCGCACGTAGCGCTCGACGAGCCGGTCGATCGCGGCTTCCCGCGTCAGCCGGCGGCCCTCCTTGACGGCGTCGGGCAGCCACGCCTCGAGCAGGTCCCACCGGTAGGAGAACGTGGGCTCGTAGCGCTCCTCGGTCTTCGCCAGCCAGAGGCCTCCCTGGAGCTCCGCCATCGCGCGCTCGAACTCGCGCGTCCGCCGCGAGTCGAGCATGAACGCGTTGGCCCTGAGGTCCCGGGTGTACTGTGGGTGGTCCTTGACGAGCGCATCCATGATCCGCTTCGCGGTCGTCCCGAGCCGCCCCGCCGCGTACTCCTCGAGGTAGTCGCGCGCCCGCTGCCGGCCGCGGGTCACGGCGTAGAAGGCGGGGAAGAGGTCGAGGGCGACGAGGACGGGGCGCCCCTTCAGCAGCTTGCCGTAGTAGACGCGGCGCCGGGCCGGCAGGTCGTCCTTGAGCCGCCACGTCAGCCCGACGCCCGCGTCGTGATGCGACCGCCGGGGCCAGCGCGGTGCCGCCCGGCCGACCACCGCCTCCCAGAGGCAGGCGACGCCTTCGGGGATGCGGTAGAAGGTCGAGCAGACGCCCACCTCCTCGACGAACGCGAGGGCTCCTCGCTCGCTCCGCACGCGCAGCTCGGGGCGCCGCCGGAACTTCCGGTCGCGGAGGCGCTCGAGCAGGCGCCCGTCGAGCGCGACGGCAGGACTCATCGGGCGGCGGCGGCGTCCGTCTTCGCCGCCATGACGAAGTCGTTGCGGTGGAGTCCGCCGATGGCGTGGGTCCACCACGACACCGTCACGCGGCCCCACTCGATCAGGAGCGCGGGGTGGTGCCCCTCGGCCTCGGCGAGGGCGCCGACGTGGACGGCGAACGCGAGCGCTCTCGCGAAGTCGGGGAACGAGAACACGCGCTCCAGCCGCGGGACGCCGTCCCGCTCGACGATGCGCCAGCCGGGGAGGTTCGCGAGCAGCGATGCGACCTCCTCCGGCGTCGCCGGCGGGGTCCCCGGGCGGCACGCGCTGCAGCGCTCTGCGGCCAGGCTCACGTGCTGCATTACACCGCCGCTCGCGTCCCGCCGCAACGCTGGTATCCTCGGCGGCGATGACCCGGGCGCTCGCGTCCCTGGCGATGGCGCTCGCGCTGCTGGCCGGCTGCGCCGGGCTCCAGCGCGAGGCGTGGTGGCAGGCGCGGCGCGACGCGTCCGGCCAGGCGCCGGACCCCGCCTCCACGCCCGAGGCGGTCGTCCAGGTCTACGCCGCGCGCACCGTCGGCTGGCGCGGCAGCCTCGGCGTCCACAGCTGGATCGCCGTGAAGCGCAGTGGGGCGCCCGCCTTCCGCCGCTACGAGGTCATCGGCTGGGGCGTGGACCGTGGCGTGCCGGCGGTCCGCGTCGACCGCACCGGTCCCGACAACGACTGGTTCGGAAGCAGGCCGCGCGTCCTGGTCGACGTCAGGGGCGAGGGCGTCGACGCCCTCATCGACCGGATCGAGGCGGCGATCGCCTCGTACCCCTATCCCGCAACGTACCGGCTGTGGCCGGGCCCGAACAGCAACACGTTCGTGGCCTACGTCGCCCGCGCCGTGCCGGAGCTGAGGCTCGACCTGCCGCCCACGGCGATCGGCAAGGACTTCCTCCCGAACGGCGCGGTGGCGGCCGCGACGCCCGCGGGCCGGGGAATGCAGCTCTCCTTCTTCGGCATGGCCGGCGTGCTCGTCGGCTGGGACGAGGGGATAGAGGTGAACCTGCTCGGGCTGACGTTCGGCCTCGACGTCAAGGAGCCGGCGCTGAAGCTGCCCGCCGTGGGACGGCTGGGCGCGCCCTGATCCGGTCCCGCTCGTCGGGCCGCAGGAACCGCGTGGCGATTCGCTCGAACGCGACGGCCGAGGCCCGGCTGCCGCGCCAGCCGAGCGCCCGCTGCGCGGCGCGCCAGGCGGGCCCCAGCACCAGCATCCGCTTGTCCGTGAGCCACATGTGGTGGCCGGCCAGGAAGGGGTCGTCGCCGACGATGTCCCACTTCCGCTTGAAGTGCGCGAGGCTCGCTCGGTTCCAGCGCTCGCTCCAGCGGAGCATGTAGAACCGCGCGTCGCCGTGGCGCAGGCGCGTCGCGGGCACGTAGTTCACGACCGACTCCGGCTCGAACCAGACGGACCCGCCCGCCGCGCGCACGAGCAGGCAGAGATCCAGGTGCTCCGGTGTGCTCAGCAGCGCCTCGTCGAGGGGTCCGACGCGGTCGAAGACGTCCCGCCGCACCAGCATCGTGTGGAACTCGACGAACTCGCAGGGCTCGCGGACCAGATCGCCGCGGTAGAGGGCCAGCGGCTGGTTCGACAGCCAGTGGTGGTCGATCAGCCGGCGGCCTCCGCGACGGTCCTCGAAGTGCAGCACGCCGCCCGCCATGTGGATCGTCCTGAACACGGGCTCGCCGATGCAGTCGAGCGGGCCGGCGATCCAGGCGCCCATCTCCTCCGCACAGCGAACCAGCGGCGTCAGCCATCCGGGCGCGACCAGGACGTCGTTGTCGACGAAGACGACGTACTCGGTGTCGACCTCCGGCAGACCCAGGTTCCGCGCCTCGTTCGGCGAGGGGTAGGCGTCGCTGCGCAGCAGGCGGAACCCGCGCCGGCCTGCCTCGGACTCGAGCCAGCGACGGAGGGGCGGAGGGGAGCCGGCATCGACGTAGACCAGCCGGCACGGCCCGGTCTGCGCGAAGAGGTTCTCGAGCGCCCGTCGCGCGAAGCTGAACCTCTGCCGCGGCACCATCACGACCGTGACGTCACGCGTCGCGGTGGGCATGCCGGTCCCCCGAGCAAAGGGGGTGCCACGCCCGCCGCCGGATATCCCCGCGCGGGATCGAACGCCGCCCCGGCGCATCCTGCACCGACGTGCAGAGGTCCGCAGGCTGGCGGCACATGCGAGAATCGTTCGGCAAGGGGTCCGGTCCCGTGAAGCTCCGCTCTCACCTCGTCCTGCTCGTGCTCGCGACGCTGCTGCCCCTGGTGGCCTTCGCCGCGCTCTCGGTCTTCCTGTTCACGCGTCAGGAGCAACGCGCCATCGAGCGGGGGCTCGTGGAGACGGTCCGCGCGCTCGCCGTCGCCGTTGACCGCGAGCTCCGAGCCTCGATCTCCACGCTGGAGGCGCTGGCGGTCTCCCGGGCGATCGATGCCACGGACCTCCGGACGACCACCGCCGAGATGGCCCGGATCCTCCTCACGCAGCCCTACTGGCGGCAGCTGACGCTGGTGGAAGCGAGCGGGCGCATCGTGGCCCACACCGCCGCGCCCCCCGGCGCGCTCCTGCCGTCGGCGGGCGACCGGGAGTACTTCCGGCGCGTGCTCGAGAGCGGGCAGCCGCACGTCTCCGACCTGCTCGAGGAGCGCGTCGCCCACCAGCCCGCGATCGTCGTGGCCGTGCCCGTGCTGCGCGACCGCCGCGTCGCGTTCGTCCTGGGCGCGGCCGTCGATCCCGCCGCGCTGAACGAGATCTTCAGGCTGCAGGGCGTCTCCGCCGACTGGACGGGCGCGATCCTCGACCGCCGGCGGACCATCATCGCGCGCTCGCGGGCGGCGGAGCGCTTCATCGGGCGGCGCGCGACCGGCGTCCTCGCCGCCCGCGCGGCGGAGTCGCCGGAGGGCTCGTTCTGGGACGTCACTCAGGAAGGGCGCCCGTCGTTCGGCGCGTTCAGCCGGTCGGCGGCGAGCGGATGGACGATCGTGCTCGGGATGCCGGCGGACGCGATGCTGCTCCCCCTTCGCCGCTCCTCGTGGGCCGTCACCGGCGGCGCCGTCGTGCTGGTCGGCGTGGGGGTCGGGCTCGCGCTCCTCCTCGGCCGGCGGATCGCGCGCTCGATCGAGGCGCTGACGTCCTCCGCCCAGGCGCTCGGGCGCGGCGAGACGCCTCCGCCCCTGCCCAGCGCGGTCGAGGAGGTCCGCCAGGTGGGGCGCGCGCTGGAGCGCGCCGGCACGCTGCTCGTGGAGCGGCGCCGGGAGAGCGAGCGGGCCGAGGAGCGCTTCCGCGGTCTCGTGAACGACGTCGACGCCATCGTGTGGGAGGCCGAGGCGGCGACGGCGAGGATCGTCTTCATCAGCCAGCGCGTCGAGGAGAAGCTCGGCTATCCGGTGTCGCGCTGGATGGAGGAGCCGGGCCTCTGGGCCTCCATCGCCGACGGCGACGACCGCGAGGAGGCGCGACGGCGCTTCGCCGAGGCATCGACGGTCCCCGGCCACCACGACTTCGAGTACCGCGCGAGCACCGCCGACGGGCGCGCCGTCTGGCTGCGCAACATCGTCTCGTGCCTGGCGGGCCCCGACGGCCGGCCCCGGCGCCTCCGCGGCGTGACCGTGGACGTCACCGCGCGGAAGCTCGCCGAGAGCCGGCTGCTCGCGGAGACGGAGGCCGTCGACACCGTCAACCGCCTCGGCCAGATCCTCTCGGCCGAGCTCGACGTCCGGAAGCTGCTGCAGGCCGTGACCGACGCTGCCACCCACGTCGCGGGCGCGGAGGTCGGCGCGTTCTTCCACGACGCCGCCGACGAGCGCGGCGCGGGCCACTCCCTCTTCGCCATCTCCGGCGCCCCGCGCGAGGCGTTCGCCCACCTGCCGATGCCGCGGTCGACCGATCTCTTCGGCATCACGTACCGGGGCGAAGGAGTTGTGCGGCTCGACGACGTGAGGCTGGATCCGCGGTTCGGCAGGAACGCGCCTTATCAGGGCATGCCGCCGGGCCACCTTCCCGTCACCAGCTACCTCGCCGTCCCGGTGGTCTCGCGCTCGGGCGACGTGCTGGGCGGACTCTTCCTCGCCCACTCGCGCCCGGCCGTGTTCACCGAGCGCGAGGAGCGGATCGTCGTCGGGCTCGCGGCGCAGGCCGCCGTCGCCATCGACAACGCCCGGCTCTACGAGCGCGCCCAGCACGCGCGCGAGGAGGCCGAGCAGGCCAACCGGCTCAAGGACGAGTTCCTGGCGACGCTGTCCCACGAGCTGAGGACGCCGCTCAACGCGGTGCTCGGCTGGACGCGGATGCTCCAGGGCGGACGGCTGGACGCCGGGACCGCGGCGCACGCGGTCGACGTCATCCGCCGGAATGCCGAGGCCCAGGTGCAGCTCATCGAGGACCTGCTGGACGTCTCTCGCATCACGACCGGGAAGCTGAGACTCGATCCGAGGCGGCTCGAGGTCCCCGATGTCGTCCGGGAGGCGCTCGACGCCCTGCACCCGGCGGCCGCCGCCAGGAGCATCGAGCTGACGTCGACGGTCCTCCCCGGCTGCAGGCCGGTGTCGGGCGACGCCGACCGGCTGAGGCAGGTGGCGTGGAACCTTGTCTCGAACGCGATCAAGTTCACTCCGCGCGGCGGTCGCGTGGAGGTGCTGGTCCGGCCGGCGGACGAGCACGTCGAGATCGTGGTGAGCGACACCGGCCGGGGCATCCCGCCCGACGTCCTGCCGCACGTCTTCGACCGCTTCCGCCAGGCGGACTCCACGAGCACCCGCGCCCACGGCGGCCTCGGGCTCGGGCTCGCGCTCGTCAAGCACCTCGTGGAGCTCCACGGCGGCACGGTTTCCGCGGAGAGCGCCGGCGAGGGCCAGGGCGCGACGTTCACGGTGCGCCTGCCGCCGATCGAGCCGCGGCCCGCCGCGCTCGCCACCGCCACCGGACCGCCGGCCGGGACCGACGCCTCGCTCGCCGGGGTGCGCGTGCTCGTCGTCGAGGACGACGCCGACGCGCTGGAGATGTTCACGCGCCTGCTCGAGGCCCACGGCGCCGACGTGCGCGGCGTGCCGTCGGCCGCCGGTGCGCTCGCGGCGCTCGAGGCGTGGCGGCCCGACGTCATCTGCTCGGACATCCAGATGCCGGGCGAGGACGGCTACACGCTGGTGCGCCGGCTGCGTGCGCTCGGCGACGAGCGGGCGACGATCCCGGCCGTCGCCGTGACCGCGTACGGTCGCGTCGAGGACCGCATCCGGATCCTCGACGCCGGCTTCCAGTTCTACGTGCCGAAGCCGGTCGAGCCCGCCGAGCTGGTCGCCGCCGTCGGAAGCCTCGCCAGTCGCGTCCCGCGAAGCTGAGCCCGGCGCGATCGACCGTCGCGGCCCCGGCGGCCCTCCTGACCCGATCGATCTGTTGGGGGGCCTCGACGGCCCCTCTGACCCCCGGTCAGTGCGTGCCGATGAAATCGAGGAGGGCGCGGGCGAACGTCTCGGCGGCGTCGTGAGTCGTCGCGTGCCCCGAACCCGGCACGACGAGGAGCGACGCGCCTGGGATGGCCGCCGCCAGCGCGCGCTTGGCGGCGAGCGGCACCGTCCGGTCGTCGGTGCCTGCGACGACCAGCGTCGGACAGCGCACGTCGGTCAGGCGGGACCTGGCGTCGAACCGCGCCAGCGCCAGCATCGCCGCCCCGTAGGCGAGCCGCGACGTCCGGGCCAGGCTCGCCGCCGCCGCGCGGCGCAGGTCGTCCTGCTCCGGCCGCGGGAACAGGCCACGGGCCACGTGGCCGGCGACGACCGGCATGGGGGCCGCAGCGACCAGACCGACCCGCGCCAGCAGACGGATCACGTCACGCGGGCCGGAGGCCCCGAGGCTCGCGAAGGCGTTGACGAGCGTGAGGCTCCGGACGCGCTCCGGCGAGCGGAGCGCGAGGGCCAGCGCCACGCAGCCGCCCAGCGAGAGGCCCACCGCGTGGACGGTCGCCGGCCCCAGGCCTTCGAGCACTGCATCCACGGCAGCGGCTGCGGCCTCGACGGTGAGCGCGGGGCGGCACGATGCCGAGCGGCCGTGGCCGGGAAGGTCGACGAGGACGACGCGGTGCTCCTTCTCGAGCGCGGCGAGCGCCGGAGGCCAGTCCGCTGACGAGGACCCGAGGCCGTGGAGCAGGAGCACCCAGGAGCCGTGGTCCGCGCGGCCCCGCAGCTCGGCGTGGAGCGAGGGGCCGGCCGCGCGCTCCCGCGAATTATGGCGGGACCCGTCGGACCGCATGCTAGGCTCTCAGCAGCCGAGGGAATTCAGATGGAGCCCGTGCCATCCGAGACCCGCGAGAAGGTGGCCCACTGGATCCAGGAGGGCCTCACCCTGTTTCCCCATCTCCCCTACCTCGTGCGCGGCGACGGCGCGGCCGCCCGGGCCGCCGAGCTCGAGCGCGACTGCGAGGCGCTGCGGCGCGAGGTCTCGGAGCTGCGGCGCGAGCTCGACGACGTGCGGCGCGATCACGAGCGCCTGCGCGCCGAGCGCGACGAGGTGGCCCAGGCACTGTCCAGGCTGATGGACTCCGTCCAGCCGATGAGCCAGATCGCGCAGAAGCTCGGCGTCAGGCGCAGCCCCTTCGAGCGCGATCCGCGTTCGTCCTCGCCGGCGACGCCTCCGACCCACAAGCCGGCCTGACCGCCCGGGAGAGGACGCCCGCTCAGCGCGGGCGCCGGAAGGGCGTCGCTCCGGCCTGTCCCCTCCGCCTCAGCCCCAGCGTCAGCTCGAAGCGCTTCTCGGTGTCGGGGTCGGAGTTGAAGAGGGCGACCCAGAGCGTCTGGCAGTCCCGGCCGAGCCCGGTGATGGTCGAGCCCTGTCGCTCCTGGCGGCGCACCTGCGGCGCGCCTTCGCGCTGGGCCGTCGCGAGCCAGGCCTGGTCCGAGGGCACGCCCTTCTCGCCGAGGCGAATCTCGACGTCGCGCGGCTCCTTGACTTCGGTCGCCTCGACGCTGAAGAAGCGCGCGGTCAGCGGCGCGACGGCGATCGTGAACTGGTGGTCGGCGAAGCGCTGCCGGTCCTGCGTGAAGCGCTCGCCCTTTCGGTTGGGATCGCCGATGCGCGCGCTCGCCCGCTGGAACACGGTCGTCGCGACGTCGGTGTCCTCGACGCCGCCGTTGACCCACGGAGGCGTCTTCGGCAGCCCGGCCCGCAGCACCGCCTTGATGAAATCGCCGTACGTCCCCCTCACCGCCTGCGCGAGGTAGTCGTAGAGCCTTCGCCCGACGGGAACGTCCTTCCTCGCGGGAAGCCGCGAGAGCGCGTCGGCGACGAACCCCGCCGCGCGCTGCTCCACGTGCTCGAGGAGAACGGCGAACCCGTAGGCCAGGAGGCCGTCCTCGTAGTCCGCGCTGGTCTGGATCGGCACGCTGAAGACGTAGGGATACTTCGCCAGCACGTCGCGGATGGCGTCGGGGAAGGGGACGCGGCGTGATCGCAGGTTTCCCCAGCTCGCCGTGGCCGAGATCCACCACTGGGCGGTCTCGAGCGCCAGCTCCTCCGTCTCCTCCCCGGCGGCGGCCGGCGTTTCCTGCTGAGTCCGCCGCTTGATCTCCTCGACCTTCCGCCTGGCCTCCTCGGCCTTGCGCCTGACCTCCTCCTCGGCCTTGCGCTTCGCTTCTTCCTCCGCCTTGAGCCGCGCTTCCTCCGCGGCCTTGCGCCGGGCCTCCTCCTCCGCCGCCTTCCGCCGGGCCTCCTCCTCGGCCTTCCGCTTCGCTTCTTCCGCCGCCTTGCGCCTGGCTTCCTCCTCGGCGGCTTTCCGCTTCGCCTCCTCCTCGGCCGCCTTACGCCGGGCTTCTTCCTCGGCCTTCCGCTTCGCTTCTTCCTCCGCCTTGCGCCGCGCTTCCTCGGCGGCCTTGCGCTTCGCTTCTTCCTCCGCCTTGGGCCGCGCCTCCTCCTCGGCCGCCTTCCGCCTCGCCTCGGCGACCACGCGCCGCGCGTCGTCCTCCACCGCGCCCCGGCCGTCGGCGGTGGTCGCGACTGCCGGCGCCGCGCTGGTGCGGACGATGGCCTGGAGGAGCGCCGAGAGGTCGGCGAGGCCGGCGACCTCCCCGGACGGCACGGAGAGCGCCCCGGCCAGCGCCTGGGCCCGGCGCCGGAGGTCGTCGAACTCGTCGCGGACGGCGACGACCTCCTCGAAGACGGACTCGGACGGAAGCGCGCGCTGTTCGACGAGGAGGCGGCCTGCCTCGGCGAGATCGCCGCTCAGCCGGTTGAATCGCTGGGACAGCGCGGCCAGGCGCTGCTGCAGCTCCGAGGCGACGTCCGTCATGAGCGGGTCATCGCGGCCGCGCCCCGAAGACCGAGCGCCGGGTCGCCGCGACGCTGACCTCGGGGCGGACGCTCATGCAGACCTCGACCTGACGGTCGCGCTCGGGATCCGGGTTGAAGGCGCCGATCCACAGGCCGCTGTAGTTCTTGCCGAACCCGGGAAGCGCCGTCGTGGGCGGCGTCACGCGCCTGGGCGGCGCGTGCAGCATGTGATCGCTCCTGAGCATCAGCAGCCAGGCGGCATCCGTCGGCTCGCCGCCCGACGCCACTTTCACCTCGACGTCGCGCGACTCCTTCACGTCGCCGCGCCTGAGGAAGAAGAAGCGCGCCGTGAGCGGCGCCAGCACGGCGGCGAAGCGGTGCTCGGCGACGCGGTCCTTCTGCTCGGTCAGGCGTTCCTCGCGCTCGTCGCCGGCGCCGGGCGCCTGCGGGTCGCGGCGGACGACGACGGTGTCCTCCTCGTTCTCGACGACGCCGCCGTCGAGCCACACGCCCGGAGTGGGGATGGCGGCGATCATCACGTCGCGGACGAAATCGGCGAACGTGTCGCGGAGGCGGCCGCGGTCGACCATCAGCCGGTAGAGCGCGCCCTCCAGCGCGTGGCCGTCGCCGGCGCCGCCTGCCGCCTCGGCGGCCCGGTCGAGCGCCGTGCGGATGAAGGCCGGCGACACGTTCTCGACGTGCTCGAGCAGCAGGAAGTAGCCGGCGGCGAGATCGCCCTGGTCCGCGCTCGTCCGGATCGGCACGGCGAGAAGGTGGGGGTGCTTCGCGAACGCGGCGCGCAGCGCGTGGGCCGTCGCCATCCCCGACGATTTCCACGATCGCCACGCCTCGCTGGCCGCGGCCCACCAGGGCACGAGGGCCCCGCGCGGATCGGTGGGGGGGAGCGACGCGGCGGCTGCCGGCGCAGGCTCCGCCGGGGCCGGGACCGGGCGCTCCTCCGCCTCGGGTCGCTGTCGCGGCTGGGGCGCCGGGGCGACGGCGGCCGCCTGCGCCGGCCGCGCCGCCCTCGGCTCCTCGCCCTGGACGCCGAGGCGGCCGCGCGTGGCTGCGATCGCGAGCTGCCGGCCGAACACGCGCGTCACCATGTCCTCGGCGCGCGCGAACTGCTCGTCGTCGAGGCTGTCCCGTCCGACGACGAGGGCGAGCAGCGCCGCGAACGGCGCCATGGCCTCGTCGACACGCGGCGCCGTCAGGTCGCTGTCCTGCGACATCGCGCGCGACAGGCGCAACCTCAGCTCGCCGGCCCGGGCCTGGCACTCGATGAGCGGCTGAAAGGCTGGGTCGTCGCGGTGCATGACGACCAGCACCCGATTGAGGACGCCGATCGCCCGCTGGACGGCGGTCTCGAGGCCCTCGCGCGACGGGCGCTCCTCGCCGGCGCCGGCCGGCTCGCGGCTCGTCTCGGCGGCCTCGATGTCGGCGACGATGCGCTCCAGCTCGCCGATCGCGGCGGCGCGCTCGGTCGTCGGCGGCAGCGCGATCTCCAGCGCGGCGGCGCGCCGGCACGCCCGCGCGCGGAGGTCGACGAAGGCCGCGCGGAGCGCGGCGGCCTGTCGCACGAGCGGATCAGGCGGCGGAGACCCTCCGGCTCGCATCGCGTTGCTCGCCTCGACGAGCGCCGTCCCGAGCCGCGCGAACCGCTCCGACAGCGCCACCAGCTCGCGGCGCAGGTCGCGCCCGCTCTGCCCCCGGCCGGCCCCGCGGGCGTCGGGCGGCACCCAGCTGACCTCGAAGAGGCGCTGGGGCTCCTGGAAGCCCTTCAGCTCCCTGAGCCCGTGGTCGACGTACTCGACGCCGTCGATGCGGCCCGCAACGTAGCGGGTCGTCTCCGAGATCAGGACCTGGCCCGGCCCCGCCGCGGCGCAGATCCGCGCGGCCAGGTTCACCGTGCTGCCGAAGAAGTCGCCACCCTCCTGGATCGGCTCCCCGGTGTTGATGCCGATGCCGAGGGCCATGTGCGTCCCCGGCTCCTCGTGCGTCGCCTCGGCGATCGCCCGCTGGACGGCGATCGCGCAGAGGATCGAGGCGCGGGCGGTCGTGAAGTACACCATGAAGCTGTCGCCCTGGGTCTTCACGACCCGGCCGCCGAAGTTCTCGATCTGGCTCCGGACGAGCGCGTTGTGCTGCCTGAGCACGCGGAAGGCCGCCTCGTCGCCGTACTGCTCCGTGTACTCGGTGAAGCCCCGGATGTCGCTGAAGAGGATCGTGACGGTGGCGCCGAAGGGCACCGGGACCCCGGGGCCGGCTTGGGGGCCCGCCGACATCCCTTCGGGTGCGGACGCGGGAGGCGTTGGCGTCACGGTGACTCGTAGAGGATAGCACCCGGGGGCCGGAAGACCCGAAATGACAGGAACTTCTACACCGACCTGGAGGGATCAGGGGGGCCTTCCGAGGCCCCCCAACAATCGATCGGATCAGGGGGGCCGTCGAGGCCCCCCTGCCCTTTTCCCTATGCCTGGGCGCGGATGGCGGCCTTCACCCTGTCCGGCGTGTACGGAACCGTCCGCAGCCGCACGCCGATCGCGTCGAAGACAGCGTTGGAGATGGCGGACGGCACGACGGCGGCCGCCGGCTCCCCGGCGCCCCACGGTGGGTCGCCCGGACGGTCGATCAGCTCCATCTCGACCTCGGGAACCTCGGGGAACGTGAGGATCGGGTAGCTCGCCCAGTCGAGGCTCGTGACCCTCGACCCGTCCCACTTCAGCTCTTCCTTCAGCGTCCGGCTCACGGTCTGGACGACGTTGCCCTCGATCTGGGCGCGCACGCCGTCCGGGTTGATCATCAGGCCGCAGTCGTGGGCCACCACGACCCGCGTGACCCGCACGACGCCGCTCGACCGGTCGACCTCGACGTCGGCCACCGCGGCCACGTACGTGCGGACGTTCTCGTACTTCACGTAAGTGACGCCCCGCCCCCGCGCCACGCGCGCCGACGACTTCTGCGGCGACGGGCGTGGCTGCCACCTCGCGCGCCGGGCCGCCGCCCTGAGCACCTCGGCGCCGCGCGGGTCATTCAGGTGACGCAGGCGGAACTCGATCGGATCGACGCCGGCGGCGGCGGCCAGCTCGTCCATGAACGCCTCGTTGGCGTACGTGTTCTGCATTCGCCCCGGCGTGCGGATCCACGACGGCCGGAACGGCGTCGTCTCCAGCCGGTGGCAGACGGCGTGCGCGTTGGGGAACGCGTACGGCGGCGCCGAGTTCTGGAACACGTTGCCGGGGTTGATGTCCTGCTTGTGCGGCAGGCCGGCGAGCGTCGCCGCGATGAGCGTCGGCGACTGCGTGATCGTCGCCTTCGGGATCCAGAACTCCGACTGCCAGGCCACGACGTTGCCCGCCTGGTCGAGTCCCGCGCGCAGGTCCACCAGCGTCGGTGGGCCCTTGGGGTCCCAGCCGTGCTCGTCGTGCCGCATCCACTGCACGCGCACGGGCCGCCCGATCTCCCGCGCGATCAGCGCCGCGTCGGCGGCGGCGTCCTCGTGGCCGTTGCGGCCGTAGCAGCCGGCCCCGTCGAAGTACATCACGCGGACGCTCGTGACGGGGATCCCGAACGTCGCGGCGAGGTCGCGCCGCAGCCAGTGCGGCGCCTGGGAGGCCGACCACACGGTGAGCTGACCGTCCCGCCAGTCGGCGATGGCGCACGAGGGGCCGATCGAGCCGTGGGTGTGGATGGCGAACTCGTACGTCGCCGAGAGCGTCTTCGCGGCGCCGGCGAGCGCGCCCTTGACGTCGCCGCGGTTGACCGTCACCTCGTCCTTGTTGACCGGCGTCGCGCGCACGACGTCGTACAGCCGGCTCATCGCCGGCAGTCCCTGCCACGAGGACCACGTCGCCTTCAGGCGCTCGCCGGCCTTCACCGCCGCCCACTCCGTCTCGGCGACGACCGCGAGGAAGCTGCCGGCGCGCACGACCCTCAGCAGGCCCTTGATGCCGCCGACCGACGACTCGTCGACGGACTGGAGCGTGGCGCCCATCGCGGGCGGCCGCACGACGCGGGCGTGCACCATCCCTGGCACCCGCACGTCCTGCATGTACGTCCACTCGCCGGTGACCTTCGCCGGGATGTCGACGCGCGGCACCGAGGCGCCGACGATGCGGTAGTCTGCGGGCTTCTTCAGGGCCGCGTTCTTGTCGACCTTGAGCCGGAACTCGCGGTCGCCGATCAGCTCGCTGTACGAGACGCTGCGCGTCGGATCGCTCTTGAGCCGAGCGACGCCGTAGCGCACCTCGAGGGCGTCGCGCGCCGCGCCGAGCCGCTGGGCCGCCATGTCGAGCAGGGCCGCCCGCGCCGTCGCCGCCGCCTGGCGGATCTGCACGCCGCCCACCTGGATCGTCAGGCTCCCCCACGTCGGCCCCTGGTCGGGCGTCACCGCGGTGTCCCCCTCCACCAGGTCCACGTGGTCGAGCGCCACGTCGAGCTCCTCGGCCGCCATCTGGCGCAGCGCCGTCCGCGTGCCGGTGCCGAGGTCGACCTTGCCCGTGTACACCGTCACCCTGCCGTCGCGGCCGAGCGCGAGGAATGCGTCCACGTCGTCGAGGGCGACCGTCTTGCCGCCGGCGCCCTGGGCCCGGGCGGGGCCGGGGCCTCCGAGGCTGAAGGCGACGACGAGCGCGCCGCCGCCCTTGATGAAGTCGCGCCGGGTCGTGCCGTGCGTCAGCATGCTAGCCTCCCTTCGCCATGAGGGCGGCGGCCCGCTTCACTGCGCGGACGATGCGCGGGTGGGTCCCGCAGCGACAGAGGTTGGCGGCGAGGGCCTGGCGGATCTCCCGGTCGCTGGGATTCCGCTTGCGGTCGAGGAGCGCTTTGGCCGTCATGATCATGCCGTTGATGCAGTAGCCGCACTGGACGGCCTGCTCGTCGATGAAGGCCTGCTGGACCGGGTGGGGCCTCGCCGCGTTCCCGAGGCCCTCCAGCGTGGTGACGGCCTTGCCGGCGACCTTCGAGACCGGCGTCGAGCACGACCGCACGGCGGCGCCGTCCACCAGCACGGTGCATGCGCCGCACTGCGCCAGCCCGCAGCCGAACTTCGGGCCGTGGAGGGCGAGGGTGTCGCGCAGGACGTAGAGCAGCGGCGTGTCGGGCTCGACGTCGAGCGATTCCTGCCTGCCGTTGACGGCGAGAGTGATCATGGCGCCTCCCCTGGTTGACGTGGGGCCTGACGGAGGACGCCGGGACTCTAGGCCGGGAGCGCCGTCCCTGTCAATGCGCGACGGGACCAATGAGCCTCGTCGAATACGGTGACGGCGCGACGCCGGCGTCCGGCGTCGATCGATTCCGCGAGACTCATCAGGTCGCCTCGGCGATCGCCTTCACGGCGTCGGGGTTCTCCAGCGACGAAACGTCGCCGGCCTCGCGGCCGAGGTACGTCGCCCTGATCACCCGGCGCATGATCTTGGCCGAGCGGGTCTTGGGAAGGTCGCGGGCGAAGAGCACCCGCTCGGGCTTGAGCGCCTTGCCCATCTGCTGCGCCACGCGCTCGGCCAGCTCGCCGCGCAGCGCCTCCGAGGGCGCGTGGCCCGGACGCAGCACCACGAAGCAGACGACGGCCTCGCCCTTCACCTCGTGGGGAACGCCGATCACTCCAGCCTCGGCGACGGCGGGGTGGCCGACCAGGATCGACTCCACCTCGGCGGGGCCGAGGCGCTTGCCGGCGATCTTCAGCGTGTCGTCCGAGCGGCCCTGGAGGAACCAGAAGCCTTCGTCGTCGATCACCGCCCAGTCGCCGTGGACCCAGACGTCGGGCCAGCGAGACCAGTAGGTCTCCTCGTAGCGCCTGGGGTCGCGCCAGAAGCCCGCCGTCATGCCCGGCCACGGCCTCGTGACGACGAGCTCGCCCACCTGCCCGCGCACGGGACGCCCGTCCTCGCCGAAGACGTCGGCCGCCATGCCCGGGATCGGCCCGGCGAAGGAGCACGGCTTGATCGGCGCGTTCGGGAAGCACCCGAGGATGCCGCCCGAGATCTCCGTGCCTCCCGTGTAGTTGATGATCGGCACGCGACCGCCGCCGGCGTGCTCGAACAGCCAGCGGTAGGGCTCGGGATTCCAGGGCTCGCCGGTCGATCCGAGGATCCTGAGCGAGGACAGGTCGTGAGCGGCGGGATGCCGGGCGCCGTGCGGCATCAGCGCGCGAACGGCCGTCGGCGAGAGCCCCATGATCGTGATGCGGTGGCGCTCGACGAGCGACCAGAGCCGGTCGGGCTTCGGATGGTCGGGCACACCCTCGAAGAGGACGGCGGTCGCCCCGTGGGCCAGCGCCGCGGTGATCAGCATCGGCCCCATGAGCCAGCCGAGGTCGGTGAGCCAGAACAGCCGGTCGTCCTGGTCGACGTCGTGGCAGTAGGCGAAGTCGTGAGCCGCCTTCACGAGGAATCCGCCGTGCGTGAGCACCGCCCCCTTCGGCCGGCCGGTCGTCCCCGACGTGTAGATGATCAGGCACGGATGGTCGGCCGGCACGGGGACGACCGGGCAGCGATCCGGCTCGCGCGCAGTCTCCTCGTGCCACCAGCGATCGCGGCCGGCGGTCCACGGCACGTCGCGCCCGAGCCGCCTGGAGACCAGCACCAGCCGGACGCTCGGCGACATCGCGACGGCCTCGTCGGCCGTCTCCTTCATGCGGACCACCTGGCCGCGGCGGTGGAAGCCGTCCGCCGTGATCAGCACCTTCGCCTCGGAGTCCTGGAGCCGCGAGGCGACGGCCTGAGCGCCGAAGCCCGAGAAGCACGGCGTGTAGATCGCGCCGATCCGGACAGCGGCCAGCGTCGCGATCGCCGCCTCCGGCGACATCGGCAGGAAGATGCCGACCCGGTCGCCGCGCTCGACGCCGAGTCGACGGAGCGCGCCCGCCAGGCGCCCCACCTCCGCCGACAGCTCGCGGTACGTCAGCGACCGCGTCCGGCCGTCGTCGCCTTCCCAGACGAGGGCGACGGCGTCGCCGCGTCCGGCGTCGAGGTGACGGTCGACGCAGGTGTCGGCGAGGTTGAGCTCTCCTCCGGGAAACCACGACGCCCACGCCGGACCCCGCGACTCGTCGAGCACGCGGGCGTACGGGCGGAGCCAGCGGATGCCGAGGTCGCGGACCGCGGCGTCCCAGTACCACTCGGGGTCGGCGACGGAGCGGCGCTGAAGCTCGCCGAGGCTGTCGATGCCGAGCGTCTTCATGAAGCGCGCGATGCGCGAGCGGGCGGCGACGTCGGGGGTGGGGCGCCAGATGATCTCGCCGGTCTCCAGGGTCATGCGGTCACCTCGCAGGCGATGGAGCGCCTATTGTCCGCGGAGGCGGGCGCGCGCTCAAGACCGGGCGGATGGACCGGCTCAGTCGCGCTCTTCGGCGATGAAGGCGCGGAAGCCGAGGGCCTTCAGGTCGTGGAGAGCGACGGCCGCCTCGGCGCGCGCCGGGAACGGTCCGACGAGGACCCTCAGCAGGGCCCGCGACGTCGGCCCGGCGGTGACGGCGATCGGCCGGGCTCCGAGGCGCGTGGCCAGCCTGGTGGCGGCTTCAGGGCTCTTGAAGGCGCCGACCTGGATCCAGAAGCGGCGCGCCCCCACCCGGGACGGCGTCTCCGCAGGCTGGGCCGGCGACGCGGATGCGCCCGGCGCCGCGACGGTGGGCGCCGGCGGCCCGGCCTGCGGTCGGACGGCGGCGACCACCGCGGGGGAGCCGTTCGGCGTGGCGGCGAGTGGCGCCGGAGCGGACCGCGCGGCGCCCGACGCGGCCACGGCGCTCGCCGTGGGCTGCGATCCAGCCGCGTGCTTGACGGGCGGCGCGCTCGCCGGTCTGGTCGCCGGCGCGACGGTGACGCGCGGCAGCGACGGCCCCGCGTCGGGGACGATCACGTCCGGCGCGATGCCGTACGGGGGCGGGTCCGCCAGTCCCGGCCCCGGCATCGGGCTCGACGGCGGAATCGCCGCCGGCGCGCCGGACACGGTCACGATCGCCTGGGCAGGAGCCGCGACCACCCGGGCGGGAACCGACGGTTCGGCCGCCGGCGCCGGCGGCACCTGCGTCGGTGCCGGGCGCCCCGCGGCCGGCGCGTGGGGCGACACTGTCGGCGCCACCGGCTGCGGCGCGACCGGAGGCGCGCCGGCGACCGGCGCCGCGGCGGCGATCATCCGCGCGGGCGGCCGCGCGTCGTGCGTTGCGGGCTGGCCGCCGGCGACGACGACGCGAGGCTCGGGCGCCGGCGGCCGGCCCAGCCGCGCGCGCATCTCGGCGACCAGGTCGCCGTACGACGATCGGTCCACGATGCGGCGCATCTGGGCGCGGTAGTTGTCGACGATGCTGACGCCGTCCACGACGACGTCGGCGACCATCCAGCGGTCGCGGCGCCACACCATCCGGTAGTCGAGCGAGAGATCGGGTCCGCTCCTGGCGGGCACCAGGGTCCGCACGAGCGCCGAGCCGCTGTCCACGGTCTCGTCGACGATCGTCACGGTGGCGCCCCCGTCGAGCCGCGCGCGGGAGGCCACGCCGGTGACGTACGCGTTCTCGACGAAGTCGGCGAAGAGGGCGGCGAACTCCTCCTGCTCCGACGGCGTGCGCCGGCGCCACTCGCCGCCCAGCGCGCGCCCGGCGGCGCTCCGGTAGTCGATGAGGTCGCGCACCAGGCGCCGTACCGCCTCGAGCCGTTCGAGCGGGCGCTCGTCGGTCGCGGGGTCCACGAGCGCCGCGTTCACCGACGCGAAGAACTCGCGGAGTCGGTCGGCCGGCGCTCCGGCGTCGGCGCCGGAGACGAGCGCGAGCGTGAGGGCGAGCGCGGCGAGCGGCGCGGTCAGTGCGCGGGTGGTCATGCTCGGCACGATAGGCCGTGCCCCGCGCATGACGGAAACTTTTCGTGGCTCGGGCGCCGGTCCGACGGCGCCCGAGCAGCGGCGGCGGGGCCGCGGCCGGGTGGGGGTCGCCTCCCGACCGCGGCGCCGGGGTCACTTCCGCTGCTGGTTCTGCTGCTGGTCCTGGCCGGTGGCGGGACTGGCCGACGGCGAGCCCTGGTCGCGCTGGCGCTCCTGGCTGCGCTCCGGCCTCGGCGCCTGCTCCAGCAGCTTCTGGTCCATCGTGAGGACGACGCTCTGCTGGTCGCGCTGCACCTTCACCGACTCCCACGGGACCGAGACCTGCTTGCCGCCCACGCCGAGCGTCCCGCCCATCGAGATGACGAGCGACGTGATCTTGCCCTGCTGCGGGTCGATCATGATCTTGCTCACCTCGCCCAGCTCCTTGCCCTGCGAGTCGCGCACCTTGCTGCCGATCAGCGCGTCCGTCGCCACATGGAGGCCCTGCTGGCCACCCTGCGCCGCCTGCTGGCCGCTCGACTGTGGCCCGGACGGCTGGGCGCCCGACTGCCCGGGCTGCGACGGGGACGACGACGGCGGCTGTGTCGACTGCCCGGGCTGCGACATCCCGGGACTGCTGGACTGCTGGGCGAGGGCCGACGAGACCGGCAGCGCGGTGATCGCTCCGGCGACGAACAGGACCGATAGCTGCTTCATCGATCGCTCTCCTTTCACTTCACTCCGGTGTCCGGAACTCCGGACCGAGGACGTCTGGATGAGTTCGGGAACGACGGAGCGAGTGTGCAAGGGGCGGACCACCCAGCCGATGGCAGGCGACCCGCACCGCCAGGCGCTCGCGGAGGGCGACGACATGGCGAAGTCGCCGGAAGAGCGGCAGAGGACCGACGCCGAGCGCATCGGCGACAGCGGCGCCGGCAAGCTCGACGCCGACGCCGAGCGCCTCGCGGAGGAGGAGCGGAGGAGCGCGGTCGAGGAGCGGGAGCGACGCCGCGAACCGTCCGGCGCGTGAGGCGCCGCGGGACGGTCAGGGGGCGCGACCGATCACTCTCCGCTCGAAGGGGCCGGACACGCGGACGACCTCGTTCACCGGCCACGCGCCCCGGTGGATCCTCACGATGAACAGGTCGCCGGCGATGCCCGCGCGCCGCGTCTCTCGTGTGTCGGGCGCGAAGCAGAGGCCGCGCGGGGCGTCGTTGTCGGTGAACCGGATGAACTCCCGGCGCGTGCCGTCTGGACCGACCACGAAGATCTCGCCCGCGTGGCGGTCGGCGACGAAGAGGTGGCCGCGCGGACCGATGGCGATCGCCGTGGGGCTGACCCCGCGCAGCACCATCGTGGGCTGACCGCCGGGCGCGACGCGCCAGATCTCCCCGGGACCTCGTTGCCACGGCGCCTGCGCCGGCCCGTCGGCGCCGATCCACAGGTGGTCCTCCACGTCGATCGCCAGCGTGCGCGGGCGCGTCAGGACGACGTGGCGCCCGTCGAGCACGCGGCCCGACCGATCGAGCTTCACGACCGCGTCCGCGGCGCGATCGGCGACGTACACGTTGCCGGCGGAGTCCACCGCGGCGCCCTCCGGCTGGATCAGCAGCGGCTGCGACCCCCGCGGCGGCGTGCCCCCGGCGAGCAGGTCCGCCCGGCCGTCGCGCAGCGAGTACAGCACGCCGACGCGGCGGTCGCGGTCGTGCGTGGTGAGGAGCACCTCGACGCCGCCGCGGACGCCGGCGACCTGGCCGTTGGGCAGCGGCGGGCCGTGGAAGAACCGCTGCTCGGTGTCCGGCGTCATGCGCGCCCCGCCCGGCGGCACGCGGTAGATCGGCCACACGTCCTCGGCCTCGCCGCCGCTGTACCGGCGTCCGGTGCGGCCGAGGTAGAGGAATCCCGCGTCGTCGAACGCGAGCGTCGACACCGAAGGGATCCCGTGCGACGGGCGCACCCCGGTCGCGCCGAAGCCGTCGCCGCCGACGTAGACCTCGGTCCGGAAGCCCTCGGGCACCACCATCTCGCCCGCCGCGGCGGCGGGCAGCAGGGCAGCGATCAGCAGCGCGAGGATCGTCCGGATCACGGCGTGCCTCCGGTCACGGGTCACGAGCGGATCGATTGTGGGGCGCGGCGAGACGCCGCGCAAGCGCGGGGACCGGGCCGGCGCGCGGTGGTTGCCCCCGGGGGGAAGATGGAGGAGACAACCGCTTCCCGGAAGGAGGCCGACATGGCGAAGGAGCTCCGGTGCGCCGATCTCAACCCCGGCTGCGATTTCGTGGCCCGGGGCAAGGACGAGGGCGAGGTCATGCAGAGGGCCGCCGAGCATGCCCGCCGCGACCACGGCATGCAGACCATCCCGCCCGACGTCGAGCAGCAGGCCCGCCGCAAGATCCGCGACGCCGCGTGAGAGTGTTGGGCATCGGGGGGGCGAGGCGCCCCCCCGATGCCCCCCCGCTCGCGCCAGGCGCCACACGCGCCAGCGATGGGGCCGTACAATCGCGCGACGATCCGGGCCCGCGCGGTGGTTCGACATCGGGGGGGCGAGGCGCCCCCCCGATACCCCCCGCTCACGCGAGGCGCCACACGCGCCAGCGATGGGGCCGGCACAATCGCGCGCCGGTCGGGCCCCGCGCGGTCGGCCGGAGGAGGGATCGATGAAGGCCATCCGCGTCCACAAGTTCGGCGGTCCCGAGGTCCTCCAGCTCGAGGAGGTGCCCGACCCGCGCCCCAGCGCGGGGCAGGTGCTGGTGAGGATCGGCGCCGCCGGCGTGAACCCCGTCGACACGTACATCCGCTCCGGCAACTACGCCAACCTGCCGTCGCTACCGTACGTGCCGGGCGGCGACGGCGCCGGCGTCGTCGAGGCCGTCGGCGACGGCGTCCGCCGGCTGCGCCCCGGCGATCGCGTCTGGGTGCTCCGCGCGGCGGGATACGCGGAGCTGGCGGCCTGCGACGCGACGATGGTCCACCCGCTGCCGGAGAGTCTCTCGTTCGCCCAGGGGGCCGGCGTCGGCGTGCCGTACGCGACCGCGTACCGCGCGCTGCACGACAAGGCGCACGCCCGGCCCGGCGAGACCGTCCTGGTCCACGGGGCCTCGGGCGGCGTCGGCATCGCCGCCGTGCAGCTCGCGCGCAGCCACGGGATGACGGTGATCGGCACCGCGGGCACCGAGCGGGGCCGCCGGCTCGTCGCCGAGCAGGGCGCCCACCACGTGCTCGACCACACGGCGTCCGACTACGCCGCCAGGCTCGTGGAGCTGACCGAGGGGCGCGGGGTCGACGTCGTCCTCGAGATGCTGGCCAACGTCAACCTCCAGCGGGACCTCGACGTGGCCGCCCGGTTCGGCCGGATCGTCGTCATCGGCAATCGCGGGACGATCGAGATCAACCCGCGGGTGGCGATGTCGAAGGACGCGGCGATCACCGGGATGGTGCTGTGGAACTCGACGCCGGCGGAGCTGGCGGCGATCGCGGCCGCGCTCACGGCGGGCCTCGCCGCCGGCACGCTGCGGCCGGTGGTGGGGCGGCAGCTGCCGCTGGCCGAGGCTGCGGCGGCGCACCGCGCGGTCCTCGAGCCCGGCGCTCACGGCAAGATCGTCCTGATCCCCTGACGCGCGGCGCATGGCGAGGTTCAACGAGCACTACCTGAAGCTCAACGCCGGCTATCTCTTCGCGGAGATCCGCCGGCGGACGAAGGCGTTCACCGACGCCAGCCCGGGCGCGCGGCTGATCGACCTCGGGATCGGCGACGTCACGCGGCCGCTGCCGCCGGCCGTCGTCGCCGCGCTGCACGAGGCCGCCGACGAGATGGCCCGGCCGGAGACGTTCCGCGGCTACGGCCCGTACGCGGGCTACGAGTTCCTGCGGCGGGCGATCGCCGAGCACGAGTTCGGCGCGCGCGGCGTCGCGGTCGAGCCGGACGAGGTCTTCGTGAGCGACGGCGGGAAGAGCAACAGCGCCAACCTCCAGGAGATCTTCGCCGCCGACTGCGTCGTGGCGGTGATGGACCCCGTCTATCCCGTGTACGCCGACAGCAACGTCGTCGCCGGCCGCTCCGGCCCGGCCGACGCCGCGGGACGCTATGCCGGCATGGTGTACCTGCCGTGCACCGAGGAGACCGGCTTCCTGCCCGCCCTGCCCGACGGCCACGTCGACCTCATCTACCTCTGCTTTCCCAACAACCCCACGGGCGCGGTCGCGAGCCGCGCGGCGCTCCGGCGCTGGGTGGACTACGCGCGCGACCACGGAGCGGTGATCCTCTTCGACGCCGCCTACGAGGCCTACATCGCCGACGACGACGTGCCGCACTCGATCTACGAGATCCCGGGCGCGCGCGAGGTGGCCGTCGAGAGCCGGAGCTTCTCGAAGACCGCGGGGTTCACCGGGCTGCGTCTCGCGTACACGGTCGTGCCGAAGGAGGCGACGGCGCGGAGCGCCTCGGGCACCACGATGGCGCGAACGCGCGGACGATCCGCGACGGCCTGGCGGCGGCGGGCTTCACGGTCCACGGCGGGCGCAACGCGCCGTACGTCTGGCTCCGCACGCCCGCCGGGCTCGCGTCGTGGGACTTCTTCGACCGGGTCCTCGGCGCCGCGCACGTCGTGGGGGTGCCGGGATCGGGGTTCGGCCCGAGCGGCGAGGGCTACTTCCGGCTGAGCGCGTTCGGCTTCCCCCGAGCAGACCGAGGAGGCCGTCGCGCGGATCACGACGCGCCTCTCGTGAGTCCCGTGTATCAGCGTGACGCTCGGGCCCCGGGCGCGGGGCCCCGGGACGTCACGACGTTTCACGGCGCCCTTTCGCCCTCCGCGTTCCGCAGGTCGAGCACGCGCCGGGCCTTGCCGGCGCTGCGCTCGATCGTCTTCGGCTCGACGATCGACACCTCGGCGGTGAGGCCGACCAGGTCGCGGAGCCGCCTCCGCACCACCGCGGCCAGCTCGCTCATCGCGGCGGCGCCGCGCAGCGCCACCGGCGCCGCCGCCTCGACGCGGACCTCCAGCGTGTCGAGCGCCCGCTCGCGACGGACGACGAGCAGGTAGTGCGGCTCGACGTCGGGGCACTGCATGAGCGCGTGCTCGATCTGGGAGGGATAGACGTTCACGCCCCTGATGATCAGCATGTCGTCGGTGCGCCCGGTGATGCGGGCGATGCGGACCAGCGTGCGGCCGCAGGCGCACGGCCCGTCGTCGAGCGCGGTGAGATCGCGCGTCCGGTAGCGCAGGACGGGCAGCGCCTCCTTGGTGAGCGTCGTCAGCACCAGCTCGCCCGTCGTCCCCGGGGGCACCGGCTCGAGCGTCTGCGGGTCGACGATCTCCGGCAGGAAGTGGTCCTCGTTCAGGTGCATGCCGCGGCGCTCCGGACACTCCACCGAGACGCCGGGGCCGATCACCTCGCTGAGCCCGTACACGTTCAGCGCCATCAGGTCGAGCCGCCGCTCGATGGCCTCGCGCATCCCGTCGGTCCACGGCTCGGCCCCGAAGAAGCCGACGCGCAGATCGAGGCTGCGGCCATCGATGCCCGCCCCCTCGATCGCCTCGGCGAGGTGGAGCGCATAGGACGGCGTGCAGCAGAGCACCGTCGACCGCAGGTCGGTGAGCGCCTGGAGCTGCCGCTCGGTGAAGCCTCCGGAGACGGGGACGACCGCCGCGCCGACGCGCTCGGCGCCGTAGTGGAAGCCGAGCCCGCCCGTGAAGAGCCCGTAGCCGTACGCGTTCTGGACGACGTCGCCGGGGCCCACGCCGCCGGTCGCCAGCGTCCGCGCCATCACCCGCGTCCACGTCTCGATGTCGCCCCGCGTGTACGCGACGACGGTCGGCTTTCCCGTCGTCCCCGACGAGGCGTGGATGCGGACAACCTCGGGCAGCGGGACCGCGAGCATGCCGAGGGGGTAGGTGTCGCGGAAGTCCGTCTTGACGGTGAACGGCAGCCGCCGGACGTCGTCGAGCGACCGGATGGCGTCGGGGGCGATCCGCGCCTCGGCGAGGCGCTGCCGGTAGAGAGGCACCCGGGCCGCCGCGTAGGCGACGATGCGCTGGAGCCGCCGGAGCTGGAGCGCCCGCAGCTCGGCTCGCGACGCGCGCTCGACGTCGATCGGGTCGTCCATGGAAGCCTCGCCGTGCGATGCCGCGCCGGGGAGCGGGGCGGTCCCGGCAAGGATACCGGCAGCCGGGGGGTCCTGCTACCGGTTCAGGTCCCGCCACTCCTCGGTGACGAGGCTGTCCGCCGGGATGCTGGCCCCGTCGTGGCCGACGATGCCCCGGCGGCGGCGCCGCTCGGATCGGCCGCTCGCCGGCGCTTCCCCGGGCGCAGCGGCTGCGGCGCTCTCGCCGCGCTCCTCGGGCAGCAGGAACCGGCCGACCAGGTCGAGCAGCCGGTGCGCCTGCTCCGCCAGCGCCCTCGACGTCGCGGAGATCTCCTCGGTCTGCGACGCGTTCTCCTGGGTGACCCGGTCCATCTGCGCGACGGCGCGGTTGACCTGGTCGATGCCGCTCGACTGCTCCTGGCAGGCGGCCGCGATGTCGCTCACGATGTCGGCCACCCGCTTCGCGGACTGGACGATCTCGTCCAGCGTCCGCCCCGACCGGTTCACGTGCTGGGCGCCCTCCTCGACCTTCGCGACGGAGTCCTGGATGAGCGCCTTGATCTCCCGCGCGGCGCCGGCGGAGCGCTGGGCGAGGTTGCGGACCTCGGCCGCCACCACCGCGAACCCGCGCCCCTGCTCGCCGGCGCGCGCCGCCTCGACCGCCGCGTTGAGCGCCAGCAGGTTGGTCTGGAACGCGATCTCGTCGATCACGCCGATGATGTCGGCGATGCGCTTGGAGGCGCGCGTGATCTCCTCCATCGAGGAGACCGCCGAGGCCACGACCCCGCCGCCGCGCTCCGCCGCCTCCCGCGAGCCGCGGGCCAGCTCGCTCGCCTGCCGGGCGTTGTCCGCGTTCTGCTTCACCGTCGCGGTGATCTGCTCCAGGCTCGCCGCGGTCTCCTCGAGGCTCGCCGCCTGCTGCTGCGTGCCCGCCGCCAGGTTCCCGGTGGTGCCGGACAGCCGCCGCGAGGCGTCCGTGACGCTGGCTGCCGTCAGCCGCACGCTGGCGATGATGCCCCCGAGGTTCTCCACGAACGTGTTGAAGCTCCGCGCCAGCATGCCGACCTCGTCGCCGGTGGCCGCGTGGAGGCGGCGGGTGAGGTCGGCGTCGCCCGAGGCGAGCTGCTGCAGCCGGTCGGCGGCGTCGACGACCGGCCAGAGGAGCCGGCGCGTCACGTAGAACGAGCCGAGCACGCCCGCGGCGAGCACGCCGAGCGCCACGGCGGCCGCCAGCACGGCCGCCTTGCGGACCGCCGCGTCCACCCCCGCGCTCGAGAAGCCGACCCTGACCACGCCCATCTTGCCCAGCGCCGTGTAGGTGATGGGCGCCACGATCTCGAAGACGCCGCGGCGACCCGGCACCGGCCGCTTCGTGAGGTCGGCGACCGCCAGCGCGGACCGGTCGAAGTCGTCACGCAGGAGCGGCGTGCCGATCTGGGCGGCATCCGTGCTGCCGACGACGTTGCCGTTGTTGTCGACGACCACCGCGTACACGACGTCGCCGTCGACCCTGCGTGCCTCCTCGACGAGCTGCTGGAGCCGCCCGTGGTTGGTGATGAGCGGCTCGCCGAGCGCCAGCGCCAGCGGCTGGACGAGCGTGCGTGCGCGGGACTCGAGGCTGCCGAGCATGTTCCGGCGGCTGACCGTGATGAACAGCAGGGAGACGCCGAGCGCGACGACGACGAGCATGAGCCCGAACGCCGCCGTGAGCTTCCCGGCGAGTCCCACACCGCGCCACCGTCCCATCGCCGACCCCCTCTTGGCCCCGGCCGGACCGCCGGGGCTACGGGGAGTTATCGGCGAGCCGGACGACGTTCAGGAGGGCCGGGCCCGGCCCAGCTCCTTCACGGCGCGGTCGCGGTGGGCGAAGTTGAAGAGCTGCTCCACCGACAGCATGTCCTTGTACTTGAGGTAGCCCAGCTCGGCGCTGAGCTTCTGCATGCTGTCGAGCAGGCTCGGATCCATCTCGAGGTCCGGGTCGATCACGTGAGGCCGGGCCTTCTTGACGACCTCCCGGCGGGCCGACGTGTACTTCACGATGATGTCGATGTTGCGGTCCTCGCTCCAGCCCTTGCCGCCGTTCGCGGCGAGGTCGCGGGCGGCCCTGAGGTAGCCGACCATCACCTTGTGTGCGAGGTCGGCGTTGGCCCGGGCCCACTCGACGTTCCACAGCGTCGCGGTGATCGGGATCGCCCTGGCCCCCGCCGGACGCGGCAGCGGCCGCACGCCGACGCCCTTCTCCTCGGCCAGCGTCGGGAACGGCTCGGTGATGATGCCCGCCTCCACGGCCCCCGACTCGAGGGCGGGCACCATGTCGGGGAACGGCATGATCCTGACCTGCACGTCCTTGATGGTGAGGCCGTCGCGGCGGAGGACCTGGTCGAGCATCCACTCCACGGCGGCGCCACGGGTATTGAGCGCCACCGGCCGCCCCTTGAGGTCGGCCACGCGCTTGACCTGCGACCCCCACGACGCCTTCCGGACCGTGAAGTAGTCCTCGAGATAGCCGTAGTGGAGCGGCGCGATGAACTCGACCGGCAGCTTCGAGGCGACGGCGTTGAACCCGGCGGCGCCCAGGCCCGTGCCGCCCAGCTGGAGCTGCCCCGTGGCGACCTGGGACGTGATCTCGGCGCCGCTCGGCAGCCGCACCATCTGCACGTTGATGCCGGCCGGCGTCAGGTAACGGTCGGCGAGGATCAGCAGCACGGCGAACGAGTCCGACGGGATGTAGCCGATCTTCACCGTCGGCGCCTGGGCCACGCCGCCGCCCGCGGCGAGGGCCACGGCGGCGACGGCGACGAGGAGCGCGAGGGCGACGCTGCGGAAGGCTGTCATCGGCGATCTCCTTGCGATGGTGATCGGTGAGCCGCGATCATGGGCCGTCACAGCGGATCGGTGGACTCCTGCCACGCGAGCGCCCGGCGCTGCAGCGCCCGCAGGCCGCGCGTGACGAGCAGCCCCAGCGCGCCGATGAGCGCGAACGCCGCGAACATCTCGGTGGGGAGCAGCATCTGCCAGTGGCGGTGGACGAGGTGGCCGAGGCCGGACTTCGCGGTGATGAACTCGACGGCCACGACGGCGACCAGGGCGAGGCCGACCCCGAGCCGGAGCCCCGTGAAGATCGACGGCAGCGCCGCCGGCAGGATGACCTTGCGGAACAGCGTGAGGCCGCGGGCGCCGTAGTTGCGCCCGACGTCGAGCAGCCGCGGGTCCATCGTCTGGACGCCCGCCTGGGTGCTGATCGTGATCTGGAAGAAGGCCGAGATGGCGCCCGTGAGGACGAACGCCGGCTCGCCCACGCCCAGCAGGATCATCAGGAACGGCAGCAGGGCGATCTTCGGCACCGGGAACAGCAGCGCGATGTACGGGTCGACGGCGGCGCGCACGGGCCGGAACATCCCCATGAGCAGGCCCAGCGGCACCGCGGGCACGGCGGCCAGCGCGAAGGCGAGCCCGAGCCGCGCGAACGTGACCGACAGCTCCGCGCCGACGTCGCCGCCGAGGCCGCCGGCGAGCGTCGCGCCGATCGCCGTGGGCGGCGGGAAGTAGCGGGGCGACAGCGCGCCGAGCCTGGACGCCGCCTCCCAGAGCGCCAGCAGCGCCAGCGGCACGGCGACCGCGGTCACTGCGCCACGTCCTGGATCCACGGCAGGAGCCGGGCCCGGAGCGCCGCGAGGCCGTACGAGAGCACGGCGCCGAGCGCCGCGATCACGACGAACGTCGCGTACATGTCGTCGACCTTCAGGACCTGCCACGACAGCCACAGGAAGGCGCCGAGACCCGTCGTGGCCCCGACGATCTCCACGGCGATCACCACGATCAGCGCGTAGCCCAGGCCGAGGCGCAGCCCCGTGAACACGAACGGCAGCGCGCCGGGCAGCAGCACGCCCGCGAAGAGCCGCCAGCCCCGGGCCCCGAAGTGAACGGCCGCGTCCATCACCAGCCGGTCCATCTGCCGGACGCCGTGCGCGGTCGTGTAGGCGACGAGGAAGAACGACGTGACCGCCGTCGTCGCCACCACCGCGACCTCCCCGGCCGGGACGAGGAAGCCGACGAGGGGGAGGAACAGCACGCTCGGGATCGGGTAGATCACCGCGAAGACAGGATCCACGCCCTGGCTGAACCGCCGCCACACTCCCATCGCGAGCCCGACGGCGATGCCGAGAACGCCGGCGGTGGCGAAGGCCCACGCGATGCGTCCGAGGGTGGTCAGCGTGTGCGAGGCGAGCGTGCCGTCGGCGACCAGACGGGCCAGCGTCGCGGCGACCGTCGTCGGCCGCGGGAACAGCGCCTCGCGCAGGACGCCGGAGGCGCTGGCCCACTCCCACACGAGCAGCAGCAGGACCGGCGAGACCACGGCCGCCCACGGCGCGCCCCTCCGGCTCACGGCGCGTCGGCCCCCCGGGCCTCCCACATCACCCGGACGACCTCCTCCCTCAGCTGGGACCACACCTTCTCCAGCAGCGCCCCGTACTCCTGGGAGGCGCGGATCTCGAGGCCGCGTGGCCGGCCCAAATCGACCGGGAAGATCTGGCTGACGCGCCCGGGTCGGGCGGTGAGCAGGACCACGCGGTCGCCGAGCAGGAGCGCCTCCTCGAGCGAGTGCGTGACGTAGATCACCGTCTTGCCGAGCGACGCCCAGATCCGGAGCAGCTCCTCCTGCATGAGCAGCCGCGTCTGGGCGTCGAGGGAGGCGAGGGGCTCGTCCATCAGCAGCACCTCCGGGTCGTTCGCCAGGGCCCGCGCGATGCCGACCCGCTGCTTCATGCCGCCCGACAGCTGGTGGGGGTAGTGACGGGCGAACGGGGTCAGGCCGACGAGCGCCAGCATCTCCCGCGCCCGCGCCTCGCGCTCGGCGCGCGGGACGCCGCGGTTCTCGAGGCCGAAGGCGACGTTGTCGAGGACGCTGCGCCACGGCAGCAGCGCGTGCTCCTGGAACACCATCGCGGTCAGCGGCGCGCCGGGCCGCCCCGCCTCGATGCGGACCTCGCCGGCGTCCTGCCGCTGCAGGCCGGCCAGGACGCGGAGCAGCGTCGACTTGCCGCTGCCGCTGGGGCCCACGATGCAGAGGAACTCCCCCGCGGCGACGGTGAGCGAGATCCGGTCGAGGGCGGCGAGGCGTCGGCCGTGGCTGTCGAACGCCACGCTCACCTCGTGGACGATCACCTTGGCCGGACGCGCGGACATGCGCTCGTGGGGCCCCCCGGCATCTTACGCCATCGGCCCCTTCGCGCGGGGGCTTCCGGGCGGCGCGCGGTCGGCGGGTGGGCGGGCTACCGGCCGCGGGGCGGAGCGGACGCGGGAAGGAGACCGCCCGCGTCCAGGCAGCGCTGGACCGCCGCCGCGGCGACGCGGTTGCCCTCCTCGTTGAAGTGACCGCTGATCTTGTAGTACAGCTGCCGCCCCCGGCGGGCGTGCTCCCGGATCTCGCCGGTCACGTCGCACGCGGCGATGCCGTGCTCGGCGAGGAAGCCCCCGAGGAGCCGGGGCAGGCGGTCGACGTCGAGGTGATCCAGCCCGGCGACGCTCCGGCGAGCGATGTCGATGTAGGCGTCCTCCTTCGTCGGGAAGATCACGACGGCCAGGCGGGCGCCCATGCCCTCGGCGGCCTGCCGCATGTCGAGCAGGGCCTCGCGCATGAGCGGCCAGCCGGGATGCTGCTCCGGCGCGGTGACGGCCTTCATCCACCAGTCGTCGAAGCGGAGGACGAGCTCGAGGTCGCCCTCGCGGTGGCGATGCACCGCGCGGGCCCTGGCCTCGAACGCCGTCGCCAGCAGGCGGTACACCGACGAGTTCTGCGAGAGCCACACGGCCCCGGGGTGCGGCTGTCGCTTGCGGACGAGCCACCTCCTGAAGTTGTCGTCGCCCTCGCGCGCCCAGTTGGCGAAGTTGACGTTGTCGGCGAGGTCGTTGGGGAAGACGCCGACGATCACGAGACGGGAGCCGAACGCCGGCCCGTATCGCCGCAGCATCCGGGCCTCGGCGAGCGTCGAGTAGCCGCTCACCCCCAGCGTGGCCATCGACACGCCGGTGGCGTCGGAGAGCCGGCGCACCCAGCACTCCTCGGCCACGACCTCGTCGCAGAAGGCGAACGAGTCGCCCACGACGATCGCTCCGTACGGCGCCCCGGTGCCGATGTCACGGAAGCCGACGTCGCCGAGACCGTGGCTCACGGTCCGGATCGGGACGGCGCCGCCCTCGAACGGGAACCGCATGTCCAGGTCCGGACGGAGCTTGAAGCCGAGGTAGCGGTCGCCGGTGATCAGGGCCTCCCACTGGGCGCGGCGCGTGTGGAACGTCTCGATGGTCCGGAGCGGAGCCGGCACCAGCGCCCGCGGCATCGTGGCGAGGGCCACCTCGATCGCCAGCACGCTGGCGACGGCGGCGAGCAGCATGGCGCCGATGGACAGCCGCAGGCGCCTCGTCCTCGGCCGGACGGCCGCGACCGCCGCGCGCTCGCCGATCTCCAGCGGGGTCGCCATCAGGGCGAGCTGCCGAGCCCCGGGAACGTGTACACGCGCAGGCCGAGGAGGCCGGCGGCCACGTACAGGACGTCGTTCCGGGCGACGATGCCCGCGGCCTCCGCGAGCTGGAGCCCCATGAGGCCCACGGGCGTCGAGGCGACCTTGAACACGTTGTAGGGATCCTCCACGTTGACGATGGCCAGCTCGCCGGTGCCGCGCCCGCCGACGTAGAAGGCGTACTTGCCGCTGGTGGAGTAGCCGACGCCGCCGCCGTCGCCCGCGAGCGGGCTGCCCGAGGAGGTCGTCATCTTCGCGTGGCCGCACGGGACGCACACGGCGCCGCTGCCGCAGGGCGGCGCCGGCGACGCCGGCGCCGGGACCGGGCCGCCGCCGAACGTCGAGCAGTAGGCGACGCCGTTGTCGATCGTCGGCTGGAGCGGAAAGGTGATCAGGCCGGAGTTGAACCAGAAGGCTCCCAGCGTGTAGGCGACGCGCGAGAGATCGAGCTCCACGCGATAGAGCGACACCTTCAGCCTGTGGGTGCCGAGGAAGGACAGGCGGAACGGGTCCGTCGAGTCCCAGAGGTAGAGACCGCCGTACCCCCAGTCCACCGCGGCGACGATGTTGCCGGCCGTCGCGACGCCGGTGACGTAGGCCGTCCCGTTCGTGATCTCGCTGAACATGCGGGCCACGCACGTGTCGCACACGCCGCCGCCCCACATCATGACGCCGAGCGCCTGCTTGAACACCGGCGCCGCGGGGTTGGAGATGTCCCAGACGTACACCTCGCCGCTGTACGAGGCGACGTACGCGGCGTTCGCCGTCGGGTGGACGGCGACGTCGTAGATCGTGCCGCGCGTGGGCGCGATGGCGCTCGCGATCGTCACCGGGGCGTCGGGGTTGGCGACGTTGACCACCTGCATCCCGGAGGTGCCCGCGGCCAGGTAGACGAAGTCGCCCTTCTTGGCGAGCCCCTGGCTCCGGGCGACCGGCCCCCGCGTGCAGCTGACGTTGCAGTTGGCCGTGACGACCGACCCCCGCCTGACCGGGTTGAGCGGGCTCGAGATGTCGAAGATCGTGAGCCCCCTGTCGGTCGCGACGTAGGCGAACGAGCCGTCGAGGATGACGTCGTTCACGCGGTATCCCAGCTTCCTGTCGGCAGCGGGGTGGTGCGTCAGCGGACCGTCGGCCAGGCCGGCGCCCGCGTCAGCGAGGACCGCGGCGGTCGCGACGATTGCCGGGAGGGCGAGGCGCAGGAACCACCGGGACACCGTCATGGAAGACTCCTTCCCGCCGTCGGCGACGGGCGCTGCGGACGAACCGGAAAGGGATGGTCGGGGAGCGCCGCAGGCTCCGGCGGGAGCACGTTCACGGAGCGGACTTCCGGGCCGCTTCGCCTGGGCTTCGCCATGCGTGGACGCGCGGAGGGTGCAACGGTAGTGCCAGAATGCGTCAAGCGGAGTCGTGCCCCGGGCGCCGCGTCATAACACCGTAGCGGGAAGAGCCAAACGGGTCCCGGCGGCGGCGACGGCGCCGCCGATCCCGCCGAGTGGCCTCGCGGGCGGCCCGGGATGCGCGTGCACGATATCTCACCCAGGCTACCGTTTTTCGGAGGCCGGCGGGATAGCCGGGGCCAGTCCCCTCCGGCGAGAGAGCCGCCGCCGGAGGCTCAGGAGCCGCGCAGTCGGGGGTCCAGCGTGTCGCGGAGGGCGTCACCGAGGAGGTTCGTCCCGAAGACCGCCAGGCTGATCGCGAGGCCCGGGAACACCACCAGCCACGGCGCCTTCTCGGCGTACTCGGCGGCGGCGATCGACAGCATGCGCCCCCACGACGGGTACGGCTCGGGGATGCCGAGGCCGAGGAAGGACAGCGCGGCCTCCGCGAGGATGGCGCCGCCGAGCTGCGCCGTCACGAGGACGATGAACGGGCCGAACGTGTTCGGCAGCACGTGGCGCGCGGCGATCCGGACGTGGCCGATGCCGAGCGCGCGCGCCGCCTCGATGTAGGCGAACTCCCGGATGGCCAGCACGCTGGCGCGCACGACCCGGGCGGCCCGCGGCGCGATGACGACCGAGATCGCGACGATCGTGTTGAGGAGCGAGGGGCCGAGCGCCGCGGCCATGACGAGCGCCAGGACCAGGATCGGCAGCGCCTGCATGACGTCCATCAGCCGCTGGGCCACGAGGTCCGTGCGGCCGCCCACGTAGCCCGACACCAGACCGACGAGGCCGCCGGCGACGGCCCCCAGCAGCGCGGACGCCAGCCCCACCGTCAGCGAGATGCGCGAGCCGTGGACGACGCGGCTCCACAGGTCGCGGCCGAGGTTGTCGGTGCCGAGCCAGAACTCGGCGCCGGGCGGCGCGAGCACGCGCGTCGACGTGCGGACGGGATCGTGGGTGGCGAGGAACTCCGCCAGGCCGGCGGCGACGACCAGGAGCACGACCAGCAGGCCGCCGACGGCGCCCAGCGGGTTCTTCCGCGCGAAGCGCCACAGCGCGAGGCCCCACGTCCGCCGCCGGGTCCGCGGCCGCTCGGGGACCGCGAGGTCGATGGTCCGGACGGTCGCCATCAGGCCTTGCCGTACTTGATCCGGGGATCGAGCCACGTGTAGAGCAGGTCGACCGTCAGGTTGGCGAGGACGACCACGACCGCGATCAGCATCGCCAGGTTCTGGACGATCGGGTAGTCGCGGACCTGGATGGCGTCCACCAGGTAGCGGGCCACGCCGGGCAGGTTGAAGACGGTCTCGGTGACGATGAGGCCGCCGATGAGGAACGCGAACTCGATCCCGACCAGCGTGATGACGGGCAGCGAGGCGTTCTTGAGCGCGTGGCGCCACACCACGCACGTCTCCCGCTGGCCCTTGGCCCAGGCGGTGCGGATGTAGTCCTCGCGCAGCACCTCGAGCATGGCCGACCGCGTGATCCGCATGATGAGCGCCGAGCTGCGGTAGCCGACCGCCAGCGCCGGCAGCACGAACTGGAAGAGATTGGCGCCGAGGTCCTCGAACGGCGAGACGTAGGTCATCGACGGGATCCAGCCCAGCGAGCGCACGAGGACCAGGATCACGATCATGCCGAGCCAGAAGGACGGCATCGAGAGCCCGGCGAGCGACAGCACGCGGAGGACGTAGTCCACGGGGCGTCCCCGGCGGACCGCGCTGATCACCCCGGTCGGCACGCCCAGCAGGACCGAGAACGCGAGCGCCAGCACGGCCAGCTCCAGGGTGACCGGCAGCCGCGGCCGGATGACCTCCCAGGCCGGCAGGTCGTAGCGGTACGACTTGCCCAGCTCGCCGCGGACGAAGTCGCCCAGCCACACCGCGTACTGCACGGGGACGGGCCGGTCGATCCCCAGCTCGGCCTCGAGCCGCCTGCGGTCGGCCTCGTCCACGTAGCCGGCGGACTCGAACACGATGTCGGTGATGTTGCCCGGCGCCAGGCGGATGAGCACGAAGATGAGCATGCTCATCCCCAGCAGCGTCACGGCGGCGATCAGCAGCCGCTTCAGGACGTAGACGCGCATCGGCAGTGCCCCCGGCGGGCCTCGTGAACCGTCGTGACGCTCCGGCCCGGGGCGCGGGCCTCCCGGTCGGGAGCGTCCCACGGAGCGACAGGCGTCACGGCTGCCTGTCGAGCCAGACGTCCTGGCGGCGGCTCACGTTGTAGATCGAGTTCTCGTGCACCGCCCAGTTCTTCACGTGCGGCCAGTACACCGCGTACTGCTTGCCCCAGCCGAGCACCGGCCGCGCGCCGTCGGCCTGGAGCTTCCGGTCGATGTCGTTCACGATGGCGAGCCGCTTCGCCGGGTCCGTCGTCTGCGACTGCTCGACCATCAGCCGGTCGATCTCCTCCGAGCAGTAGCCGGAGAAGTTGCGCTGCGAGCCGCAGCGGTAGTTCTCGAAGAGCTGGGCGTCGGGATCGTCGATGCCGACGCCGGTCAGGTTGAGCGCCACCTGGTACTCCAGCCGCGTCATCTTCGGGTGCCAGACGCCGGTCTCGATCTGCTCGAGCGTCGCCTCGATGCCGACCTGCTTGAGCTGGTCCACCATCCAGCTCGCGGTGTCCACGTAGATCGCGACGGCGCGGGTGGAGACCGTGATCTTCAGCGGGTTGCCCGGGCCGTGGCCGGCCTGGGCGAGCAGCGCCCTCGCCTCGGCCTTCTGCGCCGCCGGGTCGCCCATGCCGGGGAGCTTCGCGACGTCGGCGGGGGGCAGCCCCCAGACGCCGGCCGGACGGGGCAGCAGCGCGCCGCCGAACGTCGCGGCGCCCTGCCGCGGCCCGACGAGGTACGACTTCCGGTCGAGCGCGAGGTTGATCGCCTGGCGGATGCGGCGGTCGGTGAACGGCGCGCGCTTGAAGTTGATCAGCACGTTGTCGTTCACGTTGGAGTCCGCCTCCACCACGACGAGCTTCGGCGCGCCGTTCTTCGCGTTCTCCGCGTTGGTCCTGTTCCAGCCGCTGCCCGCGACGTCGAGCTGGCCGGACTGCAGCGCCGCGATCTGCGTGGACCGGTCGCGGATGATCACGAACTTGATGCCGTCGAGGTACGGCCGGCCCTTGATGAAGTAGTCGGGGTTCCGGACGTACTCGACCAGCTCGCCCGGCCGGTTCTCCTTGAGCTTGAACGGCCCCGTCCCGACGCACTTCGTCCTGAACTCGGCGAGCGGCACGTGGGCGGGGTACACGGGCGAGTAGCCGGAGGCGAGCATCAGGAGCAGCGACGGCTGCGGGCGCTTGAGCCGGAAGACCACGGAGTACGGGTCCGGCGCCTCGATGGCCTCCACGTTCTCGTACCAGAGCTTGCGGGGGTTGACGCGGAGCTTCGCCCTGGCGTCGGGGGCGCCGCGGACGGCGTCGAACGTGTACTTGACGTCCTGCGACGTGAACGGCTTGCCGTCGTGCCACTTCACGTCGCGCCGGAGCGTGAAGGCGAGCGTCCGGTAGCCGTCCTGCCACGCCCACCGCTCCGCCAGCTCCGGGATGATCGTGTCGGCGCTCTCCTGCTTCTTCGCGGGGTCGAAGTAGACCAGGTTGTTGAAGCAGGGGCTCGCCTGCTGGACGGTCGAGATCGTCGACTCCTCGTGGGGCGAGAGGCTCGGGGTGGCCGTGAAGGGCGCGGTGACGAGGACGCCTCCCTGCTTCGGCGCCTGCGTCTGCGCCGTGCCCGGCACGAGCAGGAGCAGCAGGAGCGCCAGCGCGACGGCCAGGAGGACGAGCGGCGCGAGCGGCCGGAATCGGCTCATGACGACCTCCCCTCGATGCGTCCGATGCGCTTGATGACCTCCGCGAGACGGGCGGCGTCCACGTCCCACCAGGCCTGGAACTCGTCGGCGTCCTTGTAGGCGATCGGCGTCTGGATCTTCTCCATCGCGTTCCGGAACGCGGGATCGTCCACCGCCTGGCGCACGGCCTCGCGCAGCACCTTGAGCGCCGCGGCCGGCGTCCCCTTCGGGGCGAACAGCCCGATCCACAGGTAGTACTCGACGTCGTAGCCGAGCTCCTTCAGCGTGGGCACGTCGGGGAAGTGCGCGTGGCGCGCGGCGCCCGTGACGGCGAGCGGCCGCAGCTTGCCCGACTTCACGTGCGCGGAGGCGACGCCGGGCGGCGAGCACCAGAGCTGGGCGTGGCCGCCGAGCACGGCGGTCGTCGCCGGCCCTCCGCCCGTGGTCGGCAGGTGGCGCATCTTGAGGTTGCCGGCCGCCTGCAGCAGCCACTCCATGGGCACGTGCGAGGCCCCGTAGATCCCCGACGACGAGAAGGTGATCTCGCCCGGCCGCCGCTTCGCGTCGTCGAGCAGCTCCTTGACGCTCCGCCACGGCATGGCCGAGTTCACGACCAGGATCGTCGGGTCGGCGTTGATCAGCGCGATCGGCGCGAACTGGTCGCGCGTGTACGTGGAGGCGCGGCCGAAGAGCCGGTCGACCTCCGGCAGCGTCGAGATCGCCGGCACCGTGATCAGGATCGTGTAGCCGTCGGGCTTCGCCACGGCCACCGACTGGGTGCCGACCGCTCCCGCGGCGCCGGGCTTGTTCACGACCACGACCGGCTGGCGCAGGACCTTCTCCAGCGCCGCGGCCAGCGGGCGGCCGGTGAGGTCGGCCTGGCCGCCGGGCGGGAACGGGTTCACGAGCGTGATCGGCCGCGACGGGAACGGCTCGTCGGCCACGGCCGGCCACGCCACGACGAGGGCCGAGAGGGTCAGGACCGTCACGAGCGATCGCGCCATGCTGGCCTCCCGGGGGGTCCGGAAAGTGCGATCGGGACTCGATCAGGGACGGGACTCGGTGGCCTACCCGAATACTCCGGGCGAGCGCGCGCGTCAAGGGCCCATGACGCGGCCCCCCGGAGCGGGGAGCCGCGGTTCAGCGCGAGCGGGGCCGGGGAAGCGCGACCCCGACGGGCCGCGGATGGAGCTCGCGCCAGGCGGCGCGCACGACGCGGACCGCGCCGGCGCAGAACATGGCGGCGATGGCGAGGCCCACCGCGATGTCCGGCCACGCCGAGCCCGTCCAGGCGACCGCCGCCGCGGCGAGCAGGACGCCGGAATTCGCCACGACGTCGTTGCGGGAGCAGATCCACGCCGAGCGCATGTTGATGTCGTCGTCCCGGCGCCGGGAGAGGAGCGCGAGGCAGAAGACGTTGGCGGCGAGCGCGGCGAGGCCGACGCCGGTCATCAGGTCGGCGGCGGGGACGGCGCCGCGCGCCAGCTTGACCGCGACCTCGACGAGCACGCCGGCCGCGAAGGCCGCCATGACGGCGCCCTTCAGCAGGGCCGATCGCGCGAGCCACCGGGGGCCGCGGCCGACCACGTGGAGGCTCGCCGCGTAGACGATGGCGTCGCCCAGCATGTCGACCGAGTCCGCCACCAGGGCCGTCGAGGCGGCGAGCAGGCCGCCCCCCAGCTCGGCGACGAACATCGCGGCGTTGATCCCGAGGACCACGCGCAGCACGCGCCGCTGGCGCTCGGGGACGTCGGCCCTGATCTCGCAGCAGTCCTTCACGGGGTCACTGTCCCGCGCTCCTCGCGCCTGAGGCGTCACGCCGCCCGCGCGCGGACGCGGGAGCCCGGCCGCGACGCCGCGCCCCGCAGGCCGGCGTCCACGCTGAGATGCCCCGGGCCGCGCGCCGCGATGTAGGCGAACGCGAGGAAGAACAGCGCGGCCGGCTCGCCGCCGTTCTCGATCGGCCAGATGCTCCGGGGCAGGTGGGCGATGACGTAGGCGGCCGCCATCTGGGCGGCGGCGACCAGCGCGACGACGCGCGTGAGGAGTCCGACGCCGACGAGGATCCCGCCGGCCAGCTCGATCACGCCGGCGAACCAGTACATGGACCAGACGGGGACCACGTCGCCCCCGTGGAGTCCGAAGAGCTTCTGCAGCCCGTGGAACGGGAACAGGGCGCCGACCAGGATCCGGAACGCCGCGTACACGTGGCGCTCGACGTCGGGCGCTGCCATGGGTCGTCCTCCGTGGCTCGTGCCGGCCGGGGCGAGGGCGCGGGCGCAGGTCGCGGCCGGGCCGTGGATGTCCCTCGAGGACATCTTGCCCGAGGACGGCGCACCGCGCGACCTCGGCGCGCCGCCCACGCCGCTCGCGCGGGGTCGACCGGCACGAATCGTCCGGCGGCCCGCCGCGGGTCGACGCCGGCTGAGGTGCGGACCGGGCCGGCCGCTTGACACGACAGGCCTTCGAGGGGCATATTGCCGGCCGAGCATCACGAGCGCGGGTCGACAGCCCGCCACCAACCCGAAGCCGTAGCCGGGTGGTTACCCAGCCGGAGCTGGGGATGCGGCCCATCGACGGGCAAGAACGGCGGGAACGCCCGCCCCGAGCGGGCGTTCGTGTTCTGGCCCTCCGTGCCGCGTGGCAGGCCCCCGCCGCTCCAACGAGGAGGCCGGGTCATGGAGGGTCCACGTCCGCTCCACCACGTTCCGTGTTCCTTCTGCGGCGTCGCGGTCCCGTGCCGGTGCCTCACCGGCCGCGTCTGGGACTGCGTCCTGTGGTGCTTCGCGTGCGAGCAACGTTACGTCGTTCCCAGCCGCGAAGCGGGGACGTCGTCATGATCGCCCGCGGGGACCGCGAGTCACGAGTACTCCTCGACGGCGCCGGGTCGAGGCGCGACGCCGCGCTCCGGGCGCTGAGCCAGCTCGGCGTCGCCGCTGACGCGCCCGCTATCGTGGACAGCCTCGAGCGGTACATCGGACGCCTCCAGCGCCGCACGGGAGTACGGTGGCGCCTCATCTGGATCGGCCACGAGGGCCGCCGCGCGCGCCTCGTCGCCGGCCCCCAGGCGACCGTGCACTACCGCGCCGCGCGAGGGCGCTGGGAGCAGAAGCGCCTCGCCGCCGGCACGCGCGCGCTCATCGACGGTCGGCGTGAAAGGCCACGGAGAAGGCGATGAGCGGCGCGGGGGCCGCCCGTCTCGTCCGCTCCGGCATCGCGCCGCGGGGCCATCACCTGTCGGCCGTGGAATCGCCGGAGGAGCCGATCGACGCGATCGTGCTCGACGCGCTTCGATGGCCCCGCGAAGGTCTCGGCGTCGGTGACTCGACAACGGCATGCCGAAAGCTGGGGGCGGCCGCAGGCGGCCGTCAGCTTCATCGGCTTGTCAGACGCCCCGTTCACGCTGCCGCCCATTCCGCCGAGAGCACCTCGGCCTGTTCCAGCACCGTCCGCGTCGCCTTCTCCTGCTTGTCCGGCGGGTAGCCGTGCTTGCGCAGGATGCGCTTGACGAGCACGCGCAGATGCGCGCGGACGTTCTCGCGCAACGTCCAGTCGATCGTGACGTTGGTGCGCACGGTCTCGACCAGCTCGCGCGCGATCGTGCGCAGCGTCTCGTCGCCCAGCACCTTGACTGCGCTGTCGTTGGTCTCGAGCGCGTCGTAGAACGCCAGCTCGTCCTCGGTGAGGCCCAGCGCCTCGCCGCGCGCGCCGGCCGCGCGCATGTCCTTCGCGAGCGCGATCAGCTCCTCGATCACCTGCGCCGCCGCGATGGCGCGGTTCTGGTAGCGGCGGATCGTCTGCTCCAGCATCTCCGCGAAGGAGCGGGCCTGGACCACGTTCTTGCGGCGCCTGGTAGCGAGCTCGCCCCTGAGGAGCTTCTGCAGGAGCTCGACCGCCAGGTTGCGCTGCGGCATGCCGCGCACCTCGGCCAGGAACTCGTCGGAAAGGATGGAGATGTCGGGTTTCTGGAGCCCCGCCGCGGCGAAGATGTCCCTCACCCCCTCGGAGGCCACCGCGCGCGAGATGATCTGGCGGACCGCGTGGTCGAGGTCCTCCTCGGGCCGGGCCTCGCCGGGCGCCCGCTTGACGAGCACCGCCTGGACGGCCTGGAAGAAGGCCACGTCGTCCCGGATGCGGAGGGCCTCCTCGTGCGGCACCGCGAGCGCGAACGCCTGGGACAGCTCGCGCACCGCGCGCACGCAGCGATCCTTGCCGTTCGCCTGGGCGAGGATGTGTTCCTGCGCCGGCGGCAACAGGCCCAGCCGCTCCTGGGGCGTCCCGGTCGTCCACCGCGACCAGTCGAACCCCGGCACGACCCCCTCCGGCGTGGTGAAGGCGCCGAACAGGCCGCAGCAGACCTCGTACTTCTCCAGCATGACGGCCACCGCCTCGCCCTGGTCGCGCGCCGTGCGTCCCTTGCCGCCGCTCTCGGTGTAGGTCGCGAGGGCGGCCTTGAGCTCGTGGGCCAACCCGAGATAGTCCACCACCAGCCCGCCGGGCTTGTCCCGGAAGACCCGATTCACCCGCGCGATCGCCTGCATCAGGCCGTGCCCGCGCATGGGCTTGTCCACGTACATCGTGTGCAGGCTCGGGGCGTCGAACCCGGTGAGCCACATGTCCCGCACGAGAACCATGCGCAGCGGGTCGGCCGCGTTCCGGAAGCGATTGGCCAGCGCCTCCCGCCGTGGCTTGTTGCGGATGTGCGGCTGCCACCCGGGGGGATCGGACGCGGAGCCGGTCATCACCACCTTGATCGCCCCCCGGTCGTCCCCCTCGTGCGCCCACGCCGGCCGCAGCTTCACGATCTCCTGGTACAGCTCGACGCAGATGCGCCGGCTCATGCAGACCACCATCGCCTTGCCATCGAGCGCCTCGAGCCGCTTGTCGAAGTGCTCCACGATGTCGCGCGCGACGAGCGCGAGCCGCTTCTCGGCGCCCACCACCGCCTCGATCTGCGCCCACCTGGTCTTCAGCTTTTCCTTGCGCTCGACCTCCTCGCCCTCGGTGGCCTCCTCGAAGTCGGGATCGATCTTCGGCCGCTCCGCTTCATCCAAGGCGAGCCTGGCGAGCCGGCTCTCGTAGTAGATCGGTACCGTCGCGCCGTCCTCGACCGCGCGCTGGACGTCGTAGACGCTGATGTAGTCGCCGAACACCGCGCGCGTGCTGGCGTCGGTCTTCTCGATCGGCGTGCCGGTGAAGCCGATGAACGAGGCGTGCGGCAGGGCGTCGCGCATGTGCCGCGCGAAGCCGTCGATGAAGTCGTACTGGCTCCTGTGCGCCTCGTCCGCGATCACCACGATGTTGCGCCGCGCCGAGAGCGTCGGATGCCGGTCGCCCTTCTCCTCGGGGAAGAACTTGTGGATGGTGGTGAAAACGACCCCGCCTGCCGCGACCGAGAGCAGCTCGCGCAGGTGGGCCCGGCTCTCCGCCTGCACGGGCGGCTGGCGCAGCAGGTCCTGGCAGCGCGAGAAGGTGCCGAAGAGCTGGTCGTCCAGATCGTTGCGGTCGGTGAGCACGACGAGGGTCGGGTTCTCCATCGCCGGCTCGCGGATGATCCGGCCGGCGTAGAACGCCATCGTCAGGCTCTTGCCCGAGCCCTGGGTGTGCCAGACGACGCCGATGCGGCGGTCGCCCAGTCTCGCGTCGTCCCGCCGGGTCTCGCGGAGCACTTCCACGAGCTCCGCGACCACCTGAAGGCGGTCCCCTTCCTCCGGCGCAAGCGCGATCGGTGGAAACTCGGGATTGACCGGCTTGAGCGTGATGCACGCGTGCCGCCAGGTGCCGTCGTCCGAGGCGACCTTCTCGCTCTCGTACCGCTTGACCGTGTACCGCGCGCCCGTCTCGGGATCGGTCGCGTCCCGGAGCTGCACCAGGACCGTCTTGCCGTGCCGCGTCCCCTCGACCGGCGCCGAGAAGAGGCACAGGGCGCCGTCCGGGATCGCGGGCTCCATGGACCGTCCCGTGACGCGCGCCGCGAACATCCCCGGCCGCAGCCGGTGCCGGGTCCGGACGCTGATCCACTCGAACTCGTCGTCACCGGGCAGGTGCTGCGGATCCCCGAAGGCGCCGGCCGCCGCCTCGAGGGGAACGAAGGGGACCTGCGTCCTGTAGCGCTCGCGCGGGTCGGGCTTCGCGAGCGTGGGCGCTGGCCGCGCGGAGCGCGCGGCGGCGCGCAGCTCGGCGGCGCGGAGGGTCTCCCGCACGGCCACCTGGACGGCGTGGAACTGGTGGTAGCCTGCCATCTTCTTGACGATGCGCCCGTTGCCGTCGTCCTCGAAGACGATGAAGTCCCGGACGAGATCGAGAAAGCGCCGCCGCTCGAACACGCCCTCGATCGCCACTTGAAGCTCGGCAAGCCGGGTGTCAGCGAGCGCCTCGCCGTCGATGGTGCGCCACGGCTTGAACCATTCGCGCCCGCCGCTCACGGTGCCGATCCGCGCCTCGACGCCGTCCGAGACGACGAGCACGGCGTTGGTCGAGAAGAGCGACGGGACCTCGGTCTTGTAGGTCTGGAGCTGCTGGAACGCCGTCCAGATCGTCGCGTCCTCGTCGGCCGCGTTCTTGAGCTCGAGCACGGCCAGCGGGAGCCCGTTCACGAAGAGCACCACGTCCGGCCGGCGGCTGTGCTTGTTCTCGACCACCCCGAACTGGTTGACGGCGAGCCAGTCGTTGGCCGCCACGTCGTCGAAGTCGATCACCCGCGCCTGCGCCCCTCGGATCGCGCCCTCGGCGTCGCGGTATTCGACCGTCACCCCGTCCACGAGCAACCGGTGGACGGCGCGGTTGCGCTGGATGAGGTCCGCGCCCTCGGGCCGCGTCAGCTTGCGAAAGGCGTCTTCGAGCGCTTCGGGGGGAAGCGCGGGATTGAGGCGCGCGAGCGCATCGCGCAGGCGCTGGGCCAGCACCACCTCGCGGTAATCGGCTCGCTCGGCGGCCGGCGTGTCCGGCGCGATGTCCGGGCCGTGAACGAGCCGCCAGCCGCGGGCTTCCAGCCAGGCGAGAGCGGCGTCTTCCACGACGGATTCGGCGAAGCGGTTCATGCGCCGCAGAGGGAGGGGATCAGGCGGCGCCAGCGCCCGGGGGGCGGTCGAGAAGCGTTTCGATGGGCCGCCCGGTCACGAGCGCGTAGAGCACCAGCGGGTCCCAGTCCGCGTCGTTCGGCCAGCAGATCGTGCCCAGTTCGGGGTGGACGCCGGCCCGGGCGAAGTAGGCGGGGTCCCGGAGCGGGGCGAAGACCCCCGCGAAGGTGAGGTGGGGCGTGAGATCCACTTCCTCTTCGACCCCGTCCTGGAACTGCAGCCACAGCCGGTATCCACCCCGCGGCTCGACCTTGATGACATCGCTCAGCATCTACCCTCCTACGCCAGCGGCGCGATGCGCTTCAGCGGGGCGCTCGCGCGTGCCAGGCGCCAGTCCTCCAGCAATTCCTCACGGTGCAGCGTCTGGATCTCGATGATCGCCTGGTCGTCCCCGTATCGGGCGTGGAAATGGGGCGGCGCGTGATCGTTGTAGTTCATGCTGATGATGATGCCGAGGAAGCGGCTGATCTCCGGCATCACGTCGCCCGCCCTGCGATCCGCTCGGCGTCCGTGACGCGGAGCTGGCCCGAGATGAGCCTGGGCAGCAGCGCGTCGCGTAAGGCGGCGAGGGCGCGGGACTCTACAGTGCTCCGCAGGACTCGCTGAAGAATCGGCGCGGTTTGCCCTTCGAAGGCCCTCAACAGCGGTGGCGGTACGAGAACAACGTTCGCAGTCGAGAACGTCTTCGTCGTGATGGTGTCGAAGACCGAGCCGTGCGCGGCGTGGACGAGTGCATCCATCTCGTGCCGCAACCGGCAATTGAGTGCGAATGGCGTCTCCGTGGTGGTTGTCAGCGCGTAGCACGTCTGGTTCATGGCCATGTCCCGGCCCAGTAGCGCCATTCGTCCGGTCGTCGCGCCGCGCGCAACGACTACAGTGCTCAGCGCGGGGATGATTTGCGTCGCGCTTTCCTCGAGACCCCTTGTCGTTATCGTCCGCTCGGTCCCCACAAGGAACGCCTCACTGCACTGCGACACGTCCTTTGCGCTCGCCCAAGGAATGGCGCCGTCCCAGTACGCCGGTACATCGGTCTTGGGTGTCCCGCCACTCAGCAATCTGGCCTGGTCGAGAATGCTCCCGATTCCCCACCCCTCCGGAATCTCGCCGAGTTCGGAGTCGACGAGGCGGGCGGGAAAGAGGTCGGCGAGGGGCTCGGGGAGGCCGGGGTCGCGGCCTTCGGCCTTGGCGCGGACGGGGTCGAAGTCCACGAACCAGGACTTGAACAGCGCCCGCGCCATCGCCTCCAGCGTCTCGCTCATCCGCCGGTTCAGCTCGATCTTGTCG